>Ga0066686_10000366_pt1 | contig 15218 bp, 12 predicted proteins | sample GraSoiAngelo_135_FD_65627 | JGI IMG/M metagenome (GOLD analysis project Ga0066686, IMG submission 65627) | Grasslands soil microbial communities from the Angelo Coastal Reserve, California, USA - 14_0929_05_40cm | ecosystem: Environmental > Terrestrial > Soil > Grasslands | place: USA...
ACGCCCACGAGCGGGCCGGTGGGGACCAGCGTGACGATCAGCGGCACGAACTTCACCGGGGCCACGGCGGTGAGGTTCAACGGGGTGAGCGCAAGCTTCACAGTGATCTCCGACACAGCGGTTCAGGCGACGGTGCCGACTGGGGCCACGACGGGGCCGCTGAGCGTGACCACGCCAGGGGGCACGGCGACCAGTCCGAACAACTTCACGGTAACGGTGACTTTGACCGTGACAAAGACGGGCATCATCGGCAGCGGCACCGTCACCTCCAGCGATGGCGGGATCAACTGCGGGGCCACCTGCTCAGCCTCCTACAACAGCGGTACAGTGGTGACCCTTACGGCGACGCCGACCGGTCTTCTCTCCATCTTCACCGGCTGGGACGGCTGTGATACGGCTTCGGGTACGACCTGTACCGTGATCATGACTAGGGCCAGGGCGGTCACCGCCCACTTCCTGCCTTAGGGTCATGTCATGATCTTCATCGAGACGAAGCTCAAGGGCGCCTTCATCCTCGACGTGGATCGCCGCGAGGACAACCGGGGCTTCTTCGCCCGGGTCTTCTGCCAGCGAGAGTTCGCGATGCATGGGCTCAAGCCGCTCATCGCCCAGGCCAACGTCGCCTTCAACAAGAAGAAGGGCACGCTGCGCGGAATGCATTTCCAGTTTCCGCCTGCCGCCGAAACCAAGCTCGTACGGTGCACACGGGGAGCCATCCTCGACATCATCGTGGACCTGCGCCCCGAGAGCCCCACCTACCTCGACCACGTGGCCGTCGAGCTCATTGCCGATAACCACCGAGCTCTCTACATCCCCGAGCGCTTCGCACACGGCTACCAGGCTCTCGAGGACGGGACAGAGACGAGCTACCAAATGGGCGAGTTCTACACGTCGGAGGCGGAGGGCGGGCTAAGGTACAACGATCCCCTGCTTGGTCTTAAGTGGCCGCTTCCCGTCACCGAGATCTCGCTGAAGGACGACAACTGGAAGCTCCTGGCAGACGTCGAGCCCGAGCTGAAGAGAAGGATGATCGTTTGAGGCAGGGAGGGAGGCCGTCATGATCATCGTAGACAAGGCTCTCCAAGCTCGCGAGGAGCAAGGCCTGCCCATTCGCGTCGGCATGATCGGCGCTGGCTTCATGGGGCAGGGCCTCACCAACCAGATCGTGAACAGCGTTCACGGCATGCGCATGGCCGCCGTCTACAACCGGCGACCCGAGCGGGCATTCCACGTGTACCGGTATGCAGGCCGCGACGACGTCGTCTCCGCCGACACCCAAAGCGCGCTCGATGACGCCATTCGGCGAGGCGTACCGGTCGTCGCCGATGACCCCTTCGCGATCTGCCGCTCCAGCGAGATCGACGTAGTAGTGGACGTGACGGGCTCGGTGGAGTTCGGCGCCCACGTCATCCTCGAGGCCTTCCAGTTTGGAAAGCCGGTGGTGTTGATGAACGCGGAGGTGGACTCCACCATCGGCCCCATCCTCCGGGTGTATGCGAAGAAGCACGGGACCATCCTCTCAGCGTGCGAGGGAGACGAGCCCGGCGTTCAGATGAACCTGTACCGCTGGGTGAAGGGGTTGGGCCTCATCCCGCGTGTGATAGGAAACGTGAAGGGCCTCCAGGATCCCTACCGAAACCCGACCACCCAGCAGGGCTGGGCCGAGCGTTGGGGGCAGAACGCCGCGATGGTCACCTCGTTCGCCGACGGCTCCAAGATCAGCTTCGAGCAATCCATCATGGCGAATGCTACCGGCTTCCAAGTGAAGTCGCGGGGAATGTCACGGGGCCTCAAGTACGAAGGCTCCATCATGGAGATCCAGAAGCTCTATGACATCGACGAGCTCCGCGCGCTGGGCGGGATCGTTGACTACACGGTCGGTCCTCCGCTGATCAAGGTATTCTGTCTGGCCGAGCACCCCGACCCCAAGCAGCGCCACTACCTCAACCTGTACAAGATGGGTGAGGGGCCGTTGTATCCGTTCTGGACCCCCTACCACCTCGTGCACTTCGAGGCGCCGAATGCCATCGCACGGGTCGTGCTATTCGGCGACGAGGTCGCACCGCCGCTCGGCGGGCCGGTGGTCGAGGTGTGCGCCGTCGCCAAGCGAGACCTCAAGGCCGGCGAGGTGCTCGACGAATACGGGATGTACATGACTTACGGGGAGGCGGTGAACGCGGAAGAGATGAGCGCCCAGCGTTACCTTCCAGAGGGCCTCGTGGAGGGCTGCAGGCTCAGGCGTGACGTCGCGAAGGACCAGGTGCTGACCTACGACGATGTAGAGTTGCCAGCAGGACGTCTGGCAGACCGGCTGCGGGCCGAGCAGTACCGGCACTTCCGGGGCGAGAGCTGGCTCGAGGAGCGACTGCAAGGCTCGCGGACCGCCGGCAAGGCCCGAAGCGACGCCGAGTTCGCGGAAGTCGCTCCGCTCCGTTGAGGATGTTTCGATGAAGGTTGTCCTCTTTTGCGGTGGCCTTGGAACCCGGCTGCGGGAGTACTCGGAGACGGTACCGAAGGCGATGGTGAACATCGGCTACCGCCCGATCATCTGGCATCTCATGAAGTACTACGCGCACTTCGGCCACACCGAGTTCATTCTCTGTCTCGGTTATCGTGGCGATCTCATCAAGCGATACTTCCTCGACTACGACGAGTGCCTGTCGAACGACTTCGAGCTCTTCGGAGGAAGCATGAACGTCAGAATACACGGCCGTGACATCGCGAGATGGACGATCACCTTCGCCGACACCGGTCTGCACTCCAACATCGGCCAGCGTCTCAACGCCGTGCGGCGTTATCTCGGGGACGATCCCGTCTTCCTCGCGAACTACAGCGATGGGCTCTCCGATCTCCCGCTGCCGGAGTACCTCGACTACTTCCACCGGCAGGACACGATCGCCAGCTGTGTCTGCGTGCGTCCGCGTCAGAGCTTTCATGCAGTCACGGTCGGCGACGACTCACTCGTCCAGAACATACGCAGTATCGGCGGGACTGACCTCTGGATCAACGGCGGCTTTTTCGCTTTCAAGCGCGAGATCTTCGACTACCTCAAGGAAGGGGAGGAACTCGTCGAGGAGCCCTTTCAGCGGCTCATCGGTCTCAAACAGCTTACCGCGTACCGCTACCACGGGTTCTGGGCGTGCATGGACACGTTCAAGGACAAGCAGGCGTTCGACGACATGGACGCTCGCGGGGATACTCCCTGGCAGGTCTGGAGGTCCGTTGAGAGAGGGCGCTCCTTGCAGAATCGGATGGGGGGTCAAAATGCTCGGACCGCAATCGATACTGACCAGAATGGCAAAAATAAAAGTCTTCCGAAAATCTCCACTAAACGCTTACTTAAGACTAAATAAATGGATTTGGAGGCATCTTCCGCCTTCCTTGACTACCCTGCCTCCATTACGTTCATACGGGAATCTCCTCCACAGTTTGGTTCGGATGAGCACCGCGCAGCGCCAGTATTTCGGTACCTACTTTTTGCGGAACCGCCCCCAACTGGAACTGATCCGCCGTTTGTCGAATCAAAGGGGCCTTGGTTTCACCTTGAAAATAGCTTTCCTGGGATGCAGCAATGGAGCTGAGGTTTACTCCATCCTCTGGACGATCCGCTCCGGAAGGCCGGACCTCAAAGTCATCGCTCATGCCGTGGATATCTCAAAGGAGATTTTAGAAGTTGCGCAAAAGGGAGTCTACTCACTCAAAGCTCCCGAATTGGTGGAGGCACCGATTTTTGCTCGCATGAACGGAGACGAACTGCAGGAGATGTTTGACGTTGACAGAGAAGGAGACGTGGTAAAAATTAAAACATGGCTCAAGGAAGGGATCATCTGGCGTCTGGGAGATGCCGCTTCACCGGGACTACTTGATGTTGTGGGACCGCAGGATATGGTGGTCGCCAACAACTTTCTCTGCCATATGACTCCGCCGACTGCAGAAAGATGTCTGCGTAACATCGCGCGTTTGGTTACTCCCACTGGATATCTGTTCGTTTCAGGAATCGATCTCGACGTGCGAACCAAGGTGGCATTGGATCTAGGCTGGAAGCCCGTCCGTGACTTGATGGAAGACATTCACGATGGTGATCCTTCAGTAAGAGGCGACTGGCCATGGCAATACTGGGGGCTGGAACCATTTAGTAAAAGAAGGCGCGATTGGAAACTCCGTTATGCCACGGCTTTCCAGTTGGGTGCACACTGGGAGGGAGAAATCTCATTCCCCCAACCTGGCTCTCTCACCTCGGTATCATGAGAAGATTTATCCTCATGTAGTAAGGTCAGTCGTCATCGTCTCTCAAACGTAAATACAAAGGATCGGTGAATTTGAAAGAAGCTAAAAGGAAGCAAAAGAAGGTCAGCTTCTTTGGGAACTTTGGCCGGGGTAACCTGGGCAACGAGTGTACTCTCCAAGCAATCCTTTATAATCTCCGCCAGCACTTGCCGGATGTTGAAGTTAACTGCATCTGCACGGGCCCTGAGGCCACCGCCACAACCCACAACATCGCTGCTGTTTCAATGCATGACACCTTCGTCAAACCGGAGTTACTCCGCAATACTCCACTGGCCAGACTCCTGCGGAAGCTATTTATTGCGATACCAATCGAGTTCTACCGATGGGTTAAGGCCTTTAGGACCCTTGGGAACACGGACATGCTCATCGTGCCAGGGACTCAATTCCTGTCGGACAATCTGACGGGACCTTTTGGTTGGCCCTATCTGGCATTCAAATGGTCAGTCACCGCCAAGCTACGGGGGTGCAAGCTCCTTTTTGTAAGCGTGGGCGTGGGCCCGCTCCGCCACCGGCTGAGCAGGGCTTTCGTCAAATCCGCCCTCCTGCTGGCGGATTTTCGGTCCTACCGGGACGACTTGTCCAGACAGTACATGCGTCGCATTGGCTTCGACGCGACTAATGACCCCGTCTATCCCGATTTGGCGTTCAGTCTGCCGACTCCTACAATACCGAGAGGTCGCCAGAATAACACGGCAAAGCCCGTTATCGCTGTGGGCCTTAAGGACTATCGCGGCCAATACGGTCCAGCGCCTCTCCAGCACCAAGCGGACGATATTTACCGCCGCTACCTCGACATGGTGACCACTCTCGTGGCTTGGTTGCTTGAACACAAGTACACCGTGCGCCTCGTGCTTGGTGACATCTCCTACGATCCTCAAGTGGTAACGGCTTTGCGAAAGTCACTAAATGAAAGGGACGTCAAATACGAGAATCATCAGCTTATCGATGAACCGATCAAATCGCAAGAAGAGCTGGTTTTACAGTTGGCAACATGCGACGTCGTTGTGTCGGCTCGCTTCCACAACGTAGTGCTGGGCCTTTTGCTTGATAGGCCGGTGATTGCCCTTTCATATCATGAGAAGTTTTCCGCACTGCTGGACTCGCCTGAACTCGCTAAATACTATCTTCAGATTGATCATGTGGATGCCAGTACGGTTATTGACAAACTCCTCGAACTCCAGAGAAATCGGGACGAACTCAAACGACATATCAGACGGAGGGTCGATGAGTGTCGCACGGCGTTAGATGAGCAATATAGGTTTATTTTTAAGGATCTCTGGCGCGAGTAACAGGGACCAGACCTTATTTGCGTGTAATGGATTCGATGAATAAACAGATGACGAAAACAGATCGAAATAATCACTTCTTTGATGTCGACTTAACAAGTGCGAATCTGAAGGAGAAGTCGATTCGAGGCGGCCTTTTTACAATATCCTTCCAGGCTGTAGAATCGATCCTCCGAATCGGTTCAATCGCCATTCTGGCAAGGATACTTATACCAGAAAATTTCGGCCTCATTAGCATGGTAACCGCCATCATTGCCATTGCGGAACGATTTCAGGACCTTGGCTTGCATGCAGCGACCGTGCAAAAAAAGGATATTACACATGAGCAAGTCAGCAAACTCTTCTGGATTAATGCGATAACTGGTTTCGGTCTAACAGTGCTCATTTCCTCCATGTCTTTTTTGATAGCGAGGTTTTTCAATGAACCACGACTGATTTCTATCACGATTGCCATAGCCACCAGTTTCTTCTGGATCGGTTTGACAATGCAACATCAAGCTATTCTGCGACGCCAGATGAAATATGCCGCAATAGGCGGGATACAACTCGGATCAATCGCGCTCAGTATAGCGATCGCAATTGTATTGGCAGTCGAGGGGTACGGCTATTGGGCTCTAGTGTGGCGGGAAGTATCACGAAATGTATTCATTGCGCTTGGTACGTGGATGTGCTGTCCATGGACACCGGGGTTTCCAAGGAAGCACATCAACATAGATCACCTGATAAAGTTCGGGCGAGATCTGACAGGCTTCAATGTAATCGTCTTCTTAACCGCAAACCTTGACCAGATATTAATCGGAAAATTGTATGGACCTGCACAATTAGGAATCTACCGCCAAGCTTATCAACTAATATTTTCGCTGGTTATGCAGGTAGTTTCCCCAGTGATTCGCGTGGCGGAGCCGACTTTAAGTTTCCTGCAAAACGATGCAGAAAGATACAGGAAGTACTATCAAAAGATAGTAACGACCGTGAATGTTGTCATGATGCCATTGATCATGTTTTTGGTGATTTATTCTCATGAGATAGTTTTAGTCATGCTGGGTGAGAAGTGGGTCGAAGCCACTGATATCTTTAGAATATTAGCGATATCCGCCTTTATTGCACCTGCGTCAGACAGCACAGGATTCCTTTTAGTTACATGTGGCAAGACAAAACGATATCTGAATCTAGGATTAATAACTGGCGTCATTCTGGCGCTCTCGTTCGGCATTGGTGTCGTCTGGGGTGCATTAGGTGTGGCTTATGGATACCTTGTTGCGACATACACTCTGCTTGCGCTGAGATCATACTATAGCTTCGAGGGGACACCTGTTAGTGTGAGAGGCTTTTGGGAGGCGATTGAAAAACCTCTGCTAGCGAGCCTTGCAATGACGATAGGTTTAGTTATTTTTAACAAACTGATAATCATAAGTAATCCTCTACTTTTGTTAGTAACAGCCTTGCCCGTAGCTACCGTCGCATATTTGCTAGCGTGGATGATTATGCCAGGCGGAAAAGGACATTTGAGAGAAGTTATTTATGACTTAATTACACCACTATATTTGGATAAATATATTGTGGCAATGAGTTCGCGTAGATAAATTCTTAAAAAGTGAGGTCCCATCATTTGACCAGATCGAACAGTAAGGCAATGTGCTTGAACAGCGCTGAGCCTTCAGAAGGCTCACGCGAATCTCGGATCTGTATGCCGACCTTCTCGGCCTTTGCCCGGAATGTCTTCCGATCAGGATCATACGAGGCTGAAGACGTGCTTGTGGGCTGTGATGATGTCGACGTAATTCACCTGGAGGCTTCCAAGGGATGGGCCTTTGGGGAGAAAGTGCTGAGGCGACTTGTCTACCATGACGTGTCCCGGAGGCTGGTGTCCCTCAACCCGGGACTCCGGCCGGTGCGGCTGACCAAGGATTACGAGTTGTTTATGCTTTTCTGCCCATCCTTGCAGGATGTGTGGTATGCCAACGCCGTCCAGGGATGGCGGGATCATTGCGGGACCAGCGTCTGCTGGATTGACGAATTGTGGTCAAACTGTGTGCCACGGCTTCAGTACTGGCTGCCTGTTCTAAGCAGGTTCGACCACGTGATAGTAGGACTAAACGGGTCAGGCAAAGACCTCGGCGATGCCATCGGGCGTCCATGTCACGAGATCCTCTCGGGGGTGGACACGATCCGCTTCAGCCCCTATCCGAACCCACCAGCACGGGTTGTTGACGTTTGCAGCATCGGCCGTAGATGGGAAGGGATACACCGGTCTCTTCTCAAGTTGGCGGCGAAGAAGATCTTCTACTTTTATGACACGCTGGATAACGCGGCGATGAGTGAGACACGGGACTACGCAGAGCATCGCGATCTTTATGCCAACATCACAAAGCGGAGCCGCTTCTTCATCGTGGCGCCGGCGAAGATGAATCTCCCGGAGGAAACCCAAGGTCAGGTCGCTATCGGCCGTCGCTATTTCGAGGGATTGGCGGCGGGCGCAGTACTGGTCGGGCAGGCGCCCGATTGTGAGGCGTTCCGCCGGCACTTCGATTGGCCCCACGCGGTCATCGAGATCCAACCTGATGGTTCCGACGCAGTGGCGGTGATTTCGAGACTGTCAGCCGAGCCGGAGCGGATCCGAGAGATCAGTCGTCGAAACGCCGAGGAAGCTCTTCGGCGTCACGACTGGGTATACCGTTGGAAGGAGATCCTTAGTATCGCGGGGCTGAAGCCGACACCGGCGATGGAAGCTCGGGAGAAGCGACTAGCGGAATTGGCAGAGTTGGCGAGGGAGAGCGGTCGATGAGCGTATCGGAAAGCACTGGAACTCTCGGGAAAGGAGGGACGTTTTCTAAATGACCACGGGTGAGATTCCGTTTCTCGATCTTGTCACGGTTCACCGCGAACTCCGGGAAGAGCTACGCTCAGTTTTCGAGACTGCGCTTGACACCGCCGGGTTCGTTGGTGGCCCTGCAGTCCAGGAGTTCGAGCGCGACTTCGCGGCGTTCTGCGAGTCTCAGTTCTGCGTTGGAATGGCCAGCGGCACCGACGCCCTGCGCCTCGCGCTGGTCGCGGCGGGCGTCCGACCCGGAGACACCGTGGTGACGGTGCCGCTCACCTTCATCGCCACCACGGAGGCCATCTCGCAGGCGGGCGCGCGGCCGGATTTCGTCGATATCGATGAGCGCACCTACACCATGGATCCTGAGAAGCTGCGCGCCTACCTGGAGACCGAATGTACACATGACCACAAGGTAGGCCGCGTGGTGAGCAAGCGCACTGGCGGCCCAGTGACGGCTGTCATCCCCGTGCACTTGTACGGGCAGATGGCCGACATGGACCCCATCCTCGAGCTGGCCGCCCGCTATGACCTGATCGTCATTGAGGACGCCTGTCAGGCGCACGGCGCGGAATACCTCTCGAACAAAGAGGACCGCTGGCGCAAGGCCGGATCGATGGGCCGCGCCGCGGCGTTCAGCTTCTATCCCAGCAAGAATTTGGGTGCGTGCGGCGAAGCGGGAGCCGTCACCACCGACGATGAGCAATTGGCGCGGCGCTGCCAGATGCTACGCGATCACGGCCAGTCGAGGAAGTACTTCCACGACATCGAGGGGTACAACGGCCGGCTCGACTCCATCCAGGCGGGGATTCTGCGTGTCAAGCTCCAACATCTGACACGCTGGAACGAACAGCGCCGCCAGAGCGCCGAAAGTTACAATGAACTGCTCGCGCCGACGGCCGGAAGGGTCGCGGTCCCGTATCAGCCTTCCTGGTCCAAACCGGTGTACCACCTCTACGTCATTCGTACACCAGACCGCAATGAGTTGCAGAAGCACTTGACCGAATCCGGCATCGGCACAGCCATTCATTATCCCATTCCGGTTCACCTCCAGGCCACGTACGCCCTGCTGGGCTGGAAGCGGGGAGATTTTCCGGTGTCGGAGGAAGCCGCGAACCAGATTCTCTCGCTGCCGATGTTCGCCGGTTTGCGCTCCGAGGATCAGCATCGAGTCGCAGAAGCCGTCGCAGGGTTCGCTTCCATTCGTTCTGCCAGCGAGGCCGGAATTTTCCCTACCCCTTCCCATGGCTCGTTTGGAGCGAAAGGCGAAGTCCACCATGGTAGCTCCTTGTTGGGAAGGTGAAGGAATGCCACGGGACACCGTCATATTTCCTCCCGCCCAGCCGGCGTCAAACATGAGGGAACCCAATCAGGGTTCCGCAGCGACGGGAGTTGGAAACTCGGTGAGCTTCCCGCCCCCCAAAAAGATCTGGATCGACCTGGACAATTCTCCCCACGTTCCCTTCTTCCGCCCAATCATCGAGGAGCTCGAGAAAAGGGGATACCGGATAATCCTGACCGCGCGGGATTCTTATCAGGTGTGTGAGCTTCTCAGGTTTCATCACCTTTCGTGCAAGGTGGTGGGGAGTCATTGGGGCAAGCACCGAACGCTGAAGATGGTGGGGACATGCTTGCGCGTCGCACAATTCCTACCTCTGATCATGAAACAGAAGCCAGATCTGGCGGTTTCCCACGGGTCGCGGTCCCAGATCCTGAGCACCTTGATCGCCGGGCTTCCCGGCATCATGATCGTCGATTATGAATTTACCAGCAGGGGATTCATGCACCCGGATTGGATTTTTGTCCCAGGAATCATTCCGGAATCGACCAGGTGGGGGGCCAGGAAGCAGGTCATGAGGTATCCCGGCCTGAAGGAAGATGTCTATATTCCCCAGTTCAGACCAGATCCCTCGGTGAAAGCCCAGCTGGGCCTGAACGGGACGGATCTCGTCGTCACCGTGCGCCCACCGGCAACGGAAGCTCATTACCACAACCCGGAAGCAGAAGTGCTGTTGGACTCCACGCTGGATCTCCTCACTAACCGGCCAGACGTCCGCGTGATTCTGCTTCCCCGAAACGAGAGGCAAGCCCAGACGTTGCGGAAGCAGTGGGGCAAGTGGATCGCAAACCGCAAGATCGTAATCCCCGAGCAGGTGGTGGACGGCGTGAACCTGATTTGGTTCTCAGACCTCGTCATCAGCGGGGGCGGAACTATGAACCGCGAAGCGGCGGCATTAGGCGTGCCCGTCTATAGCATCTTCCGTGGGCGCATCGGAGCTGTCGATAGATATCTGGCCGAGAAGGGTCGACTCACGCTTCTCGAGAGCGCAGAGGATGTCCAGAGCAAGATCGTTCTCAAACGAAGGACACACGCGCAGTGGGATTCGATGAAGCGCAGAGCCGCTCTGGACTGCATTGTGGAAGCCATTATTTCGATCGCGGAGCACCAATGTCTACCGACGCGTCGCTGAATTTGCGCGCTGCTCACACATACACTCAGTCGGATCCTTCAGGAGTCCTGGCCCCCGACCTCCCCGAATTGAACGCTCTCGCGGCGCGGGGACTGGTCGCGATGTTCGATGCGGATCGACAACTGTTCTGCAACCGGCTGGTCCGCACAAAACGAGGCCTGGTTCGCGAAGGGCTTTCGCCGCGGTACACGATCATGACGCTCCTCGGACTGCGTGAACTGGAACTGGCCGGAGGGCATTCGCCTTTTGACACGGAGGCGATCTACAACTCATTCATTCGCGATACCCGTTGGATTCGCTGTGCCGGTGACTTGGGATTACTGGTCTGGCTGACAGCGGCCTTCGCTCCCGACCAGCTCGGGGGGCGGTTTCGTCGCACCGATTTGGAAACGGCTCTCGATCGCTATCAGGATGCCAGGGAAGGGCGCACGATGGAACTGGCCTGGTTCTTGGCCGGGCTCGCTCAGGCGGCGCTGGCATCCCCCGGACTGATACCGGATCTTACAGACCCGGCCGTAGAGACCTATCACCGGCTGAAGGAAAACCAGGTTGAATCCGGCCTTTTCGGCCACATGAGCACGAGCAAGTCTGTGGCTGGATTCCTGCGAGGACGTATCGGCAGTTTTGCCGATCAGGTCTACCCCATCTATGCCATGGCAAAATGTGCGACGACCTTCCATGTGGAAGAACCGCTGGTGTCGGCTCTGGAATGTGCCGCAGCCCTCTGCGGCACGCAGGGCGAGTTGGGGCAATGGTGGTGGCTCTATGAGTCGCGGACCGGCCGAGTGTCGAGCCGATATCCCGTCTATTCGGTTCATCAGCACGGTATGGCACCCATGAGCCTTTTTGCCTTGGAGGAGGCGACGGGGCAAAGCTTCAAGGACTTTATTTATAAAGGCTTGCGGTGGATCTATGGCGCCAATGAGCTGCGCACGGACATGCGCGATTTCTCCCAGAACTTGATCTGGCGATGCATCCTTCCGAAGAGGAAGCAGACGAAGTATTGGGATACCGCTTTGAGCCTGCTCCGATCTCCGAACGAGAAGGCTCCGGTGGGAGCACTCCAGATTCTTTTTGAAGAACGGCCCTACGAACTGGGTTGGTTGCTCTATGCATTTGCAAAGCTCGGAATAGCGGAAACCTAAGTTTTGCTCCCGAGCTCCCGCGCACCGGCCTCCATGAACGAACCTCTGCACATCAAGATGATCACCGTCGTCGGGGCACGCCCCAACTTCATGAAGGCCGCGCCGATCATTCAAGCGATTCGCGAGCACAATGAGAAGGGAGAGGGCCCGACGATTCGCCATCTGCTCGTGCACACGGGTCAGCATTACGACCCACTCATGTCGGACCAGTTCTTCGTCGACCTGAACCTCCCGAAACCCGACGTGCACCTTGGCGTAGGATCAGGTTCACAGGGGGCGCAAACGGCGGACATTCTGAGGAAGTTCGAGGAGGTGCTTTCCCGCGAGTGCCCGGACATCGTAGTCGTCGTGGGTGATGTCAACTCGACCCTGGCGTGCACTCTGGCGACCGCAAAACTCCCCGTGGCGCCAGACCAGCCAAGGCCCCTACTCGCCCACGTGGAAGCTGGGCTGCGTTCCTTCGACCGCACGATGCCGGAAGAGATCAATCGAATTGTGACCGACCACCTCGCGGATCTCCTGTTCGTGACAGAGCAGAGCGGACTGGTCAACTTGCGCCGCGAAGGCGTCCCGTCCGCGAAGGTCTTCTTCGTGGGCAACACGATGATCGATTCTCTTCTGTCATTCAAGGCTGCTGCAGATGCATCGCTGATTCTCAACCGGCTCGGCTTGCGCAACGCCGCTGGCCGAAATGGCAGCCGGAGTGTGATTCAGCCCTATGCCCTGCTGACGCTTCATCGCCCCGCAAACGTGGACAACCGGGAAGCGTTCCGGGACATCCTCGAAGGCCTTTCGGAACTGGGCCAGCAACTGCCCATCATCTTTCCGGTTCACCCCCGCACACGGAAGCGCATCGAGGAGTTTGGATTCGGACGCTCCTGCCAAACGAACTCAGCGGCGGGTCAGAAGGGGATCCGCCTGATCGATCCGCTCGGTTACGTGGAGTTTCTCTGCCTGATGAAGAACGCGCGGCTGGTGCTGACAGACTCGGGCGGCATCCAGGAGGAAACAACCTGCCTGGGAGTTCCGTGTGTGACCATTCGCGAAAATACGGAGCGGCCGGTCACGGTGAAGCACGGAACCAACGTGATTGCCGGAACTTCGGTTTCCGGAATCCGTAAAGCCATCGCTCGCCAGCTATCCCGAAAGAATCGAGTCCACGTCCCGGCAAAATGGGACGGACAAGCGGCCCAGCGGATCGTCTCGACCTTGGCAATCACTGTCCGTACCGTAGTGCCCGTCGCCGCACAGACAGTACACTCGTAGTCTTGGTCTTGTGCCGAGTCAACGCTTCGGTCGAGCAGTCCCGATGCCGAACAGTTCACGAGGTAAGGTCAGCCACTGCCTCCCGCCGTTTAAAATTCCTCTCCTCTGCACAAAAATGTCCTCGACGGAATGCGAGTCGCATCGCCCTGAAAACGAGAAATAACTTTGATAACGGCGTCTGACATTAGTCGCGAGCGTTGGCATTGGAGATGCTTAAATCATGGTCGAGATCGAATAATATTCCGAACCCATTACAAGCTCTTCACGAACCCTTTATGAATGCGAGTTATGCTCTCACAGGAATCGCAACCATGAGTCCTGAAGCGAAGCTGTATAGCCACGCATCGCGAAAAACCGCTCTCGCTTGTCTCATTTTCGTCCTGAGGAAATGCCTTACCACTATGGTACGGACTACCATAACATCATAACAACTTCGGGAGAGCTAGACCACCTTAACAAGTGGCACTCTCCTCGACATTGGGTGCAGCTCGGGCGGTTTCCTGAGAGCACTCGGAGGTAACGCCTGGAAGCTTCACGGGGTCGAGATGTCATTAGCGGAGGCACGAAAGGCTGAAGCGAGCAGCAGCGCACAGGTGTTTGTGGGTGACCTACTCGACGCACCATTTTCTCCATCGAGTTTGGACGTCATCACCTGCTTCGACGTTCTTGAACACGTCTATCGGCCAAAGGACGTCATAAAGAGACGGTGGGAGTAGTTGAAGCCTGGAGGCATTGTCTACCTCCAAGTCCCGAACGTCGACGCTCTTGAGGCGTGGATTTTCCAGTCTTACTGGCATGGTTGGGAGTTGCCCCGGCACTTGTATCACTGTTCCCCATCCTCGTTGAGACGCCTTTTGCCTTCTTTGGTTTTGAGGAACTCCTGCTTTGCACGCTGTCCAATACCTATGTCGAGCCAAGCATACGTTACGTTTTGCTGCCGTACATGACGCACCAGGCATTGCTTGGAGAATCATTCGCAAGGCACTCCGATTGGGTCTCTTTGAACCCTTGGGTCGCCTAGTGGCTGCCGCGGGGCATGGCGCGGCAATCGAAGCCACGTTCCGCAAGTGCGCTTTTTAAAGTAACAAGTCCTTTATCCGCATGGACACTTTGGCAGAGGAGCCAGAATTTCGGGCTCCCACCGTAACGCAGACAGAAAGAGTCGCGCAGAATCCTCACAGGGCGACTCGGCTGTCACCTGAAGTCGAGATCCGCTATGTCGTTATCACTCCGGTGCGAAATGAAGCCGCGCATCTGGAAGAAAACATTGCGAGTGTCGTGCGTCAAACTGTGAGACCCGCCGAATGGGTTCTAGTCGACGACGGTTCAGCCGACGCAACCGGAACGATTGTGGACCTCTGGGCCTCCCGCCACGCCTGGATCACAGCTCTGCACCGTCACGACCGGGGTTTTCGGCAAGCTGGCACGGGAGTCATAGAAGCGTTCTATGACGGCTATCGGGCTCTGAGAACACACAACTGGGAGTATTTGGTCAAATTAGACGCTGACCTCACGCTCGACCCCGACTATTTCCAAAGATGCTTTGTCGAATTCGGCAAGGATACTCGGCTCGGAATTGGCGGCGGGACTGTTTACCACATCGAAGACGGGCAGCTGAAGATTGACAAAAACCCATATTATCACGTAAGGGGTGCTACAAAAATATACAGTCGCCCATGCTGGGATGCTCTCGGGGGTTTGGTAACAAGCCCGGGGTGGGATTCCCTGGATGAGTTCAAGGCGCAGTTCTTAGGCTGGAAGACCCGTAGCTTTCCTAATGTGAGAGTTTTGCACCGCAGGCCGACCGGGGCGGCAGACGGTACATGGCGGAATGCCGTCAAGGACGGCCTCGCGGATTATGTTTCGGCCTACCATCCGCTTTTCATGCTTCTCAAATGCCTCAGGCGGGCTCCACGGAAACCGTATTTGGTTGAGTCATTAGGTC
>Ga0066686_10000369_pt1 | contig 15176 bp, 13 predicted proteins | sample GraSoiAngelo_135_FD_65627 | JGI IMG/M metagenome (GOLD analysis project Ga0066686, IMG submission 65627) | Grasslands soil microbial communities from the Angelo Coastal Reserve, California, USA - 14_0929_05_40cm | ecosystem: Environmental > Terrestrial > Soil > Grasslands | place: USA...
CGTTGGGTGCGCTCGCGACGGTGTCGTCGCCCACGCTGACCTGGGCGGTGATCAACGACCTCGACGCGCGTGGGCCGTTGTCGCGTACCACGCTGGACGTGACGGTCGCGCAGGACCTCGTGGCGGTCCCGCTTCTCATCGTCATCGTCGCCCTGGCGCTGCCGATCGCCAGCGGCGGCGCCGTCACACCCGGTGTCGCCACCGAGACGCTCCTGCTCCTCGGGGGCTCGATCGTCGCCGGGGCGGCGCTGGGCCTGGCGGCCGGTCAGTACCTCCGCGTGATTCGGGGTCCGCTCGCGTGGGTGCTGGTGATTCTCGCATTCATCGCCGCGCAGGCGGTGCGCCTGCTCGGCCTGGACCCGGTGCTCCTCGCACTCGCCGCCGGCTGCGCGCTGCGGAACACGGCTCCTCAGCACAGTGAGCGCGTACGCGCCGAGCTCAAACGATGCGCGATACCGGTCTATGTCGTATTTTTTGCGCTCGCCGGAAGCAATCTGCAGCTCGGCGTCCTGGCGGACATGTGGCCGTGGGCGCTGCTCCTCGCCGGACTGCGCGTCGCCGGGTTGTGGGGCGGGCTGCGTTGGGCGGGGCGGGTACGGGGGGCGGGGAGAGATCCAGTGGTCGGCGCTGACTGGGTCAACTACGGATGGGTGGCATTAATCTCGCAGGGTGGATTGGCTGTTACGCTTGCCGCCGTGCTGCGACGGGCGTTCCCGGAGTGGAATGTCTCGCTGGAAGCACTGCTCGTGGCGATGATCGGCGTGCACCAGCTGGTGGGGCCGATCTGCTTCCACTGGGTGCTGCGGCGCACTGGTGAGGTCACGCATATGGGGGGGGCGCATGATCGGGAGACGCCTGGTACGACTGAGCACCCTGGGACTGTTGTCGCTGGCGGGACCAGGCTGTACGAGCGGCACTGAGCCGCATATTCGACCCTGCACGACCCTCGATGATTCCGTCATTCTCGCGCCGGCGCAGTACGTCTCCATCGATCCGGCTGTCGATTCCGGCTGCGCCGTTTTTCCAGCGACTGTCGTCGCTGCTGAGTACCTCGTGGTGCCCCAAATCACGACCGGTGTGCCCGGAGCCAAGGCAGGATTTCGGCTCGGCGGCGACACGATTCTCCCGCCGCCGCCTCCCTCCGCACCGGCTGCCGCGGACGTTGCCGACGTGGGTGACGCCGAACGCTTTCACACCTTTCTGCGGTTGGGCGATGAGCGGCGCTGGTGGGGGTTTGATGCAGTCGCCGGTCCACCCGCCGGGCCGCCGCTGGAGCGATCGAGCGCGTCGGGTCCGCCGGCGATGAACGATCGCCGCGTCTTCCAGGTGTGTGCGACTGTCGACTGCAGCCGATTCAACCGTGTGGTTGCGCGCGCGCGAACCGTGAAGTCCAAAGTGGCTATCTACGTCGATTCCCTCGCCCCGGGCGGCGGCCTCGATTCCACGGCGCTCGACAGCATCGCGAACGTGTTCGTGAATCGGCTCTATCCCACCGACACGGCGGCGTTCGGACGCGAGTCCGACATCGACTCGAACACGGTCGTGATGGTGCTGATGACGAATACCGTGAACAAGCTCGTCTCGAAGACCACCTGCCAGAACAGCGGTTTTGTCGCCGGGTTCTTTTTCGGTTTCGATCTCGATCCTCGCTTCCGCACCGATTCGCGTTCGAACAAAGGCGAAGTGTTCTATTCGATTGTCCCCGATCCTGCGGGGACGCTGAGCTGCAGCCACAGTGCGGCCGATGTCCAGTCCTTCGTGCCGGTCACGTTCATTCACGAATTCCAGCACATGATCAGCTTCAACCAGCACGTGCTGGTAGGGAACTCGCCGAACGGCGAGGTGCTGTGGCTGAATGAAGGGTTCTCGCACTATGCCGAGGAGCTGGGGGGACGAAGCTACGAGGTGACGCCGACTGCGCGACTGAGTGATTGTACGATCGGCACCATCCCGTGTGGCTTCTATTACGGCGATCTGCTGAACGCCTATACGTACCTCGATTCCACGAGCAAGCATTTTCTCGAGCCGACATCGGGGCTCGGCACCCTGGCGGAACGGGGCGCCGCGTGGCTCTTCGTGCGGTACGTTGTCGACCGCTACTCAGCCGGCAGTACGCTCGCCGACTGGAATGCGCTGACCCGGGCGATGGTTGGCACCACCAACACCGGCGCCGGCAACATCGCTGCCGCAACGGGCGATCCTTTCGCAACCGTCGTAAGCCGCTGGGCGCTGGCGAACTGGGTGTCCGACCTGCCCGCCTTTCTGGCGCCCGCGGCGCTGAAGTACGACTCCTGGTCCTTCCGATCGACCTACGCGTCACTCAATGCGCAGCGACCCAGCAAATTCCCGAACCCGTACCCGCTTGTTCCGACCGTCACCGCCGGTCGCGATGTGAGCCGCAACGGCACGCTCCTGGCCGGATCGGGCATCTATCACCGGGCGACGCAGTCGCCGGGCGACCCGGGCTTCACGCTCAGCTTCACCGCCCCCAGCGGCGCGGTGATCGACGCCACCAAGGTCCCGCGGTTGAACGTGATTCGAATCCAATGACGACGGCGGTGGGGCGGTTGGGCGGTTGCGCGGTTGGCATCGCCGTGGCGGTTCTCGTTTTCGAACCGCCAAACCGCCTAACCGCCCAAACTGAAGGTTCGGTCCTCACCATCCTCCCGGGCTCCACACGCTCTGCGGCGCTGGGCGGTGCGGGTGCTGCGCTCGTCGGCGATGCGGGCGCGATGTTCGCGAACCCCGCCGGCATCGCCACGATTCACCACCTCAGTCTCGAAGGCTCGTACGAGCCCTACCTGGCCGGCAGCGCGCTGTCGACCGCGGCGCTGGCGCTGCGCGTCAGCCGTTGGACCTGGGGCGTCGGGGCGCAGACGCTCGACTATGGCTCGGAGCCCGAGATCGTCCCCGATCCGGCGACGGGGGGGCGCCGGGGGATGAGCACCGGCGCGTCGTTCCACCCGTACGAAGCGTTGGCCACGACGTCCTTCGTCTACCGGCGCGGCTTCGCGGCCGTCGGGGTCACCGGGAAGTACGATCGCCAGCAGATTGGCGCGGAAGTGAGCGACGCCTGGGCCGGTGACGTCGGGATGGCGATCGCGGTCTTCGACATCATGGCGGTCGGCGTCAGCGTGCAGAATCTCGGCGGCGATCTCGGTAACGGCGCGTTGCTGGCGCGGCGCACGCGCGCCGGCCTGACGCTGAACTATACCGACCCCCAGGGCACGTTCCGGCTTCTGACCACACTCGAAGGACAATGGACGCGCGACCGGCGCGTGGTGCTGGTGCAGGGCGTCGAGGGTGGTGTGGTGACCGGCGGCGTGGGACTGGTGGGACGGGTCGGGTACGCGACACGGCCGGCCGTCACCGCTGCGTCGCGCCTTACGTTTGGGGGCGGCATCGTACTGGGGCGGCTGGCGATGGACTATGCGTTTCAGGCGTATGACGCACTCGGAGGCGGCACGCATCGCGTCGGGTTGCGATGGACGCCCTGACCGAGCGGGCGCGCCCGCGCTGGGGGCGCCTGATCAAGCGGATTCTCGCGATAGCGGTCGCCGCGGCGGCCGCCGGTGTAGCCCTCATGCTGATCATCAGCGCCGACGCCCGCTACATTGCGCGCGCGGGCATCGAAGAGGCGCGTCTGCTGCTCCGCCGCCGCGCGATCGATAAGCTGATCGCCGACTCGACCACCGCCGCGCCGCTGCGCCAGCGCCTGGCGCTCGTCCTGGCCGCGCGCGCCTATGCCGCCGATTCGCTCGGCCTGGCGGTCGCGAAGACTTACACCACGTACGTGGACGTGGGTCGAGACACGCTGCTGCTCGTGCTGTCCGCCAGTCGCCGCGACAAGCTCCGCGAGGTCACGTGGCGGTATCCCATCGTGGGCACTGTCCCGTACAAGGGATTCTTCAAGGCGTCCCGCGCGCGCGCGGAGGCGCAGCAGCTCGAGTCGCAGGGCCTCGACGTTTTTCTGCGTCCCTCAGGCGCGTTCTCGACGCTGGGCTACTTGAGTGACCCACTGTTCTCGACCGCCACGAGCCGCGATACGATGGAGCTCGTGGCCACCGTGATTCACGAGCTCGCGCACAACACGCTGTACGTCAAGAGCCAGACGCCGTTCAACGAAAGCTTCGCCAGCTTCGTGGGCTATCGCGGAGCCGAGGCGTTCTTCCGCGCGCGGCGCGATACGGTGGATGCCCGGCGGGCGGCGGCGCGCTGGCGAGATGAGCGCACGCTGGACGTGTTCTACGCCGAGCTCGCCCGGCGGCTCGACTCGGCTTATGCGGAGCCGCTCGGTGGGGCGCGTCTGGAGCAGGTGCGGAGCGCGCTGTTCGGGTGGGCACACGAGCAATTCCGCGGCCCCGTGGGACAATCCCTCGAGACCTATGATTGGCGCTGGTTCGCCCAGGCGCCGCTGAACAATGCGGTGGTGATAGCCGAGCGGCTGTATCGGATGGACCTGAATCTTTTCGATGAGATCTATCTGCAGAATAATGCTGACATCGCCGAAACAGTTCGGGCTATCCAAATCCGTGTCTTCACGCAGTCAGACCGCGACCCCTACCGGGCGTTGTACTCGCGCCCCGGCATGAACTAGTTACCTCTTAGTCTTTCTGCGTCTGCTACTCGTTGCAACGCTATGCCGTATGCGGCCGTGCGGAACGTCACTTTCTTTTCTTTTGCGAGATCGCGAACGGACACGTAGGCCTTGGTAATCGTAGCTTTCAGCTCACGGTTCACCTGCTCGTGCGTCCAGCGATACTGCTGGAGGTTCTGGGCCCATTCGTAGTAGCTGACCGTCACACCACCGGCGTTGGCGAGGAAGTCGGGGATCACCGCAATGCCACGTTCTTCGAGGATGCGGTCGGCAGTCGGCGTGGTCGGCTCGTTTGCGCCTTCCACCACGACCTTGCAGTCCACGGTGTTGGCGTTGGCCTCCTTGGTGATCACGCCGCCGAGTGCCGCGGGTACGAGCCATTCGCAGGGAATAGTCCACAATTCATCATTGGTAATGCGCTTGCCGCCCTGCCACTCGGACACCGGCTTGGCCTGTCCGACGTGCGCTAAGAGTCCGGGAATGTCGAGCCCTTTGTCGTTGTAGATCCCGCCCGCCACGTCACTCACCGCAACCACTTTGGCGCCCGCCTCACTATCGAGCAGCCGCGCCAGATGGCTGCCGACGTTTCCGAAGCCCTGGATGACCACGCGGCCACCTTTGAGGGTGATGCCGAAGTCGCGGGCGTACTCCTGCATGACGTACATCACGCCGCGGCCGGTCGCCTCTTCGCGGCCCAGCGATCCGCCCAGCGCCACCGGTTTCCCGGTGACGACGGCGGGGCTGTAGCCCTGGCGGCTCGAGTACTCGTCGAGAATCCAGGCCATCACTTGCGCGTTGGTGTTGACGTCGGGGGCGGGAATGTCGCGGTAGGGGCCGAGCACGATCGCGATGCGCTGCGTAAAACGGCGCGTCAGCCGTTCCAGCTCGAGCTTGGAGAGCTTCTTCGGGTCGACGGTGACACCGCCTTTCGCGCCACCGAAGGGAATGTCCATCAGCGCCGTCTTCCACGTCATGATCGTGGCGAGACCCAGGACCTCGTCGTGATCGGCTTCAGGATGGTAGCGGATCCCTCCCTTACAGGGCCCGCGCGCGCCGTTGTGCTGGATGCGATAGCCGGTGAACACCTCGATCCGCCCGTCGTCCATTCGCACCGGCACTTCGACCTGCACCTCGCGAAACGGCGACATGAGGATCTTCCGCATGTACGCTTCGAGGTTGATCAAGTCGGCGGCGCGGTCGAACTGACTTTGGACGATCGCGCGGCCCGACATCGGCGCACGGGTCGTGCGCGGCGGCTGCTCAGTCGCGGAAATGGCAGTCTCTGCGGGGGGTCAGAGGGGGCGCAGGCGACGGCCTGCCAGACGCGAGCCGGCGTGCTGAGCGTCACTCGAGGCCTGGACGGGATTCGGCGCACGCTCGCGACGCTTGCCGGCGTCGGTCAGGACACCGATAACGTCGCTCGTCACGGCCGACGGAGTCTCGGCGGGGTGCTCGATCGCAAAGACCAGACCGATCGACTGGCTGGCGAGTCTGCCAACGATGCCCGTCCAGGTCCTGTCCGCCGGGAGCGGCCGCAAGCCGACGATCAGGGGACAGACAGCCGGATCGAATCCGGAGGGTGTGACCAACGGCGCCCCCATGCGATCCGCCAGATCGTTGCAAGCCGGGAATTCCGGCCCGAGCAGGAGGACCTGCCCGAAGTGCCAGTCGCAATCGGCCGCGACCTCCGCGAACGTCGCCACGAGCGTCTCGTCACTCGGCGCGACCGGTCCGGGCGTGGGCGCGAGAACCACCGCGCCGGTGTCCGCGAACCAACGCTCGGCGCGACTCAGATCCTCGGGGCGGCGGGGCGCGTAGGTCCCGTAGCGCCGCGTTGCGGCGATCTCCCGCTCGGCGTCGAGCTTCTGCTCCACATGCTCGGCCGCCTGGGCGGCACCCTCGAAGGCGACTTCGGCCGCCTGATAGCGGCCCGCGTCGCGCAGCACGTGGCCGCGCAGCTTGAGGGTGTCGGTGTGCGGTTCGAGCGCAAAGGCGCGATCGAGCGCCAGCAGCGACCGACTGCGGTCGCCGAGCCTGTAGGCGGCGTAGCCCAGCTCGTGCCACACCAGCGCCAGGTCGGGATCGGCTTCCACCGCGCGCTCGAGCTCGACCAGTGCCTCGGGATAGCGTCCCAGCTCGGTGAGGGCGGCGCCGCGAAGGGTGAACGAGAAGCTGGTTTCGCCGAACGTCGCACGGGCGCGGTCGGCCAGCTGTAGCGCCTCTGCTCCTCGGCCGCCGGCGCGCAGCAGCTCGAAGTATTCGGCCCAACCGGCCTTCAACTCCGGCTTGGCGGCCAGCAGCTCGTCGTACGCCGACTCGGCATCCCGCATCCGCCCCTCGCGCACGAGCCAGCGCGCCCGCGCGAGCGCCCGTTCGCTGCGCGCATCGGGGAACAGAACGTAGGATGCCGTCGTCCGCATGGCGCTCAAATCTACCCGGGCCCTTCTCGCTGGCTAGCGGCGACCTGCGTACCTACATTTCTGCCGCCATGGATCAAGACCGATTGCTGCGCGAGCTGAGCGAATTCCTGCGGATTCCCTCTGTTTCAACCTTGCCCGTCCACAACACCGATTGCCGCGCGGCCGCCGAGTGGGTCGCGGCCGACCTGCGCCGTCTCGGCGGTCGCGACGTCGAGTTTCTGGGCAGCGAGACACATCCCGTCGTGTGGGGCAAAGGGCCCGAGGTTCCTGGCGCGCCGACGCTGGTGATTTACGGGCATTACGACGTGCAGCCGCCCGATCCGCTCGCCGAATGGACGACACCACCCTTCGCGCCCACCGTGCGAGACGGGCGCATTTACGCGCGCGGCTCCGCGGACGACAAAGGCCAGGTCTTCTGCCTGCTCAAAGCCATCGCCGCGTCGTCGCGGCCGCCGATCAACTTCCGGTTTCTGATCGAGGGGGAAGAAGAGTACGGCTCGAAGGTCCTCTTCGACCTTCTAAAACGCGAGCCGCAGCGCGTCCGTGCCGATGCGGTGCTCGTCGCGGACATGTCGTACGTCGCGGCCGGGTGGCCCGCGGTCTATACGACGTTGCGCGGCCTGTGTTATGCGGAGATCACCGTTCGCACCTCGAAGACCGATCTGCACTCGGGCGAGTACGGTGGTGCCGCGCCGAACGCGCACGAGGAGCTGTGCCGGCTGTTGACGCGTCTCAAGGGCGAAGATGGCCGCATCAACATTCCCGGTTTTTACGCAGCGGTGAAGCGTCCTTCAAAGGCAGAGCTTGCGGCGTGGAAAAAGTTGCCGTTCAATGAGAAGGACTTCCTGAACAAGCGGGTCCAAGCCAAGGGGCTCGTGGGGTTGAAGCAGCACTCCGTGCTCGAGCGTTTGTGGGCGCTTCCGACGTTCGAGATTCACGGCATCCTCGGTGGCTTCACTGGCGAAGGCGCGAAGACGGTCATTCCCGCCGAAGCAACGGCAAAAGTCAGCATGCGGCTCGTTCCGAACCAGAAGCTGAAGACCGTCGAGCGGCAACTTGCGACTGCGGTCAAACGCCTGGCGCCCAAGCACGTGACGGCCAGCGTCCGGTTTCTCCACGGTGCCGATCCGGCGCAGATCACGCTCGACCATCCCTCCTTCAAACTGTTGGATCAGGCCTTCAGGCAGGTCACCGGCCGGGGCACGGTCCCCGCGCGGGCCGGTGGCTCGATTCCCGTGGTGCCGGCGCTCGCGTCGGCGGGCGCGCCGGTGATTCTCACCGGCATCGGGCTGCCTGATGACCGGCTGCATGCACCCAACGAAAAGCTGGAGCTCAAGCAGCTGTGGGACGGCATCGAGGTGTTCCGGACGTTCTACGAACTGCTGGGAGCACAACGGGATATGTGACCCTGTGCACAGCCGGCTTCGGTAATCGTCTTCATTATAGAACCCCCATGCACAGAGCCCTGTACCTCGCCGGCGTCGGTTATCTCGCAATCTGCGGGATGCTCGTGCTGCGCCACTACAAACCCGACTACAGTTACATCCCTACCGATCCCGCAGCGACGAGATACTGGTACTCGCGCCCTGGATACGACTGGTGGGTTCAGATCAAGCCACGGTGTAACGCGGTCGAGGTCGAGCTGGCACACCGGACTTCGCCCGCGCCAACGGGATCTTATGCCCAGGCGTACAGCGCCGCCTGTTATGCCCTCGCCGGAAAGATCGATTCAGCGCGCGCCATCATCGATCGTTTACCGCAGGGCGATCGCTATAAAGCCGCGGGAATGGTGTTCGATATCGCCCATCCGATTGCCGACGCGGGGGACGATCGCTCCGCAGGGCCGATCATGGAGCTGGTCATCAGCTACTGGCCCAATCATTACATGGCGCTGTATCACGCTGGCATGGCCGAGTATGCGCTGGGCGAATCACAGCTCGCGCGCAAGAATCTCAGGGCATTCCTGTGCTACTATCACCAGAATGACAGTTGGACACGCAACGCGCAGCTCACGCTCGCGCGATTGGGAGCGGCAGAGGCAGAGGCAGAGGCGGGGGGAGGGGTCAGGTGACCGCGGCGATCGCGTGGCGCAGGACTGTTCCATTCGACATCCTGCCGTTGGTCGCTGTGGTGGCCATCGGCGGGATCGTCGCAGCGTTCCTGGCCCGGAATCCCATGCTCCTGATCACGAGCCCGGCCGTGGCGGCAGCCCTCGCTGTGGTAGCGACCTTCGGAGATCGGACCCCGGAGTGGAACCGCGCGGCTCTTCCGGTTCTCGCTCGGTTGCCGGATGGCCAAGCCCGGGTCCTACTCGCCGACCTGTTGCGACGAGCCGCCGTGGTTCCCGCGGCTGCGCAACCCGGTCCGCTGGTGTCGGCGGCATGCGAAGCGGCCCGCCAGCTTGCTGCGCTCGATGTACATGGGGATGCACCCGTGGCCAAACGGGGCAGGGCTCTGCTCACGCAACGCTTGCAGGACGCTAGTGCGGCGCTCACCCGCTGGCAAGCGGCGCAGGGCGCGGGCGAAAGTCTCGGTGCGCTGGCGCGGGAATTGAGTGACGAGAGCCGCTACCAGCAGGAAGCGGCCCACGAGGTCGAGGCGTTGCTGTCCTCATGGGAGCCTGGAGTCAGGAGTCAGGAGGCGGGTTGATCGCTGGATCCTGGCGCCCGACTCCTGAGTTGTGAAGTCGACGCCTCAAGGCTCGGATCAATCCTCCAAGCATTTTTGCGATGCCGTTGCACGAATCGAGCGCTTGCCTTTGATCGTCTTCAGAGATGTACTCCAGCCGTCGCGCGATCTGGACCTGCGTCTCGACCTCATTTAGCGATCCGACAGCTACGGAAAGGTGGCGCAGGTAATCTCCTGTCCTCGACCTTCCGTGTCCCTCCGCAATATTCGAAGGCACGGAGACGGCTGCGCGCCGTAGTTGGTCAACCAATGAGAAGCGCTCGTCCTTGGGGAATGTTGCGGTAATGCGATAAATCGCGACGACGAGATCCATCGAATCCTGCCACACGATGAGATCGCGATACCCACGGATGGGCCCAGACGTGCGTGTGGCTGTGGTGCTCGTGACCATAACAACAACTTGCCAAAGACCGTCTCGAAATGGACAACCACTTCTACGTCAATCGGCGCCTTTTCACGCGTAGTCGCTCCCGACTCCTAGCTCCCGACTCCGTGTCTCTTGCTGGCGTTCCGAAACTTGTTGATCTCGTGCTGCGTCAGACCGCGACCGCCGTAGCGCTCTTCGGTCCACGGATCGCCGTGCATGTGATAGCCGTTCTGCTCCCAGAAGCCCGGGAGATCCTCGTCTAACAGCTCGAACCCGCGAACCCACTTCGCACTCTTCCAGAAATAGAGATGCGGCACCAGCAGCCGCGCGGGCCAGCCGTGTTCCGGCGTCAAGTCCTCCCCGGCCCACTTCAGCGCAATCAGATTGTCGGGCCGGTTCAAGTCGGCGAGGGGCAGATTGGTCGTGAATCCCTGCTCGGCGACCACGAGGCAATAACGCGCCGCTGGCTTGAGCCCCGCGCGCTCGAGCAGTGCCTGGACCGGCACGCCTTCGAATGTGTTGTCGAGTCTGCTCCAGGTCGTAACGCAGTGGATGTCGCACACGACGGTCTTGCGGGGCAGCGCGAGCAATGCTTCGTAGCTGAGCGAGAAGGGATGCTCGACGAGCCCCCCGACAGTGAATGTCCACTTCGCTGTGTAGACCGTCGGGACGTCGCCGTAGTGGAGGACCGGCCATTTGGTGGTTTGGATCTGGCCGGGAGGGATCCGAGACTGCTCTCTCATTAGTATTCCCAGGCTAAAGCCTGGGCTCGGCCAGCACTGTCCTTGAGGACAATGTCTGCCGAGCACACCCTTCAGGGTGTGAAATCACTCCGAAGGCGGATTCAAATCCTCTCACCACTGCCGCCAAACTTTCCTCCCACAACGTTTCCCGTTTCCCGCGTCCCGTTTCCCGTTCCACCGACGTCATCACGACGCCGGTAATCCCACACGGCACGATCCGCTCGAAATGCGCGAGGTCGGTCGTGACGTTGAGCGCGAACCCGTGCCACGTGACCCATTGCTTCACGTGGATGCCGATGCTCGCGATCTTCCGGCCATGCGTCCAGACGCCCGTGAATCCCGGATTGCGTTCGCCGGGGATGGCAAGAATGCCCAGGGCCGCGATGAGCGCCTGCTCCAGCGTGCGCAGGTACCAGTGCAGGTCCTTCTTGTAGGCGGCGAGGTCGAGAATGGGATACCCGACGAGCTGTCCCGGCCCGTGAAACGTGACGTCGCCACCGCGCTCGACCTCGAACACGTCGACGCCTGCGGGCTGCAGCAGATGCTCGGCGTGGAAATTCCTGCCCAGTGTGACCACAGGTGGGTGCTCCAGCAGTAGCAGCACATCGTGCGGCAGACGGCCCGCGATCCTGTCTTCGGCGAGCTGCCGCTGCCACTCGAGTCCCTCGCCATACGGAACCGTGCCTGCCTCGATAATCTCGAGCGCGTTCATGGCGGACCCGTCCCCCTTCCCGCTTCCCCCTTCCCCCGAACCGCCCAGCGGGTCGCCAGGATGCCGAACGCCACGTTGAGCAGCAGCCACGCGATCATGCCGAGAATGCCGAAGAAGCGGTCGAGGGGCGCGGCGAGAAAACCGATCAGAATCGCACCGACAGCCCCCAAGACTGCGATCACGCCGCGCTGCCAGATGTTGTCGAGGGCAGCGCAGCGATACCACGCCACCGCGCCGCCGACGCCGGCCGCCGCGACGAGTCCGGCAAGCAACGGATCGGCGGCGGTCTCGCGATAGGCGCCTGACTCGAGGTCGCCGCGCAGGATCGAGGCAACGATCTGGGCCGCCGTGAGGCAGGCGCCGCCGAAGCCCACGCCTGCGGCGAGGGAGCCGAGCCCGAGGGCGAGCGGGTCCTTGACCGGTTCGTCGCTCAAATGTGCAGGACGCGCCCCAGCGAATCGAGCGCCGCCTCGCCGATCGCTTCCGACATCGTGGGATGTGCGTGAATCGCGAGATCGATTTCTTCGACGGTGTATTCGTTCTCGCGCGCCACCGCCAGCTCGTGGATCATCTCGGAGGCGTGCGCGCCGACGATGTGCGCGCCCAGGATTTCGCCGTATTTCTTGTCGCGCAGGATCTTCACGAAGCCTTCCGTTTCCCCCGTCCCGCGTGCCCGGCCGTTCGCGGAAAACGGGAATTTGCCGGCCACATAGTCGAGCTTCTGTTCCTTGCACTGATCTTCCGTCAGGCCGATGCTGGCGACTTCGGGATGACAATAGGTCACGCTCGGTACGTTATCGTACTTGATGGGATGCGGCTTCTGGCCCGCGATGAGCTCGGCGGCCACCGCGCCTTCGCGAAACCCCTTGTGCGCCAGCATCGGCGGCCCCGCCACGTCGCCGATCGCGTAGTACCCCGGCGCCGTCGTCTGGAGATTCTTGTCCACCTTGATGAAGCCGCGGTCGGTCAGCTGAATGCCGCATTCCTTGAGGCCGATATTCTCTGTGTTCACGGCACGCCCCGCGGCCATCAGCACCGCCCCTGCCACCACCTGCTTCTTCTCGCTCCCAGCCTCGACGTCGAGTGTGACCTTGTCTTTGCCCACGGTCGCTTTCGTGATTTTGGCGGCGGCGATGACGTCGATACCGCGCTTGCGGTAGCTCTTGGTGAGCACGTCCGACGCCTCCGCGTCCTCGATGGGAAGAATGCGGGGCAGGGCTTCGATGAGCGTGATCTTCACCCCAAACGCCTGGAAGATGTCGGCGAACTCCATGCCGACGGCCCCGGCGCCGATGATGGCGAGTGAGTCCGGCACCCGCTCGAGCAGCAGCGCTTCATCCGACGAGATCACCGTCGTCTTGTTGATTTCCAGGCCGATCTGCGGAATGCCCTTCACGCGGGAGCCGGTAGCGATGACGACGGCCTTTTTTGCGTCGTGCACGTCGCTGCCGACCTTCACCTTCTTCCCGGGCTGCACCACGCCCGTGCCTTTGATGACGGTGATCTTGTGCTTCTTCATCAGGAACTCGACGCCTTTCGAGTTCTGATCGCTCACGCGGCGCGAGCGTTTCATCGCGACGCCGTAGTCGGTTTTGACGCCGCTCGCCTCCACGCCGAAGTCCTTCGATTCCTTCAGCAGGCTGGCGATGTACGCGGAATGCAGCAGGGCTTTGGTCGGGATGCAGCCAATGTTGACGCACACCCCGCCCAGTTTCTCCCGTTCCACGACGGCCGTGCTGAGGCCGAGTTGGGCGCTCCGAATCGCGCAGATATAGCCTGCGGGGCCGCCGCCTAACACAATGACGTCAAATTGACTCGCCACGATTTGTCCCGGTTCGATTTTCGTAGGGGCGCAGCATGCTGCGCCGCTACATCGTTACAACAACATCGCCAATGGATTCTCCAGCATCTGTTTCAGCGTTTTCAGGAACGCCGCGCCGGTCGCCCCGTCGATCACGCGGTGATCGCAGCTCATCGTGACGCGCAGGCGCCGCCGCACCACGACGCGATCCCCGTCGGGCACGGCCTTGGGCACGATGGTGCCGATGGCGACGATGCCGGCCTCGGGTGGGTTGATCACCGCGGTGAACTGATCGATATCGAACATGCCGAGGTTCGACACGCTGAACGTGGCGCCGGTGTATTCCTCGGGCTTGAGGCGACGATTGCGCGCCCGTCCCGCGAGCTCGCGTGCCTCGGCGCCGATCTCGCTCAACGTCTTGATGTCGGCATTCCGGATGACCGGCGTGATCAGGCCGTCCTCGATCGCGACGGCCATGCCGACGTGCACGTCGTTCCAGTAGCGGATGTGATCTTCCTGGAACCAGGCGTTGCAGGCGCGATGGCGCACCAGCGCCAGCGCCACGGCTTTGATGACGATGTCGTTGAACGAGATCTTCCCCCCGTCCTCGCCGAGCTGCCGGTTGAGCGCCTCGCGGGCTTCGGCGGCGCGCTCCATGTCGATCTCGGTGGTGAGGAAGAAATGCGGAATCGGGCCGATCGACGCGACCAGACGCTTGGCGATCGTCTTGCGGATCTGCGTGAGGGGGATGTCCTCGTACGGAACACCAGGAGTTGGGAGTCGGGAGCTAGGAGCGGGGGCAGCGGCTGCTTGAGCTTGGACTGCGCCTCCCTCGACGTCGCGTTTGATGACACGTCCGCCCGGACCCGATCCCTGAACCAACTTGAGATCGACTCCTGCATCCTTCGCGATGCGTTTCGCGAGCGGGGAAGCCTTTACACGTGTCGCCTCTGCTGGAACAGAAACCGGTGCAGGGGTTGCTGCGGTTGGCGTGCGAACAGGCGCCGGGGCTGCTTTCGGTTCGGCAGCGGCAGGGGCAGCCTTCGCCGCCCCAGCTCCCGACTCCTGACTCCCAGCTCCATCGACTTTCTCACCAGGCTTCCCGATCCACGCGACGACGTTGCCCACCGGCACGGTCGTCCCCTCGGGCACCATGACCTTGATGAGCTGGCCATCGGCGCGCGCGACCAATTCCATCACGGCCTTGTCGGTCTCGACCTCGGCCAGCGTCTCGCCCGACTTCACGGCATCGCCCTCGTGCTTCGTCCACTTCACGAGGCGCCCCTCCTCCATCGTGGGCGACAGCGCCTCCATGTGGACTTTGGTGGCCATAGCAGGGGGCTAAGAGGCGAAGGGGCTAAGCATCGAGGTACAGGACCTTGCGTGCCGCCGCCACCACTTTTTCGGGCGACGCTTTCGCGGCGCGCTCGAGCAGTTTGTTGTAGGGCATCGGGACGTCGGCCTGCGTAACGCGTTGCACGGGGGCGTCGAGGTCATCGAAGCCGTCGCGCTGGATGATGTCGACGATCTGTGCCCCGATGCCACTGTGCGGCCATCCTTCTTCCACCACGACGGCGCGGTTCGTTTTCCTGACCGAATCGAGAATCGCCGCTTCATCGATGGGGCGCAGCGACCGCAGGTCGAGCACTTCGGCCGACACGTTATCCTGGGCGAGCTGCTCCGCCGCCTTGAGCGCGACGCTGAGTGTCTTCGAGTGGCACACCAGCGTCACGTCGTTGCCCTCGCGCTTGATATCGGCGCGCCCGATGGGGACGATGTGCTCCCCGTCGGGCACTTCGCCCTTCACGTTGTACAGCATTTCGCCTTCGAGCACGATGACCGGGTTGT
>Ga0066686_10000374_pt1 | contig 15119 bp, 17 predicted proteins | sample GraSoiAngelo_135_FD_65627 | JGI IMG/M metagenome (GOLD analysis project Ga0066686, IMG submission 65627) | Grasslands soil microbial communities from the Angelo Coastal Reserve, California, USA - 14_0929_05_40cm | ecosystem: Environmental > Terrestrial > Soil > Grasslands | place: USA...
CAAAATTTTTTAATCAATAAATTATAGTGAACATGGAAATTTAGCGAAGTGGGGGGTGTGTGTCCTAGAATGACAGATTCAACCGCAAACGCTAATATTTTTATCATTAATTAATTTATTATAGTCATTATTATATAATGTCTTATAACAAAAATAAACGTATTTTCCTATATGCAAATAAATTAACCTGACTAATCTTCATTATATTATTACTTCCTACAACCTATATTGTTATACAATATAAAGTCATTTTATTAGAGTGAAACCTTATATCCCTTTCACAATCACCAATCATTTTTACTATAATTTTAGACCCGTTAGGAATAATATTCTCAATAACTGTATTGTTTATTTCAGCAAACGTATTAAGATTCTCCCATATCTACATATCCGAAGAAAAATACCAGGATCGCTTCACCATTCTTGTTCTTTTATTTATCTTATCAATAAATTTACTAATCTTTCTACCACACTTTATAATTTTACTCCTTGGCTGAGACGGACTTGGTATCACATCATTTGTTTTAGTAATCTACTACCAAAATTCAAAATCATTGGGAGCTGGCATAATTACAGCCCTAACAAACCGAATCGGTGATGTGATATTACTATTAGCAATAGCTTGAACACTAAATCAAGGCCATTGACTAATTATTAATATATGAGAATCACCTATATTAAAATATCAAGTCCTAGCCATTATAGTAGCAGCCATAACAAAAAGTGCACAAATACCATTCTCCAGATGACTTCCAGCAGCCATAGCTGCACCAACACCAGTTTCTGCTCTAGTGCACTCATCTACTCTAGTAACTGCTGGAGTTTTTTTAATAATTCGATTTTATAATTTCCTACACTCACTTCCACACTTTAACTCAGTTATCCTATTTATTGCTGTATCAACTATATTTATGGCAGGGTTAAGAGCCACAACAGAGTGTGACATAAAAAAAATTATTGCTTTATCCACACTAAGTCAATTAGGCATAATAATAACTAGCATCGGATTAAATGCCCCTAACTTAGCCTACTTTCACATAGTAACTCATGCATTATTCAAAGCCCTTCTATTTATCTGCGCTGGTGCATTTATTAATGAACATCTACACACTCAAGATTTACGCTGAATAGGAAATCTTTTATTCCAAATACCAACTGCAAGTGCATGCATCACATTAGCTAATCTAGCTTTATGCGGATTTCCATTTATAGCAGGATTTTACTCAAAGGATCTTATTATAGAAGCATCTATCAACATAAACCACAATATATTTATAATTATAACAGCATTTTTCAGCCTCGGCCTTACATCATTTTATTCCGTTCGGTTTAGTTTAGTAGTATTATGAGGTCCTAACTTATCTAATTCATTTATTCATATTAAGGAACAAATAAAAATTATTTTACCTACAATACTACTGGGGTCCATATCAATTATTGCGGGAAGTTCTATTAGATGAATAATATTCCTAACTAATAAAATATTTATGCTTCCATCATTAATAAAATCAATGCCATTAATCATAATTACTGCTGGACTACTTACTGCCTGAATAATTAATATTAACTTAACCTCTAATAACTCGCACAGCCTTAAATCAGCTATAATTCATTATGCCTCATGTATAATATGAAACTTAGTACCACTATCAACACAATTCATAATAAAAATACCACTAATATCTGCACATCACTACATAAAAAGCATTGACCAAGGCTGATTCGAAACTATATCAGGACAAGGATACTTTTCCTCATCCATAATAACTTCTAACACCATATTATCCCTATCACCTAAACAACCTACACTATACTTAACTTCATCTATAGTACTACTAGCTACTATAATAATCTCAATAATTATTGCTTCATCCTAGTTACGATAGCTTAATTAAAGCATACCATTGAAGCTGGTAAGTTGATCTAATCTCATAACAATTATATGTAGTGTATACTAACACCTAGGCTTTTCATGTCTATAAAATATTTATATCATATACAGTTTATAGTTTAATTAAAACCTTGACTTTGGGTGTCAATAATCTCCATAAGTAAACTGAACCTTAGAATTGATAGCTTAATATAAAGCAACGACCTTGTAAGTCGTATGATGGATCTTCCTCAATTCTATGACATACATTCAACAAATTATTTTATTCCTTCATTTAGCATTCTTTGCAATAACATTTACTTTTCTCATTCAACGTCAACACTTTCTAATATCACTATTTTCCCTCGAAGGTATAATACTAACACTAGTTGCAATAATCCCCTTATCAATGTCCGTAACTAACATGCCACTATCAACTATTAGTATTATTTTACTAACATTCGGTGCCTGTGAAGCTAGGCTCGGACTAAGCCTAATAGTTATAATATCACGATATTACGGCAGAGACATATTTAAATCATTATCAACAAATAAATGCTAAAAATTATTCTCCCACTACTAGCCCTGTTACTAATAAACAATTCTCTATTCTATTGATGAATTTCAATGGCCTCTATATTTATTCTCACATTAATTTCTATAATTAATCTCATTCAAATAAATCAAATAAACCTATCAATTTCATCCTTCTCATCAATCGATACTATATCCTCAACATTAATTATCCTAAGTATCTTAATTGCAGCTCTAATGATAATAGCAAGATCAAAAATCTTCACTATACAAAATAATCCAAAATGATTCTCAATAATAAACATTATTTTATTAATTATTTTAATCAACTGCTTTGCCTCATCTAATATAATTATATTTTATATTTGATTTGAAGCCTCACTTATCCCTACAATAGCTATTATTATAACATGGGGATATCAACCTGAGCGTCTTCAAGCAAGTTTATACCTTATATTATATACAATTACTGCTTCACTTCCAATATTTATCATATTTTGTTCTATATACTTATATTCAAATCACCTATTAATATCGATATCATCTGAATTAACTTTTCCTCACTTCTTCTCAATAAGATCAATATTTTGATTAATAACTTTAATCGGCTTCTTAGTAAAACTACCAATATTTTCTACTCACTTATGACTTCCTAAAGCACATGTAGAAGCACCTATTGCAGGATCAATAGTCTTAGCCGCTATTCTTCTAAAACTAGGAGGATATGGTCTCGCACGCATATCAATTTTATTTCAAAATATAGTTATTGTGTCCTCAACTATATTAATAAGCATCTCAATAATTGGTGCTATTATTACCAGAATAATTTGCATACGACAACCGGATCTTAAATCTCTCATTGCATACTCCTCAGTAGGACATATAGGTCTAATATTAACTGGAATATTATCCAATTCATCGTGGGGAATAACAGGTAGATTAATGATAATAGTAGCTCACGGATTAAGTTCATCTGCATTATTTATTATAGCAAACCTATCCTACGAAATTACACACACACGAAGTATATTTCTTACTAAAGGTCTTATAGTAATTAACCCAATTATAACAATATGGTGATTTCTATTTACTGCTGCAAATATAGCCGCTCCTCCATCAATTAACTTATTAAGTGAAATCACACTTATTACAACTACATTAACAAAATCTATTATATTCGCACCACTTCTAGGCCTAGTAAGATTCTTAACAGCTATATATTCTCTTCATATATACACTACAACTCAACACGGCCAAATTAGAAATTACACAAATCCACTAATACCATTAAAACCTAAAGACATACTCCTACTATCTATCCATATTTTCCCTCTAATTATTCTAATCTTGAAACCAGAATTAATTAGAGTGTGAACCTGATAAAATAGTTAAGCACTAACATTAAATTGCAAATTTAAAAACGTATTATATACTTTTATCTAGTAAGATAAGCTATTCAAGCTAGTGGGCCCATACCCCAAAAAAGAGATAATCTCTCTTACTATTAGTTTGATTCTAACTAATATATTTACATTAATTATGCTTGTACATGTAAGTTAAATATATCTTACTCTAAATATAAATTAAATTTCACAGTACATAATACTACTAAATTTAATCAAAAGTAGTGGCATTAATTATATCAACTGGCAAAAATTGTGCCAGCCGCCGCGGTTAGACAATAAGTTGATGTAAATAATAAAAAGCTAAATGGTATATACATATAATTCTAAACTCTATATAGCGGTATAATTCATATTAGTCCCGTCTCATAAATTATAATATAAACACCATAAAATCTTAAACAAAAACAAGGATTAGATACCCTTCTATTTAAGACTTAAAAATATGCTGGATAATAAAATCAACAGATTAAAATTCAAAGAATATGGCGGTGTTTTTATATAATCAGGGGAACCTATTTCTTAATTCGATAATCCACGAAATTCCAACCTCTTATTGAATTTCAGCTTGTGTACTGCTGTCGTCAGTAAACCTATAAAAGAAAGTTTACAATAAATAGTCCTATTTTACGTCAAGTCAAAGTGCAGCATATAAAGAGGAGTTAATGGGTTACAATCTTAACAAAGACTACGACGTAATAAAATAAAAATATTACAAAGGTGGACTTGAAAGTAATATTTAAAAAATACAAATATAAAAATTTCTAAAACATGTACACATCGCCCGTCACTCTCATCTAAAGACGAGATAAGTCGTAACAAAGTAAACGTAACGGAAGTTGCGTCTGTAAGAACATAGCATACAATAATGCCCTTTACTTACACTAAAGTAACGAACTAAATCTGTTCTTAATATACAATCACATCAACTCAACATACCATAAAAATCTAAATAATTAAATAATATATAAATTATCACACAATATAATTAGTACTTTACAGGAATAATAAATACAGACAAGTAATTATTAAAAATGTACCTTGTGCATCATGGTTTTACAAAATAATTTTTTATAAATATCCCCGAATTCTAAATGAGCTTAACTTATAATGTTATGAACTAAGTAATTAATGTGACACAATTTTTATAATATATAAATTAAGAGGCTACATACCAACCGCATTAGAATATCGCTGGTTTTCCTTAAGCATTATACATTAATAAAATAAATTTATTATAAATTTATATTTAAAATAATATAGGACAAGCCATATTATTAAACTCAATATCAATAAATAATATCATTAGTATGCCTATAAACAGCAACCTAAATTACGTTACAGCAAATAAATCTATAATTTATTTTATCGCTATGAATCAATTAAAGGAAATTACAATTATATAATGTAAATTTTATATTTTATGTAAAAACAAGTATCATAAACAATAATATTCATAAACAAATGTCAAATTTATATCTATTATTACATTATCTATAAATGGAACTCGGCAACATCTATTTCGACTGTTTACCAAAAACATTGCTTTATGACTATTTATATAAAGTAATCTCCTGCCCAGTGAACTAATTTCAACGGCCGCGGTATCCTAACCGTGCAAAGGTAGCATAATAACTTGCCTATTAATTGTAGGCTAGCATGAACGGGGTAACGAAATAAGATCTTTCTCTTATAGAACAATAAAAACTAATATTTAAGTGAAGAAGCTTAAATAATATTAAAGGACAAGAAGACCCTATAGAGCTTTAATTTATAAATATATCATATTCTACATTTAGGTTGGGGCAACCGAGGAATCAATCATCCTTTATACATATGATCTACATATCTATACATTGATCCTAAATTAGATCACCGAAATAAGCTACCTTAGGGATAACAGGCTAATCCTATTATAGAGTTCTTATCAACAATAGGGATTGGCACCTCGATGTTGGCTTAGAATATCTCTGTGACGCAGTAGTCACATAAAGAAAGTTTGTTCAACTTATAATATTCTACATGAGCTGAGTTCAGACCGGCGCAAGCCAGGTTAGTTTCTATCCTTAATATACAAAAATAAAACATAGTACGAAAGGACCCGTTTTAAATATTACATATAAATTAAAAATAAATAACAATAATATAAATTTACTAAATATAAACTATAATCAGAAAGTTGACAGATTAATGTAACTGACTTAGAATCAGTAAATGAATTATTATTCACTTTCTTGTAGATTAGTTTAAATAGAATAGTTAACTTGCACTTAACTGGTGAATCATTCATCTACAATACATAATCTATAGTTAAAGTAACAAATGACCTTGAAAGTCATCAATAAATGTTCAATTCATTTATAGATTTATTAAGATGGCAGATTTATGCAATAGATTTAAACTCTATATATGAGTATTCACTCTCTTAATAATGATCTCATTTTTCATCTCATTTATCTTAAGCTACATTATAGCACTAGTAGCTATAGCATTTTACACACTAATAGAACGTAAATTCCTAGGATACTTCCAACTCCGGAAAGGGCCTAATAAAGTAATACTAATAGGTCTTCCCCAACCATTTGCTGATGCTATTAAACTATTTGTAAAAGAACAAGCAACACCTACTCCAGCAAACATATCACCATACATATTTGCACCAGTTCTTGGATTAATCTTAGCCTTAATACTATGAGTTCTATTTCCTCACTCAAACCCCTCATCCTTTCTTCTATATGGCGCTCTATATTTTTTATGCGTGTCAAGTATAAACGTATACACAACATTCATAGCAGGATGATGTTCTAATTCCAAATATGCTCTACTTGGTGCTCTTCGTGGAATTGCACAAACAATCTCCTATGAAGTATCCATGGCACTAATTATTCTATCTACCTTAATTCTCCAAAAATCTATAGACCTAAATATAATAAAATGTATATCATGAATAATACTACTTATTATACCATTATTCCTAATATGATTCATTACCAATCTCGCAGAAACCAACCGTACTCCGTTTGATTTTGCCGAGGGAGAATCCGAATTAGTTTCAGGATTTAACGTGGAATATAGCGCCGGTTTATTCGCTCTTATTTTTATAGCAGAATATATAAATATCTTATTTATAAGCCTCCTATCGGCTACCCTATTCATAGGATCAATTTCTTTATTTATAGATCTACAACTTATCATAAAAACAATACTTCTAGCAACACTATTTATTTGAATTCGTGCCACATTACCTCGTATACGATACGATAATCTAATATACTTAACATGAAAAAGATTCCTACCATTCAGACTTAGAATAATTATTCTTCTATCAGTAATTTTACTAACTTAATAGATATTGCGCCGGAAGAACGGATAACCTTGATGTTGTTAAATATGGTTTATACCCAATATCTTACTAGATAGCTTAATTAAGCACCTGACTTTTAATCAGAAGATAATAGAAAATTTCTAGTAAATGACACTTATTTTAATATCCTCAATAATTGCAATTATTATCCCTTCAATTGTATTCCTAATCGCCTGAATCACCGCAATACGTTCTACTTTTAACCGTGAAAAATCCTCCCCATTTGAGTGTGGATTTGACCCAAACCATAATGCACGCATTCCATTTTCAATGCGATTTTTTTTACTAGCTATTATTTTTATTGTGTTTGATATTGAAATCGTGCTTCTAATCCCAATTCCCATTCTATCTATATCAACTAATATATCCATTCTACTAATTAATACTATATTATTTACTCTAATCTTAATTATTGGATTACTTCATGAGTGAAATGAAGGATCTCTAAACTGAGCATACTAAAACGTATATGATAAATTAAAGCTTCTAACTTTAAATTTGGTGCCTCAATACACCACGTTTTTATGTTTTATACAAATAAACCCTTTTTACTGCTCATTATATCCTCCCTTCTCATTAGAACTATTATAGCTATATCAAGCACTAATTGACTATTTCTATGAATATCAATAGAAATCAACATACTTAGTTTTATTCCACTAATAACAAACTCTAAATCTAATCAAGAAACAGAAGCAGCTATTAAATATTTTATAGCTCAAGCTCTCGGATCAAGACTAATATTAATAACCAGTTTAGCTCACTGATCTACAAGATCTATTCCACATATAAATCTAATTCTGCTATCAGCTATTATATTAAAATTAGGAATAGCACCATTCCATTTCTGATTTCCTTCTGTTATAACATCTATATCTTGATTAGCATGTATAATTCTAGCTACATGACAAAAATTAGCACCGCTAATTATCATATCATTTATTATACATAACTCATCTACTAAATTTATCATATTTATAGCTCCACTAAACGCCTTACTAGGTGGAATAATAGGAATAAACCAATCTCATCTACGCACCATTATGGCATATTCATCAATTACACATATAGGGTGAATGTCAAGTATACTATATGTTCTTAAACCACACATAACTATATTATACTACATCATATATTCATCAATCATTATACCACTATTTATCATTATCAACTATAATAACCAACAAAATAATTCCCAATTTAACAAAATAAATTCAATGTCCCCAATTATTCAACTAATCATCCCCATTATACTCCTTTCACTAAGAGGCATGCCCCCATTTACAGGATTTATCCCAAAATGACTAACTATCTACACAATCTGTCAAGAAGCACCCCTTATACTAATTATCATAATCCTAGGTGCAATAATAAACATATATTTCTATATAAATATTTTATTCAATTCAATCTTATCAACTAATATTATAAATCTAAATATATCAATAAATAAAATTCCATCAAAAATACCTTTTATTATTGCCACTATATCAATTTCATTACTTCCTATAGTAATAATATAATATGCGCTGACTTTTCTCTACTAATCACAAAGACATTGGCACACTTTATTTTATCCTCGGAATTTGAGCTGGCATAATAGGAGCCGCAATAAGATTACTTATTCGAATCGAACTAAGTCAACCAGGCTCATTTCTAGGCAGAGACCAACTTTACAACACAATTGTAACCGCTCACGCATTTCTAATAATCTTTTTCTTAGTTATACCTGTAATAATTGGTGGATTTGGTAATTGACTTTTACCTTTAATATTAGGAGCTCCAGACATAGCATTCCCACGATTAAATAATATAAGATTCTGATTACTCCCACCTTCCCTAATACTTCTATTATCATCAGCAGCTGTAGAAAAAGGTGCAGGCACAGGATGAACTGTTTATCCACCTCTAGCAAGAAATATAGCTCATGCAGGACCCTCAGTAGATCTAGCTATTTTCTCCCTTCACTTAGCAGGAGCTTCATCTATTCTTGGCGCAGTAAATTTTATTTCTACAGTTATTAATATACGATGACAAGGACTACAATTAGAACGAATTCCTTTATTTGTCTGAGCAGTTACAATTACAGTAGTTCTTCTTCTTCTCTCTCTCCCAGTCCTAGCAGGAGCAATTACTATATTACTAACTGATCGAAACCTAAATACATCATTTTTTGACCCAGCTGGAGGAGGAGACCCAATTCTATATCAACATCTATTCTGATTCTTTGGTCACCCAGAAGTATACATTTTAATTATTCCTGGATTCGGGGCAATTTCACACATTGTTACTCATTATAGAGCTAAAATAGAATCATTTGGCTCTCTAGGTATAATCTATGCTATACTAGGTATTGCTGTTCTAGGATTTATTGTATGAGCACATCACATATTTACTGTTGGTATAGATGTAGACACTCGAGCATACTTTACGGCTGCAACTATAATTATTGCAGTTCCTACAGGAATTAAAGTATTTAGATGATTAGCAACAATCCACGGATCCAACGTAAAATATTCTGCACCTATATTATGAGCTCTAGGATTCATCTTTCTATTTACAACTGGCGGCGTGACAGGTATCATTTTATCAAACTCAGCCCTAGATATCATTTTACATGATACTTATTATGTAGTAGCTCACTTTCATTACGTCCTTAGAATAGGAGCTGTATTTGCTTTATTTGCAGCATTTACTCACTGATTCCCTCTATTATCAGGCATAACTTTACATGCTCGCTGAACAAAAGCACAATTCTTCATAATATTTATTGGAGTAAACTTAACATTCTTCCCACAACACTTCTTAGGATTAAGTGGTATACCTCGACGATATTCAGATTACCCAGATGCATTCATAATATGAAATGTAGTATCATCAATAGGATCTTTATTATCATTTACTGCATTAATATTCTTTATTTTCATTCTATGAGAAGCATTCTCATCTCAGCGAGGGGTCATTTCATCACTTCATATGCCATCATCAATAGAATGACACGAAACATTACCTCTTGGATTCCACAATCTAGAAGAGTCTGGAGTTATTATTACTAATTATAAGTGAATGCCAAATGGCACCTATTTGTTAATTAGGCCTATGCTTTATTATAAGCTCACTTAGTATGACATGAAACCAACTACTATTTCAAGACACAACATCATCGATTATACTTCAATTAATATCATTTCATGATCACACACTAATTATTTTAACATTAATAATAGTAATAGCCTATGTTATATTATTATTAATAGTAAATATATATTCTCATCTCACCAAAGGATTATTCCATCACTTCACATACCCTCATCAATAAAATAACATATATTATCTATTATAAGTGATTGCCAAACGGCACCTATTCGTTAATTAGGCCTATGCTTTATTATAAGCTCACTTAGTATGACATGAGGTCAACTACTATTTCAAGACGCAGCATCACCTATCATACTTCAATTAATTTCCTTTCATGACCACACACTAATTATTTTAACACTAGTAATAACAGTAGTTGGCTATGCCATATACTCATTAATAGTAAATAAATATTCTCATCGATACTTGGTAGAAGCTCAACAAATCGAAACAGTATGAACTATTTTACCAGCAATTATTCTACTATTCCTAGCTCTCCCATCTCTTCGACTTCTTTATTTAACAGATGAAGTTAGTCAACCAAGAATTACATTAAAAGCAATTGGCCATCAATGATATTGAAGATATGAATACTCAGATTTTGCCGACATCGAATTCGACTCATACATAATCCCACAATCAGATCTTTCTCTTGGAGATTATCGATTACTAGAAGTAGATAACCGAATCGTTTTACCTATAATATTAGAAATCCGAATTTTAGTTACAGCAGCAGATGTAATCCATGCTTGAACCATCCCTGCACTAGGAGTTAAAGTAGACGCAGTTCCAGGTCGCTTAAATCAATTAGGATTTACCATTAATCAACCTGGAGTATTTTACGGACAATGCTCAGAAATCTGCGGAGCAAATCACTCATTTATACCAATTTCCCTAGAATCAGTAAATCTAAAATCATTTACTAACTGAATCAAATCTTTCAACTTAAAATCTAGTTAATTATATAACAAAGTCTTGTCAAGACTTAATAACCTGTGGTGATTTTATAATGCCTCATCTATCCCCTATAAACTGAATTATAGCTCTACTCTCTTTTTGATTCATCTTACTTACACTATCATCACTACAATGATGAAACCAGTCAGCTTCCTTCAAAACTAAATCAATAATATCTATTAAAACAACTAATATATGAAAATGATTATAAGGTGGCCGAATTAAGCAATAAACTGTAAATTTATCTATGGGTAATACCCCTTATATAATCTTAGTATAAAAAGTACACCTACCTTCCAAGTAAAAAGTTTAATAATAAAGATTATAGATGATCCGTCAACCATTTCACTTAGTAGAATACAGTCCATGACCATTAACTGCATCAATTGGTGCATTCTCACTAGCAATCGGCATTGCTAGTTGATTCCATAATCACGGAATATGATGCTTATACTTAGCAACAACTATCATTATTTTATCAATAATTCAATGATGACGCGATGTAATTCGAGAAGCAACATACTTAGGACACCATACCACATATGTCACTAAGGGACTTCGATGAGGTATAATCCTATTTATTACATCTGAAGTACTATTCTTTTTCGCATTCTTCTGAGCATTTTTCCACAGAAGCCTATCTCCAACACCAGAACTCGGATGCGCATGACCCCCAACTGGAATCACCCCCTTAAACCCATTTAGAGTTCCTCTACTAAACACTGCAGTTCTCCTGGCATCCGGAGTAACCGTAACATGAGCACATCATAGACTTCTTGAACAAAGCCGCTCTAATACAATCCAAGCCTTAATTTTAACAGTAGCTCTAGGTTTATACTTCACCTTTCTTCAAGCAGGAGAATATGTAGAAGCATCATTTAGAATTGCCGATAGAGTCTATGGATCTACATTCTTCGTTGCTACAGGCTTTCACGGTGCCCACGTATTAATTGGATCAACATTTCTATTAGTGTGTCTTAATCGAGCAATTTCTCATCACTTTTCCATAAATCACCATTTTGGGTTTGAAGCCGCAGCCTGATATTGACACTTTGTAGATGTAGTTTGAATCTGCTTATACTTATGTATTTACTGATGAAGAGCCTAATCTTATAAAATAGTGTATAGTGCACATAAACCTTTGATGTTTAAAGAATGAGTGCAACCCTCATAATTATAAATGACCTCAATAATAATCTTAATCATTTCTTCACTAGCTATCAATATATTTATAATAATAAATCCACTATCTATAGGAATCGCTATTCTATTTATAGCTCTATCAGTAGCCGTATTATTTTCATTATCAATATCTTCATGAATCGCATTCCTTATTTTTTTAATCTATATTAGTGGTATATTAGTAATATTTTCCTACTTCGTGTCTTTAACCCCAAATCAATCTACAAACCTCATATCAATAATTATTATATTAATATCAACATATATTATTATTACTATTCTTTCCGTAATATCAAATATAAAAACACTATCAACCACCTTCACAACCCAATCAAACATATTTTATCTTCAACCAAACATGCCTAGTCTAATTTTATTAGCACTAATTCTTCTATTAACTATAATTATTGTTGTTAAACTGACTATCAATACTAAAGGACCACTACGACCTTTTTTTAAATATGTTTAAACCTATCCGTTCATCACATCCAATCATTAAACACATCAATAATGCTCTTATTGATCTCCCAGCACCAAACAACATTTCAATTATATGAAACTATGGGTCGCTATTAGGCCTATGCCTAGGCATTCAAATTATTACAGGACTATTCCTATCCATACATTATGTTTCTCATATTGATCTAGCATTCTCATCCGTTGCTCACATCTCACGAGATGTAAACTACGGATGAATTATTCGATCAATTCATGCCAATGGCGCATCTATATTTTTCCTATTCTTATATATTCATACAGGACGAGGAATCTATTACGGCTCATTTAAACTAAGAGAAACATGAAACATTGGTGTAATTCTATTTATCTTGACAATAGCTACAGCATTTATAGGATATGTACTACCATGAGGACAAATAAGGTTTTGAGGAGCAACCGTAATTACAAATTTATTTTCAGCTATTCCATATATTGGTAAAACACTCGTAGAATGAATATGAGGCGGATTTGCAGTAGATAATGCAACTCTCAACCGATTCTTTGCCATTCATTTTGTCCTCCCATTTATTGTCATTGCTGTAGTATTTCTCCATTTAGTATTCTTACACCAAACAGGCTCAAATAACCCTTTAGGCATTAACTGCAATAGTGATCGTGTACCATTTCATATATACTATTCATCTAAAGATATATTAGGATACTTAATCGCATTAACCTTATTTATATCTATAGTTCTATTTACACCCAATATACTAACAGACCCAGAAAACTTCTTATTAGCCAACCCATTAGTCACTCCAATTCATATTAAACCCGAGTGATACTTTCTATGAGTATACGCTATTTTACGATCAATCCCCAATAAATTAGGTGGTGTTCTAGCTCTATTCGCTGCGCTACTTATTTTATTTATCCTACCTCTCACAACTATAAATAATAAAACAGGCATAATATTTTATCCATTAAATCAAATTATATTCTGAATTCTAACAGCTTCATGACTTATTCTTACATGAATTGGAGGACGCCCAGTAGAAGACCCATTTATTATTATTGGTCAGTCATTTACAGTAATCTACTTCATATTCTATATTATAAACCCAGTACTATCCTCATCATGAGATAACTTACTTAAAACGTAATCACAAAACATTAAGTTAAATAAACTAATAACCTTCAAAGTTATAAATGGATAATCCATGTTTTGAATGATACCAGATATTTTTTCCTCATTCGATCCGTGCAGATTTAACTCAATTAATCCATCAATAAGTATATTTATGATAATAAATATATTTTTAATCATAATAATACAATTAACATTTTGACTAACCTCATCCCGAGCAAATTCAATAATAACTCCATTTATCTTAATCATTACAGCCCAGTTATCACGAACATTTATAAATAACCTTAAAGGAATAAGACAAACAATTACAACCTTATTTTTTTCAATTATTGCCATTAATTTATTAGGACTAATCCCCTACTTCTTCAGAACATCTAGACACCTAATCTTCACTTTAATCTTTGGGCTGCCACTTTGACTAGCTATAATTATATCTAGATTTTTTAAATCAATTAAAAAATCTATCGCACATTTTTTACCAGACGGAGCCCCAGATTGACTTAATCCATTCCTAGTATTGATTGAAACAACAAGAGTTACAGTACGACCTCTAACTCTATCATTCCGACTTGCAGCTAATATAAGAGCAGGCCATATTGTTCTAGGACTAATTGGCATTTACTGTGCAGCAGCATGATTCTCATCTCTAACTGGCTTAATCTTACTAGTATCAACTACAGTAGGATACATCTTATTTGAAGTAGCAATCTGTTTAATTCAAGCATACATTTTCTGCCTTTTACTATCTCTATACTCAGACGATCATGCACACTAATACATTAAGTTATTAAACTATTGATCTGTGGAGTCAAAAATACTTATAGTATGTATTCAACCGCTTAGCAAATCTGCGTGCCGATTTCGACTCGACAAGGACCAATTGGTGGTGGTTTCTATAAATCATATTATATTTATATATATTAAATATAAGTATATATATATATATACTTATATATATATATAATTATATATATATATATATATATATATATATATATATATATATATATATATATATATATATATATATATATATATATATATATATATATATATATATATATATATATATATATATATATA
>Ga0066686_10000376_pt1 | contig 15109 bp, 13 predicted proteins | sample GraSoiAngelo_135_FD_65627 | JGI IMG/M metagenome (GOLD analysis project Ga0066686, IMG submission 65627) | Grasslands soil microbial communities from the Angelo Coastal Reserve, California, USA - 14_0929_05_40cm | ecosystem: Environmental > Terrestrial > Soil > Grasslands | place: USA...
AGGCCATGGGGCGGAAGTGACCATGGTGAAACGGTTGAATTCCAAATCGCAGCGGCACCAAGGAGGGAACGCCCGTGAGCATGAAGGCCACAGTACGACAAGTTAATTCCGTGACCGTGGTGGACGTCAGCGGAAGGATCACTTTGGGGGAGGGCTGCTCTCAATTGCGCGAGTTGATTCGGGAACAATTGGGGAAAGGCCAGAAACACGTGCTGCTGAACCTGGCCGATGTCACCTATATCGACAGTACCGGAATCGGCGAGCTGGTCAGCGCCTATATCGCGGTCTCAGACAAGGGTGGCCAGCTCAAACTGCTCAGCCTCACCAAGAAGGTCCACGACCTTTTGCAGATCACGAAACTTTACACCGTCTTCGACGTCCACGACGATGAGGCGAAGGCTATCGGGAGTTTCCAGAAGACCTCCAGGGCGTAAGGGTTACACCCCGGAAGGGTTTGGGCTGGCCACGGTCCTGGTCCGGCTCTTCCGGCACTGCCTGAAGGAGCGAGCCCCCCTTTCCAACCCCTCGCTGCGAAACACCTGGCCGTCGCCACGACTTTAAGAAACCCTCAGAGCGGCACCCGAGCCCCAGTCCCAATAAAATTGCAGGGGCACGTCTGCGGCGAAAGTTTCTCTGTTCCCTCATCTTCTATCTACCGATTCAGGCCCGGCAGCCGGAACCGACGGGTTCGCAGAATGAGCCGGCGGCGGTGAGCATGGAGAAAATCGCCCAGCCGCAGCGGAGACCTGACCGGAAACGGATTTCCCGCTGATGAGTCGGAACGAACTCTCTTCACCGGCGATTAGACTCTCAGCGATTTTTTCATTTGGATTTTCTTACGAGAATCGAGCCGGCGGATTAAAAAGGGAAGGCGTCCAGGGAGCGGTCCTAAGCGGGAACTAATTGTGACTCGCGCCGCTCAGGCTGATTCGAATGAGGTTCAAGGTAGTTGCCTCGAGTTGGCTCGCCCCAAGCCGACGAAACGTGCGGCCCTCGCTTGGCGCGGGTCGCCGCGGTGCCCGGGAGTGCCAGGGGTTGCGGCCTTTTCCATGCCGCGATTTCACCATTCCGTGGGCCGAGCCGCTGCTGCCGGACCCGGGACTCGAGGAGCTGTCTCATCCGCGCCCGCAGGCGGGCGAGCGCAGCCGAATGAATTTGCGAAACTCGGGATTCACCGACCCCTAGCCTAGCCCCGACCTCTTTCATGGTAAGCTCCTCACAATAATAGAGCGCAAGCACTTGCCTTTTCCGGCCGGGCAGGTCAATGAGGGCGCGCCCAAGCAGTCCGTGCATCTCCGAGCGCAGGCATACTGAAGAGGGGTCCTCCTCCATCGAGTGGGGAGTGCAGCTCAGTTCTTCATTTCCTCCAGCGTCATCCAGACAGGCAGCTTGCAAGCTGACCACTTCGAGCCCGTGGAGTTCTCCCAGCAAGCGCTGGAATTTCTTCAAGGTCATCCCCATTTCGGAGGCCAACTCAGCCTCCGAAGGCGCTCGTCCGAGCCTGGCGCTCAAAGTTTGCCGGGCGCTGCCAATTTGTCGGGCCTTCCTTCGCAAGGTCCGCGGGCCCCAATCGAGTTCACGGAGGCTGTCGAGGATGGCGCCCCGGATCCTATCCTTCGCATAGGACTTGAGCTGCACTTTCTTGCCGGGATCGAAGTTATGGAGCGCTTCCATCAGTCCCAGGACGCCTGACTGGACCAGATCTTCAAGCGAAACAAACTGGGGCAAATGGTCGTGGATACGCCTCGCGATGTAACGGACCTGGGGGAGGTGTTCCATTACAATCTCATTTCGTTCTTTTAAACTGTGGAAGTACAAAGATTCGATGGGGCCTGAATCCAGCTTAGGGCCCCACTTCTTTGTTTCGCTTTCGGAAGCGCACACGACAGAAAAGCCCAAATTAACCTCCTTTAAAAATTTTTCAGGATTGAGCTGGCATGCTTGCTGGGACTCAGTGAGGCGGCGTCGAAAGCCGTGAAAGGCCTCTTGGTCTCGCAGGGTTTATCCCCTTCGGTTCCAAGAAGTGGCTTATCAGCGCCCGGCCGAGCTTCGACCGGCGAACTCTTTTATAGTGTTGTGATCTTAAAGAGTCATTAGAAGAACATTAAAGTTTTCTATGTTTACAGGAGTTAACAGAAGAGAGTCGAGGGCGATATCGGGGCAGGCCGGCTAGGTTATAGAGGGGTCTGGAGACTGGCAAGGGAAGCAGACGCGAAACAGGCACCCCTTGCCGGGCTTTTCGGCGACTTGAACAAGGCCTCCTTGCGTCTCGAAAATGAGTTTGGCGGTTGCCCATTCGAGTGTGCCGCGTTTAAAGGCCTCCGCGAACATTTCCCCGAGCGACCGGCTTCGGAAGAGGCGCTCGAGCTCCCCTGAGTCAGGAGGAGGCCCGTCGTCGGTAATCTCAAAGACCACCTGGGTGTCGTCACCCGAGACTGAAATCCGCACCGTTCCGGAATCCGGAGCCCGATTGATGGCGCGGTCAAGGACTTTGAGTACAGCTTCGCTCAGCTTCATGGGGTCGGCGCGGACGCAACACTTTCCGGCCGATCGGACGCTGACCTTGAGACTTCGCGAATCCGCCAGTGGGCGCAATTTATCTACCATTTCCTTGAGCAATTCGTCGAGGCTGACAATTTCAGCTGGCTCACTTGTCTCCTTCGCGGCCACGAGCTCCCGCAGCCTGCCGAGCAAGGAGAACATATAGTCTGCCTGGGCCAGTGATTCCTCCAAAGCCGAGCGGTATTCCGCCACACTGTGCTCGGTCAGAAGGCTCAGCTCGAGCGAGCCGTGCAAGGCGGTCAGCGGCTGGCTCAGGCAGTGGATAATGGCGGGGAGCCCCGCAGGCAGATCTGGAGGGGTCTTCCGCCCCAATATCGGCCGGTCGAAGGCCCGGACGAGGTTATCCTTCGACCCTTTTCCGCTCTTCGCGGGTTGGTCATGCTCCGGCGCGGATCCCGAGAGCGTTTGAAACCGATTGCTCATGGTCCGTCCCGGCGAAAGGTTGATTGCGTGCTAACCGTGATTTTCCTCAGCCCTGGGCTGGCCCTCATCGGCAAAGCCGGGCGGAGGGTTCGTGAACTCGGAAAGGCCTCCGGGCGGACTTATTGCTCCGTGTCTCCGAGCTGGTACCCCACGCCGCGAATCGTTTGAATCAACTTGTGGTCGAACCCCTCATCCACTTTTTTCCGAAGGTAGTTGATGTAAACATCCACAACGTTGGTCATGGTATCGAATGAGAGGTTCCAAACGTGCTCGACGATCATGGTCCGGGTGACGCGCCGACCCACATTGCGCATCAAGTATTCGAGGAGGGCAAATTCCTTGGGGGTCAACTCGATCCGCCGGCCGCCCCGCTTCACCGTTCTCTCCACCCGGTCCATCTCCAGGTCGCCAATGCGAAGGACAAGTTCGCTGGGTCGCCCGCTCCGCCGCAAGAGAGCGCGCACCCGAGCAGAAAGCTCGCTGAAAGAAAAAGGCTTGGTCAGGTAATCGTCAGCCCCCCGGTCCAGCCCGTTCACCCGGTCTTTCACCTGCACGCGCGCCGTCAAGACCAGAATGGGGAGCGAGGACTTTTTGGCCCGGATCTGGCTGAGCACTTCGAAGCCATCTACCCGGGGGAGGTTCAGATCGAGGACGACAAGGTCATAGTCGAATTCCTCGGCCATGAATCGGGCTTCCTCGCCGTCGCTCGCAATGTCCACCGCGTACTGTTCAGCCTCGAGCCCCTTCTTCAAGAAACCGGCCACTGCTTTGTCGTCTTCGACCACCAATATCCGCATTCCAGCTCCTCGAAGGAAGCGAGAAGGGTCTTGGGTGTGCAGGGGTCTTGTCCGAGGCCTTACCGTTTCTTGCCTGGCAATGATCCCTCTCATGAGCCAGTTCTTATTTCGGCAGATTGGCACTTCGACATGATGGGGAAATTAGAATTATTTTCGCGGAAAGGTATAAGGGCACAGAGGCAGCGATTGAGACCTGAACAAATCCGGTGGGGTCTTCGGTCCCTAGGGCCGCTTGATCCCGAACTTTTCCAGACGATATTGGAGCGTGCGGAACGTCATCCCCAGCAGTTGAGCGGCGCGCGTGATGTTCCAATTGGAGCGCTGGAGCGCTTCCAGGATCTTCGCTTTTTCGTGCTCCTCCCAGGAGCCCTCGGGGACGACAGGTCCGAAGCCATGGCCCGTATTCGGCTGGGTGCTGGCCAGGGTGGCGGAAGCGGCAGGAGCGGGCTGAAGGATTTCCGGAGGAAGGTCTCTCGGCTCGACCCACTCGCTTTCACCCAGCACCACAGCCCGCTCCATCGCCCATTCGAGCTGGCGAATGTTCCCGGGCCAGGAGTAGGCGCGGAGAGCCTCGAGGGCCTCCGGGGTGATTCCCTCGACTTCTCGCCCTGCCGCCGTGGCCGCTTTCCGCACAAAATGGAGGGCCAGCTCTTCGACGTCCTCCCGCCGCTCGCGCAACGGCGGGCAGACGATGGGGATGACCTTCAGCCGGTAATAGAGGTCCTCGCGGAACTTGCCCTCTTTCAGGAGTTGCTCCAGGTTTTTATTCGTCGCCGCGATAATCCGGACGTCCACCTTGATCGGCACCGTCCCGCCGACGCGAAGCATCTCGCGTTCCTGAAGGACCCGCAAAATCTTGGCCTGCATGGCCAGGCTGGTGTCGCCGATTTCGTCCAGGAACAAAGTCGAGTGGTTGGCCCTCTCGAAAAGGCCTTTCTTCTGCTGGTGCGCGTCGGTGAAGGCGCCCTTCTCATGGCCGAAGAGTTCGCTCTCGAGCAGGGTTTCGGTAAGCGCCGCGCAGTTAACGGCCAGGAACGGCCGGTCGCCCCGCGGGCTGTGACTGTGGATTCCGCGCGCCACCAGCTCTTTGCCGGTCCCGCTTTCACCGAGGATGAGCACGGTGTGAGCTGTAGAGGCCACCTTGAGGATCATCCGGACCATCGCCTTGGTGGCGGGCGAGTCTCCGATGATGGTCTGCTTGAGCGCCTCCAAGCGCTCGAAGACCTCCCGGACGACTTCCAGCAATCGGTCGCGGTCCACCGGCTTTTCCAGATACTGGTAAACACCCTTCTTGGTGGCCTCGATCGCGGACTGAATGGAGGGATAACCCGTAATGAGGACGACGGCGACGGTGGGGTCGGCGGCGAGGATGCCGCTCAAAAGCTCGATGCCGGTCATCCCGGTCAAGTTGAGGTCGGTCAGGACCAGGTCAAAGCGTTTCTGGCCCAAGAGACGCAGAGCGGACTCGCCGCTCGCCGTCGTCTCAGTGTCGTAGCCTTCGTCCTGCAGGATGTCGCGGTAGATTTCGCGCTGGCGTTCCTCGTCGTCAACCACCAGGATAGTTTGGCCGGGCATGAACGGGAGTCCTTACGCGGAGGCTGGCGATGTCGCCGTGGCCAACTGGGAGACAGGGTGGCGGGGAAGCGGAAGCTCGACGACCATGTCGGTGCCGGGCACATCTCCATCGGCGACGTAGATGCGTCCGCCGTGGTCTTCCACAATCTTTTTGGTGATGGCCAGTCCCAGGCCGAGGCCGGTGGCCTTGGTCGAGAAATAGGCCGTGAAAACTTTTTCGCGCTCCGAAGCCGGAATGCCGGGGCCTGAGTCGGCGAACCGCAGCTCGAGCACATCTTTCTCCGGGGGGCACTGGCCGCTGATACGAATCTGGCCGCCCTGAGGCATCGCTTCGACGGCGTTGGTCAAAATGTTCAGGAAGCAGGTCTTCATCTGGGCGGCATCCGCCTGGAGCTGCGGCAGGTCGGCGGGGAGCTGGAGCTTAATCCCGATGCCTCGCTGGCGAGCCTGACGCTCGACCATGGCCACGGCCTGCTCAGTCGTCGCTTTCAGGTCGCAGGGGGCAAGCTGCGGTGGGGTCTGCCGTCCCGCCGCCATAAAGTCATTCACCAGGCGGTTCAACCGGTTGATCTCGTCTTTGACGTTCCGCAGGTTCCGCTGGAGCTCTCGCGTCACGCGCTCGTCACCGTCCACATGTTTGGCGCGGATCTGATCGATGCTCAAATTGATGAAATTCAAGGAATTCCGGACTTCGTGGGCCACCGTGGCGGCAAACCGGCCCAGGAGGGAAGACTTTTCCGCCTCATTCAGCCGTTGTTGCAACTGACGGTGCTCCCGCAGCCGCTCCACCATGCGGTTAAACGTCTCCGCCAGGCGCGCCATCTCGTCGGCGCCGTTAACGGGGAGCGTGACGCCGAGGTTGCCCTGGGCCACTTGCTGGGCCCCGTTCACGAGCATATCCACCGGTTTGGTAAATCGAAAGGCGAGGTAAACGACGGCGGCGAGCGCAGCCGTCATCGTGGCCAGGAGCCAGTAAAGGCGCTCCCGGTACCACCGCCGGAGCAACTCTTCGAGCTCGCTGGCCTCGCCTTTGGCCTGCGCATACGCGATCACTTTGTCGTTCTGGACGATGGGGAACTGGACGACGTAAGTCTTCTGCTCGAGCGTCGGGTCAATGTCCTTGAACTCGGCGAGGATGGCGATCTGGTCCCGTTTGCCCCCCACCTTCTGTTTCTTGAACCTGATTTTCTTTCCGACCTGTCCCGGGGTGGTGCTGGCGATCACTTCCCCGGTGGGGCTGGCGAGCGCGACGGAAGAGAAGCCGGCATCCTTCATCGCTTTCACGTAGGCGTTGAGGGCCTGGTTCCGGTCGGCGGTCGGGGGAATCTGCGTATGCGTGAGCTGGCTGATCGACAGGAGATAGGAAGTCTCCGCGGCCACGTAGTCCATGATCTGGCGCCGGTGCTGGAAATGCGTCCAGGTCAGGGCGGCGCTCGTGCATACCATGGTCAGAAACATGACCAGCGCCAGCCGGGTCCGCAAGCGAAGATTTAGGAGCAGCCGTTTCAAGCTAGGACCTTCGTCGGGTGAAGTGGCTCAAGACCATTTGATGCTGAATTCTATCGGAATGATTGATGCCAGGTCAACAAAGCGTCGCGGAACGTGAAAGAGAGCGCGCAAACCGGGCGGAAGGAGGCGCTCCCGAACTATTCGCCGGCGGTCAACTCGAAGATTTTGGCTTCCACAAAGAGCCGGAAGAGCAGCGGGTCGAGAAGTTGGGACTTCACTTCGTCGCCGATGATTTCCAGGGCGCGCCCAACCGGCACGGCGCGTTTATAAGGACGGTCGCGGGCCGTGAGGGCGTCAAATATATCCGAGATCGTCATCATTTTCGCCTGGAAGGGGATCTCCTCCGCTTTCATCTTGTACGGGTAACCGCTGCCGTCCAGTTTCTCGTGGTGGGCCTTGGCGATCTCAGGAATTTTCTTCAGCTCCTTGGTCCACGGGATTTCGCTCAGGAAGCGGAAGCTGTGGATGACGTGCGATTCGATTTGCCGGCGCTCCTCGGGGTCGAGGCTTCCTTTGGGGATCGAGAGGAGCCGGAGCTCTTCCTGCGCGAGGAGCGGTTCGGTCGGGCCGGAGGGGTCCGCAAAAGCCCAGCCGGCAATTTCCACCAATTTGTCCGAGATTTTTTGAGGAAGGACCGTCGGCTCATTCGCCTGGAGGATGTGCTGGAGGAACTCGTCAAGCGTCTGGAGCTGATTCTTCTGCTCTGTCTCAATTTCCGTGAAGGGTGCTTCAAAGTTCTGGTTTCCGTTGCGCAGCACGTAGTCCAATTTCTTCCGGTTGGCTTCGGCCTCGATGGCCTTCCGGATGTACTGGAACCGCTTGCGGACAAGTTCGAGTTGGGCGGGATAGAGCTTTTTCGCCTTGACCAGGACTTCCTCGCGCACGCCGACTTTCCCGAAGTCATGCAGGAGCGAGGCGTACCGGATTTCCTGGATCTCTTCCCGCGTAAAGCGGATGTCCTTGTAGGGGCCGGCGTCGCAGCGGTCCACGACCTCCGCAAGCCCCACGGTCAATTTCATCACCCGTTCCGAATGGCCGAAGGTCGTGGGGTCGCGGGACTCGATCGCGGTGACGGAAGCCTTCACAAAGCCTTCGAACAACCGGTGGATGTCCCGGTAGAGCAGGTTGTTTTCGAGCGCCACGGCGGCCTGGCTGGCCAAAGAGGCCGCCAGCTCCTGGCTCCGCTGCGAAAACGGGACGACTTCTTCCCTTACCATGGCTCGCGACGTCAGCTTTGCCTCCAGGTGCTTCTTGGCGTTGATGAGCTGCAGTACCCCGATGGCCTCCTTCTTCTGGTTCCTCATCGGCAGGACCAGCATCGACTTGGTGCGGTAGCCGAAGGTCTGGTCGAAGTCGCGGTTCAGGCGGAAGGGGTGGTTGCGGATGCGGTAGGCGTCCTTGATGTTCAGGATTTCGCCCGTCGCCGCGGCATAGCCGGCGATGCTTTGCGTGTCGATCGGCAGAGTAAACTGGCGGAAGGGGACGGAGTGGCTGTCGCTCTGGGTGAGCCGGAAGACGAGGTGCTTGCCGCCTCCCGGCTCCTCTTCCACCAGGTAGATCGAACCGGCGTCGGCGGACGTGATCTCGCGGCTCTTGGTGAGGATGAGTTCGAGGAGCGCATCCGTGTTGCGCTCGGTGGAGAGCGCCACACCGATCTCGTTCAGCGTCTCGAGTTCCGAGGCGGCCGCCAGGAGCTGCCGGCGCGTCCGGGCGCGGTCGGCACCGGACCGCAAATTCTCAAAAGCACTTTCGACGCTCTTTTGCAGGACCAGGCGCGACGCCCGGCGGGGAAGGACCGCAAACACCCGGGAGTTGAGCCGCGAGCGGACGGGAGCGTCGCCGTCGAGAAGATAAATGATGCACCAGGCATCAGCCTTGGGCGCGACCTTCTCGATGCGGCCCAGGTCGTCGCGGGCGGCATCCGCGAACAGGACCGCGGGCGTCGTCCAGTCAGGGTCCGCCCCCTCCCGCTCGATCGACATAACCTTATAGGGGCCTCGCAACCCGCGGAACACAGGGGCGAGTGAGGATGGCCGAAAGTAATAAAGAGTCCCTACCATCGTTTTCTGCGGGGGGCAGAGTGGGCGCTTCGGGGCTTCTACTCGTCCCTATTATACACCTTCGGGACGGCAAACCAATAGCGCGACGCGGGTCTCCGGAAACTCGTCGCCGGGCCAAGGCGCCTTCGCGCTTCCTTGATTTCGGGCACGCGTGGATGAGGGCTTCAGCCGCGCCCGCAGCGGAAATTCCGAGCGTGACCGAGCGGGCCCGCGCTCCTTCGGCGCCGGCGCCGCTCGATCAATTGAAGAGACCTTCAGCGCGCGCCCCGTCAGCCCCGCCTTATCGCCCTGTCCCCCTTTCACCAGGGAATTAAGAACCACTCGGGCCCGTTTAGAATTCATAAAACAATCTTGACTTTACGATTCAATGGAGTCTACAAACAGGAAGAAGAATTTCGGAGAAAGACGCTTCTTGGGTCAAAAAGGGCAACCTGGGGACACCATCTCCAGCGAATCGCCCTTCGCCTTCGAGCCCTGACGGAAACGACTGCCTGGCCCCAGAGACCGACAGCGACAGTTGCCTGATCTACCTGTCGCGGACGACAAGAATCAAGCCGCACTTTCGAATAGGGAGACCCTCACCACGATGAAAAAAACTTATCTGCTGTTGGCGCTTTGCTGCGCCTGCTCGAGCCCGGCCTTCGGACGCAAGGACAACTACGAAAGTTTCCTCATCGAGTTCACACCCTCCTACTGGCTTGTGAATTCGAGCGGAAAAGCGCAGTCGGGCTCGGATTCGGTGGACCTCCGGTCTGATCTGGGCGTCCGAAAAAATACGTCTGAATTTCTCGGCAAGGTGACCTTAAAGCCCTTCCGGAAGCATCGGCTGGTTTTCGAAGGTGTCCCGTTTCGCTTCAGCGGGAGGAACAATTTGAACCGGACCTTTACCTTTGCGGGACAGACCTACATGGTGCAGGACCAGATTACCTTCAAGGCGCAGATCAACTATTTGTTTGGAGGGTACCAGTACGATGTGGTCAGCCTGAGGCACGGGCACTTCGGGATCGTCACGGGTGTGGCCTACTTCGACGCCCGCGGCACAATTACGAGCAGCGCGTCAGGAACGAGTTCTTCGGACAGGGTGCAGGTGCCGCTCCCCCTGCTCGGGGCTGAGTTTCGCGCCTTCCCGATGCGCGCGAGCAACCGGATCAACATTAACGGGGAACTCAAAGGCATGTCCTTTGGCCGGTACGGTAGCTATTTTCAGTCGGCCTTGAACGCCGGCCTCAGCTTCGGACGACACGTCACCTTCCAGGCCGGTTTCGCGCTCCAAGACCTTGACGTCAGGGACGACACCAGGACCAAGACTTTCAACACCAGGTTTGCAGGCCCCGTCTTCTCCATTCAGTTCCGAGAGTAAGGGCCAGCCGGTTCCCGCCCGCCTCCAAGTCGAAATCCGGTACCGAATTTGGAAGTGACGAGCGCGCCGGTGCCCGGTGATCCCGCCTCGCCGCACCCCGACAGCGGCAACGATCTCACCAAAGCTTATCCATGGCCGCGGTCGCCCCTCGCAGGCATGGGGAAAAAATCGCCCTTGCGCCTGCGTGTGGTGTCGTGGTAAAAAATCTACTTCTCGCAGTTAACACAGGCAATGAGGCGCGGCCAGGGGAAGGTCGTTAGGGGGCGACCCGCTTGGGATGGTCGGTCGTCGGCTGCCTCTGGCAAAGCGACCAGAGGAGAGTCATTTTCCTCTCCTGCCGAAGGCTTTGGACAGGATGGGGGAGCCGCCGGGACTTCCGCGCATGTTTTTCGGGCATCTCCCCGCAGCCGAGCGGCAGGGGGACCGAAATCGAAAGCCTGGCGCGGACAATCCAGGCAGTCTTAGTCTGAAAGTGAAACTCAGTCCTTTTTCTTCACGCTCGCGTCGTAGGAGCTCATTCCGTGGGCGTTCTTGACTGCCTTGATCAGGTCTTCGACTTTCACTTTCTCAGGATCGTACTTGACCACTGCTTCCTGGTTTTCGAGCGATACTTTCGCTTCTTTCACACCCTTGACGGACTCCAGTGCAGACTGCACTGCGGTGACACAGGAACCTCAAGTCATGCCCGTGACGCTCAGCGTAACCGTCGCTTCCTTCGAAGCAGCCGGCGCGGCCGCTCCGGCGGAGACCACGAGCCCGGCTACCGCGAGCGCAACGCCGAAAAGCAATGCCCTCTTCGTCATGTGGATACCCTCCGCCTTGAATTATACCACTCAAGGCACGCCGTTGCCGCGGCGCTTGCTCCGGCCGAATCTATTGCGCGCTGGGCTTCGTCCTCAGCGCAAAACCGGTCCGCGAGGCGGTCGCGGGCAGGAACCATTTCGAGCATGGGCGAATTTATTTCAGTGAGGTTTCCGTGAATCAGATCATGCTGCGGTCCTTCAGACCGTTGAAATCATCCTACTATAAGCGAGCGACCAGATTCTTCAGGCTGTCCCAGAGGGTTTTCCTCCGGCATTTCGAGTCGGCCTCACGCAGGATGGAATGGCTTATCCCTCTCCTCAGTCGAGCTTCCCACCGTCTCCTCTGCTCCTGCCGGCACCTGGTGGACTGGGCGCGATCCGAGGCCGGGCTGTGGCTCTTGCGCGCCAGTAGAACGACGATGGAATCGCTCTACGAAGCCTCTGCTGACGTCGGCGAGTGGTTCATCCGCCACCCTCTTGTCAACTCGCGGTCCAAGCGCTCGGGCCTGGTTCCGGTAAGATTACTTCGCGCGGCTTCCGAGCTGACCCGGAAGTTTCTAGCATCGGAGCGAGTGCAGGCTTTGGCGGCCCGCTGCCAGCCCGCCAAGCGGCGACTCTATGCCGCGCTGCGCTACGGGCGCCTTTCAGCCCTCGCGCAACAATTTGTTCAATGCGGGGTTTTGCCCGCGGCGTATTGGATCCGTTCTCAAACGAGGTACGCGCAGACTCGCCTTAGCGAGTCTGCGCGCCGAACGTGGTTTAGCTGCATGGCATGGCTGGGGAAGTTCCGAGACGAGTTAGCCGGCCGGCTGGATGCTTTCGACATGGATTGATTTGTCTTCCATCTCATTTCCGGTCAATTTCACTTCCATCCCGACGTTGTCCTCTTTCACCGCATCTTGATTGTTGATGGCGACCACCGCCTGCGTCTTGCTGTCCACTAGGACGTACTTGGCTCCTTTTTGCTTCACGCAGGTGATAGCGCAACCCTTGTGCTCTGCTTTCGCTCCCTTGGCCCCGCACCCGCTGTCGCTGATCCAACCTGTCCAGGTCTTGCCCTCGGGCTTCGCGGCGGCGAACGCGCTCAAGATCAGAAAAACCACTGCACCCAGGGTGACGAGTACGAACTTCTTTTTCATATTCATCCTCCAAATTTTCTGCTGGAAGCTGCCCGGCCGATCTCGCCAAGCCGGAGTCCGGCCGGAATCATCCCACAGTCGGCTCGATACATCAAGGCCGAGATGGGGCTGAACGTCTCAAAAGGCTTTTAGCCCGGCGGGTGGCCCGGAATTGAATTCACCTCCGAGACCACCTCCGTCAAACCCGGCAAGAGCAGGCTTCGAGCTCCCGTCCACGAAAGACCCTTGCGCTCCGGCCTCAAGTTCTGCGATGTTAGGGGGGTTGAGAGAACCGTGCAGGCGCTGCTCCGCGTTCCGCGGCTTTCGACGAGACCGCTGGAACGCAAACCCGCATGACGCCCGCGTCACGCCGCACTGAGGCAGTTTCGGCAAAGTTGAACGACGAAAACACATCATATTGGCTGGCTCTCGGCCGGGTGGAGGGCCTGGGCGTCCGGGGGGCCCGCAAGCTGATGGAGCGCTTTAGCTCGCCCGTAGCAGCCTACCACGCTTCGCTGACGGAGCTCGAAAGCTGCGGACTGCCGGCGCAAGTCGCGCAGGCGATCTTCGCTCAGGCGGGACTTGAGGAAGCTGAAAAGGAAATAGAGGCTGCGGCCAAGCTGGGCTGTGAATTGATGACGGCCGGGTCCGCCGATTACCCGCCCTTGCTCAGAGAGATCCCCGACCCCCCGCTGGCGCTTTACGTCCGCGGCGACTCGAAAGTCCTTTCCCGGCACACCGTCGCCATGGTGGGGACTCGCCGCCCTACCGCTTACGGGCTCCAGGTGGCGCGGCGCCTGGCCCGGGACCTTGCTGAACGCCAACTGGTCATCGCCAGCGGGCTGGCGCGCGGAATTGATTCGGCTGCCCACCACGGGGCGCTCGAAGGAGCCGGCAAAACCGTGGCCGTCCTCGGGTCGGGCATTGACGTGATTTACCCGAAGGAGAACAAACGTCTGGCGGAAAAAATCCTGGCGAGCGGGGCGCTGGTCTCGGAATTTCCGCTCGGCACGGCGCCCACGCCCGAAAATTTTCCCATCCGGAACCGGATCATCAGCGGCCTCTCGCTGGGCGTGATCATCGTGGAGGCGGCCGAGTACAGCGGCAGCCTGATCACCGCGCGCCTGGCCAGCGAGCAGAACCGCGAAGTGTTCGGGGTCCCCGGCAATATCACCACCGCGCAGAGTTTCGGTCCAAACCACCTCATCAAGCAGGGGGCCAAGCTGGTGGACCATTGGATTGACGTCGTCGAAGAGTTTCCCGCCGAAATTCGGATGCAACTCCTGCCGCCCGCGGAGGCATCGGAACGTGCGACGAACAGACCCGACGCGCCGTCGCTCTTCGATCAGTCGTTGACTTTGGAGCAAAAAGCCGTGTATGAGGTCTTGAGACCGGATGTGCCTTTATTCGTGGACTCGATCGCCGGCTCCGTCTCGCTCTCCTCGCCGCGAGTGCTCGCGGCGTTGCTCGAACTCGAGATGAGCGGTTTGATCCGGCAGTTACCGGGCAAAAATTTCATCCGCAAACTGTAGCGGCGGGACGCGCTGCTGCCCGGGAGCGCGCCGAGAGGACGGATCGTCGGGAGGGTCGAACCGAAATCGAAAGGAGCCGAAGCCGTCAGGCGCTGCTGAACACTTAAAAATATTCCTTATGGGTAAATCGCTGGTTATCGTCGAATCCCCGGCCAAGGCCAAGACCATCAACAAGTACCTGGGGTCGGACTACACCGTGAAAGCGTCGATGGGGCACGTGAAGGACCTGCCCAAGAAGGAACTCGGCGTGGACGTGAAGAACGGTTTCAAGCCCACGTATAAGATCATCCCGTCGAAGGCCCGCACCATCCAGGAGCTCAAGGCCGCGGCGGCGAAGGCGGACGCCATTTACCTCGCCACCGACCCCGACCGCGAGGGGGAAGCCATCGGCGCGCACCTGCGTGACCTGCTCAACTCGAAAAAGAAAAAGTTCTACCGCGTCCTGTTCAACGAAATTACCCGCGAGGCGGTGCGGGAGGCCTTCGAGCATCCGGGCGAAATCGATGCGCACCTGGTGGACGCCCAGCAGGCGCGCCGCATCCTGGACAGGCTGGTCGGCTATCAGGTCAGCCCGCTGCTCTGGGAAAAAGTAAAGCGGGGCATCTCCGCAGGTCGCGTCCAGACAGTTGCGCTGCGCCTGATCGTCGAGCGAGAGCGCGAAATCCAGGCCTTCGAGAAACGCGAGTACTGGACGATTTTGGCCAACCTCGAAGGCAGGCATCCCCCTGCCTTTGACGCGCGCGTCGCCAAGCTCCAGGGCAAGGATCTGGAAATCCCGGACCAGACGACTGCCGATCAGCACGTGGCGGCGCTCAAGTCCGCCGAGTTCCTGGTGCGCTCGGTCGAGACCCGCGAAAAGTCGAAGTACCCCGTGCCGCCCTTTATCACCAGCAAGCTCCAGCAGGAATCCGTTCGCAAACTGCACTTCACCGCCAAAAAGACGATGATGCTGGCGCAGAGGCTCTACGAAGGCGTGGAGCTTGGTGAGGAAGGGTCCGTCGGCCTGATCACCTATATGCGGACGGACTCCACCCGGGTCGCGGAAAGCGCTCTCAGTGCCGTCCGCGGCTACATCCAGAAGAGTTTCGGCGACGCCTACCTCCCTCCCGAGCCCATCCGCTACAAGTCCAAGAAAGGCGCGCAGGACGCGCATGAGGCCATTCGTCCGTCCTCCGTCGAGCGAACGCCGGAGTCCGTTCGCCCGTTCCTGGGGTCCGACGAATTCAAACTCTACAAACTCATCTGGCAGCGGTTCGTGGCCTCGCAGATGAAGCCGGCGCTCTTCGACCAGACCACCATCGAAATCGGCGCGGGCGACTACCTGCTGCGCGCCACGGGTTCGGTGGAAAAGTTCAATGGCTTCCGGGCCG
>Ga0066686_10000382_pt1 | contig 15017 bp, 10 predicted proteins | sample GraSoiAngelo_135_FD_65627 | JGI IMG/M metagenome (GOLD analysis project Ga0066686, IMG submission 65627) | Grasslands soil microbial communities from the Angelo Coastal Reserve, California, USA - 14_0929_05_40cm | ecosystem: Environmental > Terrestrial > Soil > Grasslands | place: USA...
CGCATCGAGCTGCTCGTGGTGGACGGCATGAGCGAAGACCGCACCCGGGAGATCGTCGCCGGGTACGCCGCCCGCCGCAGCACGATCCGCTTGCTTGACAACCGGCGCTGCATCACGCCGGCGGCGCTCAACATGGGCATCCGCGCGGCAACCGGCGAGATCATCATGCGGATGGATGCGCACGTCGTGTACCCGCCGCAGTACATCCCGCGCCTGATCGACGCGTTGCAGACCAGCGACGCCGACAACGTGGGCGGCGTCATCCTCACTTTGCCCGCCGACCCCAGCACGATGGCACGGGCCATCGCGATCGGGCTGTCGCACCCCTTCGGCGTGGGGAACGCCTACTTCCGCATCGGCGTCGGCGCACCGCGCTGGGTCGATAGTGTGCCCTTCGGCTGTTTCCGCCGCGAGCTGTTCGATCGCATCGGATTGTTCGACGAAGACTTGATCCGCAACCAGGATGACGAGTTCAATCTCCGGCTGATCAAGTATGGCGGCCGCATTCTGCTGCTCCCGGACGTCATCTCGTACTACTTCGCCCGCCGGTCGCTGCCGGACCTCGCGCGCATGTATTACCAGTACGGTTATTACAAACCGCTCGTCGCCAGGAAGGTGGACGGTGTGATGACGTGGCGGCAGCTCGTCCCCGGCCTGTTTGTCCTCACGCTGATTGGCACGATCGTGCTCGCTCCCGTGCTCCTGGTACGCCGCGTCGGGATCGCCGTCGCGGCCACGTACGTCGCGACGCTGTTGGCCTGCGTAGTCGGCGCCGTGCGACGCCACGGTTGGCGCTGCGCACTGGCGCTCGCAGCCGTGTTCCCGACCATCCACTTCAGTTACGGCTTCGGCTCGCTGCGTGGTGCGTTCGATCACCTGGTGCAGCGACGCGCGGCACGCCGCGACCCGACCGTGGTCCCGCTCTCGCGATGACTTCGTCCCGTGTTTTCGACCCGCTGGCTCCGGCGACGAGCGCGCGCCCGGAATTGGCGACGTTCACCTACCACGACGTTACCGACGATCCGTCCGATTCGGGATTCCAGCGGCTCGCCGCCATGCGGTACAAGCTGAGTCGTACCGCGTTCGCCCGGCATTTGGATGCGATCGGGATAGGCGGCCCGCCGTCCCGCATCGTCGATGTGAACCTCGCGATCCCCGGTCGCCACCGCTTGCTCACGTTCGACGATGGCGGCCAGAGCGCCGTGGCCGAGGCCGACGAGATCGCGCGCCGTGGGTGGCTGGGACACTTCTTCGTCGTCACACGTTTGATCGGCACGCGACGCTTCCTCACGGTTTCAGAGGTGCGCTACCTGCGCAGCTGCGGCCATGTGATCGGGAGCCACTCGCACACTCATCCCGACATCTTTCGCGAACAGCCGCGCACCCGGATGGACGACGAGTGGCGCGTGAGTGGCGACATTCTCGCGCAAATCCTGGGCGAGCCTTGTGCCGCCGCATCGGTGCCGGGAGGCGACATCTCTCCGGCGGTCCTGGACTCCGCCGCCGACGTCGGGCTGCGCTATCTGTTCACCTCGCAGCCCTGGCTCTCTCCGCGGCGCGTGCGGACCTGTTGGATCCTCGGCCGCTACGCCCCGACGACCGCGACGCCGCTCGAGCAGGTCGCCGCGCTGGCTCAATTTCGGGGCTGGCGCGGTGCGCTGCTGGTGCGGCGCCTCAAAGACCTCGCGCGTGCGAGTCTGCCGATGTTGTACCGGCATTATGTGCGGACCCAGACGCGCGAGTTCGTCGGGGGGACGGGGGGGATGGACTGACGTGATCACCGTCCGGAACGCGGCTCCCGCCGAATGGCGCGACTGGGACCTCATGGTGGCGCGTTTCCCCCACTCCCGCATCGTCCACCAGCGCGCGTGGATCGAGTGGCTGGAGGCGTGCGGCTGCGGCTCGCCGTTGTGTCTCATCATCGAGCGCGACGGGGAGATCATCGGCGCGAGCCCCGGGCTGTTGGCCCGCGTGGGACCGCTGCGTCTCTACGGATCGCCGCTCCCCGGATGGCAGACCCCCATGATGGGACCCGTGTTCGATCCAGACCGAGTAGACGCGCGCGAATTGATCCGCGCGCTCCTCTCGTTCCTCGAGGCTCGCCACGGTATCCACCATGTGGAACTGTTGAGCGACAGCCTCGATGGCGCGGCCATGCGGCATCTGGGGTTCCGCGCCGAGCCGGTCCCCACCTATCGCGCCCGCCTCTATCCCGGCGAGACCGATCGCGGCTTTACCGCACTCAAGGATAGCGCGCGTCGCAACATCCGCCGGGCGGCAAAGCTCGGACTGGTGGCTCGCATCGAAGAGCAGGAGAGCTTCGTCGCGGAGCACTACGACCAGCTCCGCGAAGTATTTGTGCGGGGCGGCAACACCGTGTCGTTCGGCGAAGAGCGGGTCGGGGAATTCTTCCGGCGCATGCGGGCCGCTGGCAAGCTGCTCGCGGTTTCGGTTTCCCTCCCGGACGGGGTCAGCATCGCCAGCGGATTGTTCACGGCAGACAGCCGTGAGCTCCTGCTGTGGTCCTGGGCCCATCGCACGGCATACCGCTGGTTTCGGCCGACTGAACTCATGACGTGGACCGTCATGCAGCGTGCCATGGCTGCCGGGTGCGTCACGTTCGACCTGATGGGGCTTGGGGACTTCAAGACGAAGTTCGGCGCCGAGCTGGACACGACGAAGCAGCGTTGGGTACGCAGCCGTTACCGCTGGCTCACGTCGGCGCGCGATCTCGCCGAACGGGGCTATCGCTGGCAGCAGGGCGTCCGCGGGCGTCTCGCGCGGCTCCGGAGGTTCGGCTGGGGCCAGGCGGACGAACCCGAGCGCGTGGAAAGTCCGGCATGATGCGCGTCTTGATGATCACAACCGAGTGGCCCTGGGTCCCGTGGGGGACCGCGCAGTTCATCGCGCGCCAGGCCGCGTTTCTCCGAGCGGCCGGCGTCGAGGTGGAGGTGTTTGCGTTCCAGGGCGAGGGCAACCCTCTCAACTACGCCGTGGCGTGGTACCAGGCGCGGCGCCGGCTGACGCGAGAGCACTTCGACCTGGTGCATGCGCAATTCGGTCAATGCGCTCTGCTTGCGCTGCCCAAGCGGATGCCGCTCGTCATCACCTACCGGGGCGACGATCTGCAGGGGATTCTGGACAACCGGCACGGCCACATGACACTGGCCGGCCGTTTGCTGCGGCGCTTCTCCCGCTGGGCTGCCCACCACGCTGACGCCGTTATCGTCGTCTCCGAGCACATGCAGCGCTATCTGCAAAACGGCACGCCGATCCATGTGGTGCCGTCAGGAATCGATTTCGAGTTGTTCCGTCCGCAGCCGCGGGTCAGCGCCCGCGAGCGGCTGGGACTGCCCCAGGGCGAGCGCCTCGTCCTCTTCGTCGGCAATCCAGAGCTTGCCCGGAAGCGCTATGGGCTGGCGTCCCGCGCGGTCGCGCTGCTCCCGGCTGCTCCGCCTACCCGCCTCATTGTCGGCTGGCACGTGCCGCATGTGCAGATGCCGGATTACATGGCGGCCTGCGACGCGCTGGTCTTCACCTCGGCCCAGGAAGGCTCGCCCAACGCCGTCAAGGAAGCGCTCGCCTGCGACCTTCCAGTCGTGTCCGTCGCGGTGGGCGACGTCGCCGAGCGGCTCCGGGGTGTTGCCGGCTGCGAGCTGTGCGCGGACGACCGGCCCGAAACCATCGCGGCAGCGCTGGGGCGTGTGCTCGAGCGCGGCGGGCGCGTCGCCGGCCGCGCGGCGGTCGGTCACTTGGACGAGCGACTCGTCACCGAGCGGGTCATCCGCATTTACCAAACCGTCCTGAATGGACGCGCCCCATCATGAGAATCGCGTTTTTGACCCAGTACTATCCGCCCGAGATCGGTGCGCCGCAGGGACGGCTCTCCGGACTGGCCGCCGCATTCCTGCGCGAGGGACACTCCGTCACCGTGCTCACGGCCCAGCCCAATTATCCGAGCGGCCGGATTCATGCCGGCTACGGCGGGCTCCTGCGGCGCGAAGTGCGCGATGGCGTCCGCGTCATTCGCACGTTCGTATACCCGACGCAGCGGGCAGACTTCTTCCACCGCCTGTCGAGCTACTTCTCATTCGTCGCATCATCCGCTGCGCTCGGTACGTTTGCGCTTGAGCCGCCCGACTACTTGATCGTCGAAAGTCCGCCGCTGTTTCTCGGTCTCGCCGGAGTGTGGCTGAGCTGGGTGAAGCGTTGCCCGATGATCTTCAACGTGGCCGACCTGTGGCCCGAGACCGCCGTGCGGCTGGGTGTATTGCGGCGCGGCAGTTTGGCGCACGAGATCAGCGCTCGACTCGAGCGCTTCTGTTACCGCCGCGCCACGTTGGTGACCGGTCAAACCCGCGCCATCGTCTCGGATATTGTGGACCGGTTCCCCTGGTGTCGCACGTACCATCTCTCGAACGGGGTCAACGGTCGCACGTTCCACCCCGATCGCCGTACGGCGGCGGCGCGCGCGACCCTCGGCCCTGCGGACAGCTGCGTCGCATTCTACGCCGGCTTGCACGGCCTGGCGCAAGGCCTCGAGCACGTACTCACCGCCGCCGAGCTGTTGGCCGATACGCCGCTGCATTTCGTGCTGATGGGTGATGGGCCGACCAAGGCCGAATTGATGCGGCAGGCCCGCAGCCGCGGGCTCAACAACGTGACGTTCCTCGATCCACGGCCGACCAGTGAGGTGCCTCCCCTGCTCGCGGCGGCGGATATCGTCCTCGTGCCGCTCGTGACCCATCTCCCCGGTGCAACGCCGTCGAAGCTGTACGAAGCGATGGCGAGCGGCCGCCCCGTCGTGCTCGTCGCCGAGGGCGAGCCGGCCACGATCGTGCGGGAGCAGGAAGCGGGCCTCGTTGTAGCGCCAGGAGACATCGGGGGCCTGTCGGGCGCGCTCCGTACCCTTTCGCACGACCCCAACCTCCGCCGGGAGTTGGGCGGGAACGGCCGTCGCGCCGCCGAGCGCCTGTTCAATCAAGTCGAGATCGACGCCCGCTTCGTCGCGTTCCTGGAACAGCGGCACGAGCTGGCGCGGGCCGTTCACGCGCCGCCCAGCCCTGCGACGCGCGGAGAGGCGATTTGAGTCCAGACCAGCGCGCTCTGTCGGTGCTGATGCTGACCAGCGAGTGGCCGCGCGAAGCCGACCACACCGCGCATTTCGTGCAGCGGCAGGTGCGCTTCCTCGAGGCCGCAGGGGTGCGGGTCGAGGTCTTTCCGTTCCGTGGCGCCGGGAGTCCCTTGCGATACGCAGCGGCATGGCTGCGCGCCCGACGCCACCTCGCGCGCCACGATTTCGATCTCGTGCACGCGCAATTCGGACAGAGCGCGTTACTCGCCATCCCCAAGCGCGTGCCGCTCGTGATCACGTTCCGAGGCGACGATCTGTTGGGCGTCATCGGAGAGGATGGACGGCCGACGCGCGCGGGCTGGATCCTGCAGCAGCTGTCGCGGCTCGTGGCGCGCGGCGCGGATGCGATCATCGTGGTGGCTGAGCACATGGTGCGGCGCCTCCCGAAAAGCGTCCCTGTCCACGTCGTGCCGTCCGGCATCGACCTCGAGTTGTTCCGCCCACTGCCCCAGGGCCCTGCCCGCGCGCGTCTCGGACTGCCCGAGGGCGAGCGTCTCGTCCTGTTCGTGGGAGATCCGGCCGACCCGCGCAAGCGGGGCGATCTCGCGCAGAACGCCGTGAGCCGGCTGGCCGCGTCGTTGCGTGCTCGCCTCGTCATCGCGTGGCGGGTACCGCACGCCCAGATGCCGGAGTACATGGCCGCCTGTGACGCACTCGTCTTTACTTCGCTGCAGGAAGGCTCGCCCAACGCCGTCAAGGAAGCGCTCGCGTGCGATCTGCCCGTCGTCTCCGTGCCCGTGGGCGACGTCGCCGAGCGGCTCCAGGGCATCGCGGGCTGCGAGCTCTGCGCCGACGATCGGCCGGAGACCATCGCGGCGGCGCTGACGCGCGTGCTGGCCCGCGGCGGCCGCATCGCCGGCCGCGCCGCCGTCCGCGATCTCGATGAGCGACTCCTGACTCAGCAGGTGATCGCCATCTACCGCGACACCGTGAACCGTGCAGCCCGATGGTCGGCCGCGCGGCAGCTCACGGCGGCGCGGCCGCCCGCCGCCTGAGGGTTCGAGCACCCATGTGCGGTATCGTCGGCATTCTCGCATTCGACGGCACGCCGGTCGATCCGATCGTGTTGGACCGCATGAACAACCGCCAGGCCCATCGCGGTCCGGACGGGGCCGGGTACTTATTCGCCTGGCCCGAGGAGGGCGGGTTCGCCGACGTGTTGGTCCGGGACGTCGCGCAGTGGGAGGGGGGGGAGCACCGCGACGACGTCCGAGTGGGACTCGGTCATCGCCGGCTCGCCATCCTCGACCTCTCGGAGCGCGGCATCCAGCCGATGCGAGCCGATGGCGTCTCGATCGTCTTCAACGGCGAGATCTATAACCACCGCGAAGTGCGGAGCGAGCTCGAGCGCGCCGGGTGCAGCTTTACAACTCGCACCGATACCGAGGTGTTGCTGTACGCCTACCGCGAGTGGGGCCAGGACTGCCTCGAGCACATTCAGGGGATGTTTGCGTTTGCGATCTGGGACCGCCGGATCGGCCGCCTGTTCTGCGCACGCGATCGTTTGGGAATCAAGCCGTTTTATTACGCGACGCCCACCGGACACTTCGTGTTTGCGTCCGAGATCAAGGCGCTCCTCGCTTTTCCCGGACTCAACCCGGTGGCCGATGACGACGCCGTCGTCGACTTCCTCGTGCATGGCAACTGCGACTATGGCGAGCGCACCGTCTTTCGGGGCGTAAAGGCGCTGCCGGCGGCCCATGCGCTCGATGTAGACGTCGGTTCCGGCCGCGTGTCGCTGCGCCGCTACTGGGAGCTCGCGCCTCCGGGGTCGCGCAACGGGACGACCGACGACGCGCGCCTCGAGCGTCTCGGCGAGCTGTTATTGGACACCACGCGATCGCACCTGATCAGCGACGTCCGCGCGGGCAGTTGCTTGAGCGGTGGAATCGATTCCTCGACGGTCGTATCGCTCATCGGGAAGATTTGGCGCGACCAGCCGGAAGCCGCGACCGCTGTGGGTGATCGCTTCTTCACGTTCACATCGTGCTGGGAGTATCCGGAGCTCGACGAGCGGCAGTATGCGCTCGCGGCCGCTCATGCGATGGGCGCCACGCCCCACCTCGTCTTTCCCAACGCCGACGACTTCTGGGACGTGTTCGAGCGCATGGCGTGGCACCAGGACATGCCGTTTTTCTCGCTCAGCTTTTATGCGCAGTGGTGCGTGATGCGCGCCGCACGCGACGCAGGCGTGAAAGTCCTGCTCGACGGCCAGGGCGGCGATGAGGTCTTCGGCGGTTACGCCAAGTTTCGTTACGCCTATCTCATGTCGCTGCTCCGCTCCGGCCGGTGGGGCCGGATGACATTGGAAGCCGGGGCGATGGTGCGGCAGGGCGATCTGTACGTGCTGGATTTGCGACGCGGCTACCGCTACCTCCCCGCCGGCCTGCGTCGGCTGCTGGGCGTCGATTCTCTCCTGCAACGCGCGCTCCAAGCCGACCTGCGGCGCGTCGTGGCGGCCGAGAGCACACCCGCCACGCGCTGGTGGCGATACGCCTCAACCGCAGGCTCCGACAACGGTTGGACCATGATGCAGCGGATCCAGGTCGATGACCTGATGGTGGACACGCTCCCCCAGCTGCTGCGCATGGAAGACCGATCGTCCATGGCATTCTCGCTCGAGGCCAGAGTGCCGCTCCTCGACCATCGGCTCGTCGAGTACGGCGTCGGGCTCCCCGACCACCTCAAGGTGCACCGCGGCTGGAGCAAGTACGCCATCCGGCGAGTAATGAAAGGCGCGATGCCGGATGAGGTGCGTCTACGGACCGCCAAGCTCGGTTTCGCGGCGCCCGATCGACGCTGGCTCGCGAAGGAACTGCGGCCTCGGGTCGGCGAGTTGATGGCGAGCGGATTGCGCTGTGCCCGATTCGTTGATCCCGTTCCGCTGCGGCGTTGGTACGACTCTCCCCAAGCCGACGGAGCCAACACGGAATCCTACCTTGGCTTGTTCCGCGTGCTGGCGCTCGAGATGTGGATGCGCGCCTTCAGCGTCTCCTAGGACCGCGTCACCACGAACACGTTGAAGAACGGCCCAGTCGTATGCAGCGGCTGAAAGGATCCGCCGATGGGGCGCGGCGGTGTGACACCAGCCGTGGGAATCGAGATCGTGCCGCCCGCGTAGGTGCCGCTCGCGACGACTTTGCCGAAAATGTCCTGGACGTTACGCACCTCGTAGGCGTCGCCGGAGCTGAGGACGGCCGTGAGCGGGACCGCAACGGCTGCCGCTGAGCCCCAATTGTAGACGACGATGATTGCCCGTCCTGGCTCGTACCTGTTGACCCGAACAAATATTTGCGCCGTGTCCGGCAACGTGGCGGTGGCGGCGTCCGTCGCGCCGGTCGCCGACTCCCAGGCGCTGAACGTGTGCGCGGTGCCGGTGAGCTGCCACGCCTGGGCGGCGGGATCGCGGTAATGCGTGTTCCCGGTCCAATGCTGCGTCGTGGACGTGTTGGCATCGTGTTGCGCAATGAGCAGGCTGGTTCCCTGGATCGTATTGGATTGGACGGTGAGGTTGGACCAGTAGCCGAGATCGATCGTCTGGTTGCCGCCGACGAACCAGTTGCCCTGCACGACGGCCGTGCCGTTGGCCGTCGCTGAGTAGCCAATGCGCGCGTTTCCATTGGTGGTCGAGACGCCGGGAGAGAAGAACAGGGTGTTGTTGGTCACGCTGTCGTTGTCTGCGACGACCGTCCCGCCCAGCTGCATGTTGGGATTATCGTAATCGGAGGGCGTGCCGTTATTGAATAGGACATTCCCGTCGAACACCAGATTCTTCAACGCCTGGCCACCTTCGGCGTATCCATGGATGCCGAATCCGAACTGGTCGAAGATGACGTTGTCGCGCGCGATCTTCCAGCCGATGCCGTCGTTCTTGATGTAAATCCCGTGACCGTCGGAGCGCCCTCCACTCCTCGCATTCTCATCGCCGCCGTTGTAGATGACGCACCCGTAGATCTCGATATTGTGGGCCGTGTTCTCGGTGTAGAAGCCGTGCCCCGCATCGTGGATTACGAGGTTGACGAACTTGAGGTCGTGGGCGCTGGGCAGCACGTAGACGGCCGACGGTCTGAGCGGGCTCCCCGTGCCGGCGTCGCCGAGTCGCGCCGTGCTCGACTGCATCACTTCGAAACCCCAATAGACGGTGTACTGGCCGTTCGCCGTGAACGTCTCCGTGCGACTGGCGCCGCCCGTGCCCCCGTCGATCGTTGCGCGCTCCCCCGGGTAGGCGCGCACCACGATCGGGCTCGCCGCCGTTCCGGACAGACCCGAGTAGAACGTGCCCGCGTACGTGCCGCGGCGCAGCCAAATCGTGTCACCGGCCTGCACCTTCCCGTTCCCACCGCCCAGCGCCGTTTGCAGGTTCCATGGGCTGCCCGTCGTCCCGGCGCCATTGCTCGTCCCATTTACGGTCACGTACCAACCCACCCGTGTGCCGGGAGGAAGCGGCGGTTCGGTTGAAATGGCCTGCTGACAGGCGAGTATACCGGCAGAGAGCAGGAGAATGCGGACTGAAGCCACTACCCCTCCAGAGGTGTGGAGACGTTGCAACACTCACCGCAAACGACGCGCTGTCAAACCCGCGTGCAGCTCACGCACGCCAGCGACTCATGACACACATGTGAGGCGAAGCTGTGTCGGCGATGTGGCATTCGAACGCGTGCCGTCTCGCGCCGTTCCGCTCGCGCCAATGACGCGATGCTAATGCGCTGTCGCGGCGATAGTTGACGCAGGGCCGGCTGGGGGAGCCACGGCACGTACTCGGCACAATTCGTGACTAACCGATGCTCCGATGCCACTCACTCAGATGCCGATTGCCGCGCTTCCCGGCGGTGCGCCCTCCCTGCTGCACCTGCGGCGCCGGCTCCTCGAATGGAGTGGCGCGCTTGAAACGGCGTGGCTTCGCCATCCCGCGGCACGCTGGACCGCTAAAGTGTTCCTGGATTTTGCGTGTGGCGTCTGTGCCGTCCTCGTGACGCTGGCGGTGGATGGCAACCGCGCCGGATTCTCTCCCACCGAGATCGCTCGTCTCGCCGTCGCCGTCGGGCTGCTGCTCGGTCTCGCGCACGTGTTACGCGGGAGTCATCGAGTGATCTGGCGCTACACGAGCCTGCGCGAGGCGAGCGCCGTCGCCGTCTCCGCCGCCGCCGTGGGGGTCGCCCTGACGGTCGGTCGCTGGCTCGGCTGGGTGCCATTCTCGGGAGCCGTCGTTCTGTCGCTCGCCCTGCTGACGCTCTTCAACGCACTCGGCCTGCGGGCTCTGCGCCGCTGGCAGGTGATGCGCACCAAGGTACGCCGGCATGCCCGCTACGAGCGTTCGCCGCTGCGGGCACCGCGACGCGTCCTCATCGTTGGGGCGGGCCGGCGCGGGCTGTCCATCGGCCGCGAGCTCACCGAGCGAGGCACCGAAGCCATCGAGCTGGCGGGCTATCTCGATGACGATCCCGCCAAGCGCGAAGCAATTCTGAATGGTGCCCGCGTGCTCGGGCGCGTTAGCGACGCGCTCGAGGTGTGCGATCGCTACCGCATCGCGGAAGTCATCGTGGCCATGCCGTCGGCTGAGCCCGAGTTCGTCCGCGCGTTCGTGCGGCAGCTCGAGGGCGCGGGCGTTCGTGCCCGCGCGGTCCAGAACGTCGAGAGTTTCGTGGACGGTGCCGAGCTCCACCGCCCCGGCGCCGCCAAGCTGCATGACCTCATCGGCTCTGCGCCGGTCAACGAGCGCGCCACGCCGGGCGGCGGCCACGCGCGCCGCGTGTTAATCACCGGCGGCGCGGGATACATCGGGTCGCATTTGGTCCGTATGCTGCTGGAGCGCGGCTACCATGTGCGCATTCTCGATCGGTTCGACTATGGTCGGGTCGGCATCGAGGGACTCAGCCACCCCAACTTCGAGGTCATTCAGGGCGACATTTGCAACAGCCGGGATGTCAGCCGCGCAGTACGCAACGTCGACGGGGTCATCGCGCTCGCCGCGATCGTGGGAGACCCGGCCTGCAATCTCGACCCGGAAGAGACCGTCAATCTGAACTACGCGGGTACCAAGATCCTCGCCGAGACGTGCAACTTCTACGGCGTGCGGCGCCTCGTGTTCGCCTCGAGCTGCAGCGTGTACGGGGCGAGCAGTCAGGGGCTGCTGACGGAGCGATCGCGGCTGAATCCGGTCTCGCTGTACGCGCGCACGCGGGTGCTCAGCGAGAACATCCTCTTCGATCGCCACGGCGATGTGGAGCCCGTGGTCGTGCGGCTCGCGACGGTGTTCGGGCTCGCCCCGCGGATGCGCTTCGACCTGGTCGTCAATACACTCACGGTGCGGGCGGTGACGGAGGGACGCATTCACATCTTTGGCGGGGGCCAGTGGCGTCCCAACGTGCATTGCCGCGATGCCGCGCGAGCCTTCCTCCTGGCGCTCGAGGCGCCCGCGAGCGATGTCGCCGGGGAAATCTTCAACCTGGGTGGCGACGCGCTCAACCACCGCATCAACGAGATCGGCGAGATGGTGGCGGGGATCGTCGGCGACGTCGAGGTCGAGCGCCGCGATGATGTGGCCGACCCCCGCGACTACCGCGTCAGCTTCGCCAAGATCCGCCGCGTCCTGGGATTCGAGCCGGAACACATGGTCGCCGACGGGATCCGCGAAGTGGCCGCCGCCGTGCGGACCGATCCGGCCCTGCGCCGCTGGCAGGATGCCCGGTTCCACAACGTGCAAGCGCTGCAGCAGGCGTTCACTGCGCCGCGCCGGCGGCGCGAGGACATGGTCCCGCTGCGGACACTCGCGCAAGCCTGAAACACTAAGGCGCGCTCGTCACTAAAAACGCGTCGAAGTTCGGCCCAGTCTTGATGGGCGGCCGCGGCGATCCGCCGATCGGAGTCGGCGGCGTCACTCCGCTCATCGGAATCGCCACGAAGCCACCGCCGTACGTCCCGCTCAGCACCGGGGCACCGAACACGTCCTGCACATTACGCACTTCGAAATGCGCGCCGGCGCGCACGATGTTGGACAGGCTCACGGATACCGTTGCCTGGCCGCTCCAGTTGTAAATGACGATGTGACCACGCCCGGGCTCGTAGCGATTGGGCCGGACAAATACCTGAGTGACCGCGGGCTGCCCGGGCGTCGCCACGTCCGACGAGCCGAGGCCGCTAGCAGCTTTCCAACCCGCGAAGGTGTAGTCGGTGCCACGATAGGTCCATTCGGTGAGGGTGGGATCACGCCAGTATTGGTTGGCCTGCCACTGCCATCCCACAGTACTCGTGTCGTGGATGTTTACCATCGTGCTCGAACCGACGAGCGTGTTGCTCCGGATGATCGGCGCCTGCCAGAATCCCACGTCGAGCACGTCGCCGCCGCCAACCATGTAGTTGTCCTGCGCGGTGACGGTCCCGTTCATCAGTCCATTGAAACCGACCCGTGCGTTGATGAAACCGGACGCGCCGGGAGAGAAGTACATCATGTTGTTCGTCACGGTGTCGTTGTCGGCGATTTCGTTGCCTCCGAGCTGAAAGTTGGGATTGTCGAAGCCTGAAATCGTGCCGTTGTTGAAGAGCACGTTTCCGTCGAACACGATGTTGCGCAACGCGCCGGTACCGAATCCGGTGAACGCGTGGATCCCGAAACCGAACTGGTTGAAGACCACATTGTCTCGTATGGTCTTCCAGCCGTTCGCGTCGTTCTTGATGTAGAGACCATGGCCGTCCGATCGGGTCGCGTTGGTGCTGCCCCCGTCGTACACGATCCATCCATAAATCTCAATATTATGCGCCGCAGGTTCCGTGAACGCGCCGTGCCCCACGTCGTGCACGATCAAGTTGACGAGCTTCACGTCGTGCGCATAGCGGACATACACGCCCGTTGGCCGGAGGCCGAGGCAGCTGTCACATGAGCGTGCGGTGCCGGACTGCATGATCTCGAACCCCCAGTAGACTGCCCACTGGCCATCGACCGTGAAGGTCTCAAGGGTGGCGGTGCCGCCATCGATCCTCGCCCGCTCACCGCGATACTGCCGCACCACGATCGGAGCGGCGGGCGTACCCGCGAGCGTTGTGGTGAACGTCCCGGCGTAGGTGCCAGCCCTCAGCCAAATCGTGTCGCCCGGCTGCACGGCACCGTGGCCGCCGTTCAGGGCCGTCTGCAGATCCCACGGTCGGCGCGACCCATCGCCGTCACTCGCTCCGCCTGGTGCCGCGAACCATCCGGCCACAACGATCGTGGCCGGACCGGCCGTCCCTCCGTACGTCGCCAGGACCGTCGTTTGTCCCGGATGATTGGCCGTGACGCGCCCCGTCTGCTGGCCGGTGGTCACGATGGAGGCGAGGCCGGGCGCAAGCGTTCCCCACGCGACCTGCGCCGCAACGGGATTGCCGCTCGCGTCGCGAATCGTGGCGGTGAACGAAATCGTATCGCCGACCATGAGCGTATCAATCGCGGGCGTGACGGTCACCGTAAAACTTCCCAACGTGGCGGTGATCGGCACATCGCCGGCCAGCGGCTCTAGCACCAGCGTGATCGTCGGATTTGCGCCAGGCAGAATGTCGACCGTGACGGACCCGCGATGGGTTTCAACGCCGCCGGCGTCGAACGCGTGCAGCGTGATCGTGCGACTCGAGCCCGCCGGCAGCGTGATCGTGCCGGTGGCCACGCGCTGCACGATTGGAATGTTGAATGTGAGCGGAGTCGGGATGTCGGCAGCCGTGACTTCGACGACGAGGGTGGCGACCGCCGTGCCCGACAGGTCAGCCTGGAGGAGGAGTCGAGCGTCGGAGGGATGAGGCCGCGTTCCGGTCGGGTCGCCACCCAGGCAGGACCCTACCAGCAGAACGGCGACGGCCGCCGCGGCAATTTGCGCGCGCCCGGTAGCTGGCAAGTACCGGCTCTCCACTTCCCGTGTCCCCTGCCCTCCTATGGTGTCACGGTGATCGTCGCGCGACCGGCGGCTCCCTGGAATGTCGCCACCACGGTGGTGCTTCCCGCCCGTACGGCCGTCACGAGTCCACCGCCATCTACCGTCGCGATGCCAGGATCATGTGTGGCCCATCTGACGGCACCTGTCACCGCCTGGCCGTTCCAGTCGGTGATCGATGCTGTGAGGCGCGACGTATCGGCGACCGCCAGCGTGCGCGTGGTCGGCGTGACAGAAACCGTTATGCTCCCCAGCGTCACGCTGATCGGCACGTCGCCGGTCAATGGCTGCAAAGTGATGGTGATCGTTGGGTTCGTGCCTGGTCGCATGTCGAGAGTGACCGATCCGCTGTCCGTCTCCACGCCTCCGACGTCGTAGGCATGTATCGAGACCGTGCGCGCAGATCCTGCCGGTACGACGATTGTCCCCGCCGCGAGGCCGTTCACGACCGGAATGTTGAACACGAGTGGCGTCGGAATGTCCGGCGCGATGACGGCTACTACTACGGTTGCGACCGCCGTGCTCGAAACGTCAGCGACAAGGACGAGGGTGGCGTCCCTCCGCGGACCGACACCGTCCTGGTTGCAAGCAGGGGCTATGAGGAGACAGGCCAGTGCCGTAGACAGCGCGCGTAAGCGTACGCGGGACATGAGGATCGACCTTTGCCAAGGGAGCGAACGTAGGGGGCAACTTCTGTACCGAATACACGCCATACAAAAGCACCCCTTGCAGAGCCCTGGGACGGCCTGATGTGGCAACTCCGCTCAGTTCTGACCGCAGGCCGAAACAGCTTGCGCGCACGTCTCCACCCGGCTCATCGCAACTAACGGCAGGGCAAAGCGGTCGGGGAGTCCTTGCCGCGGCACTCACCTTGCACCCCGTGCGCTCGGCCGGTTGCCCTAGACTCGCCAACTCGGACGGGACAATGAGATCGCGCTCCGCAAGCGTCGGGCTCGCAGTACAGATGCTCGGCCTGCTGTTGCTCACGA
>Ga0066686_10000385_pt1 | contig 15005 bp, 18 predicted proteins | sample GraSoiAngelo_135_FD_65627 | JGI IMG/M metagenome (GOLD analysis project Ga0066686, IMG submission 65627) | Grasslands soil microbial communities from the Angelo Coastal Reserve, California, USA - 14_0929_05_40cm | ecosystem: Environmental > Terrestrial > Soil > Grasslands | place: USA...
CCGGGCACACACCCGAATCGGAGCATTGCATGCGTGCCTCACTCCGGCACTTCGTCGCGGAGTTCGTCGGGACCTTTGCGCTCGTCTTTGTCGGTGGCGGCGCCATCATGGCGAGCGACCTCGCCAAGAATCCAGCGGCGATCACGCAAGTTGCGCTCGCGCACGGTCTCATTCTCGCCCTCATGGTCACCGCGACGATGCGCATCTCCGGACACCTCAATCCGGCGGTGACGCTCGGTTTCCTCGCGACGCGACGCATCGACCCGGTGATGGCAGGCGTCTATCTGATCGCGCAGATCCTCGCTGCCGTGATCGCGGCGTACGCGCTCAAGTCGCTCTTTCCAGCCACCGTCGCCGCGGCGTCTCGGTTGGGTGGCCAGTCGGTGTCGATCGACGTCAGCACGGCGCAGGCGATCGGGCTCGAGGCGATCGCGACCTTCTTCCTCGTCTTCGTCATCTTCGGTACCGCGGTCGATTCGCGAGCGCCGAAGGTCGGCGGCTTCGCCATCGGCCTGACGGTGGCCGCTGACATCCTCGCGATCGGTCCGCTCACCGGCGGGTCGATGAATCCGGCGCGATCGTTTGGGCCGGCGGTCGCCAGCGGCATCTTCGAGGGACAGGCGGTCTACTGGATCGGACCGATCCTTGGCGCCCTCGCCGCCGCACTCCTCTACGAGTGGCTGTTCATCCGACGTCCGACGGAACCGGTGGACCACGGCCCCGTTCGTCCCGTGAGCTGACCGCGACGCGACGCGCCGGCAACATGACTCCTCCCCCCCCTCCGCCGTCCCAACCGTCTTCGCCCGAGCACCGGCCGTCGCAATCGGTGGCCGAGGAGCGTGAGCGGATCATTCAGGAGCTGTCGGTTCAGTTCGCGAACGACAACCTGTCGCTCGACGAGCTGGAGTCGCGAATGGAGCGCGCGTACAAGTCGGAGACCATCGCCGAGCTGCAGCGGCTCACCGCCGACCTCCCGCGCACCGGTGCCCCCGCGATCGCGCCAGCCGCGTCCCCCGTTCCGGTTGAAGAGGCGCCGCTCGCCCCCGAACGCGAGCGCGTCGTCTCGGTCATGAGCGAGACGAAGCGACGCGGTGCATGGCTCGTCCCACAGCGGGTGGAGCTGCTGGCGATCATGTCGGACACGACGATCGACCTCACCCAGGCGACGCTACCACCTGGGATCATCGACATTCACGTGCGGTGTGTGTGGGCGGCGGTGAAGGTGATCGTGCCGCCGGGTCTTCAAGTGGTGAATCGTCTCAGCTCACTGATGGGAAGCGTGAGCGGTGGCGGCGAGCCGGACGACGAGCGGCGGGGTGTTCCCGCCTGGCGCAGCGGCACGGTCGTACGCCTATCGGGATGGGCGCTGATGGCCGAGGTGCAGACGAAGGTACGGCGCCGCGAGCGGGACGCTGATCACGTGGACGACGCGTGATCGGGGTGCGCCCAGACGCATCATCTTGGCGCGCAACAGCGAACACAGATGACTCAGATTACTCAGATTCAGATTTCGCAGATGAAAATTGGGATGTCGCAACCATTTGTCGCTCTTTGCTCTTCTCTGCGTCCATCTGATTCTGAGCAATCTCCGAAATCTGCGTCAGTTTTGGGTCGCCGAGGCGACGCGTCCAACGGGATGCGAGATCGGCGTCCGATCACCGGCCCAGAATTCGAAACACCAAATCGGCCGCGGTGATGAACGCACCGAGTGCGATCGGAAAGAGCGTCAGTCCCACGGAGTAGACCAGACCGTGGCGGAAGAGCGCGGGTCCGAGCCCATACACTTGGCGGCCGAGCCAGCGCTCGAGCACGATCTCGGTAGGCGCGCCGAGGGAGTAGCAGCAGTTGGCGGCGACGCCGTAGGCGAGCGCGGCGAGCCACGGGCGGGGGCTCAGGAGGAATTCGGCGCGGAAGAAGAGGAGATGGATGGCGAGGAGGGTGACCAAGCCGGTTGCGCCGACGATGGCGTTGTACGTCAATCGCCGCGACTCCCACCAGCGCAGGACAGCCAGCGGCGAGCGTCTGAGGGTGGGCTCGGGGAAGAGGACGGATGCAAGCGCGGACATGTTCGACTCCGATCGGACGGCTGGAATATGTCGCCGGCTGGCAAGTCGTGTCAAGTACTTTACATCACAGAGTAGACCGCCTGATACGTCGCCCGTCACTCGCCCACCGCCATCACGGCCCGACCGCTAGATACGCCTCGTCGTACCGCTTGATCCCATCCTCAATCACCCGCATCGCCTTGAGGCTCTTCTCCCAGCCGATCATCTGCACACGCTTCCCCTCCAGGTCCTTGTAGCGCTGGAAAAAGTGCTCCACCTCCTTCAGCACGTGCTGCGGAATGTCGGCGATGTCGAACCACTCGCCGGCATACGGATCGTATAGCGGGACCGCGAGGATCTTGTCGTCCGGCTCACCTCGGTCGAGCATGTGCAGCACGCCTAACGGGCGAGCGTCGATCATGCACCCCGGGAAGGTTTGCTCCGTCACCAGCACCACGACGTCGCACGGGTCGCCATCCTCGGCCAGCGTCCGAGGAATGAAGCCGTAGTCCCCCGGGTAGTGCATCGAGGAATACAGCACCCGGTCCAGCTTCATCAGCCCCGTGTGCTTGTCGAGCTCGTACTTGTTGCGACTCCCGAATGGAATCTCGATAACGGCCGTGACTTCCTCGGGCGGCCGCGGGCCGGGTGGGATGTCACGCCACAGATTGACCATGAGATCTGAGGGTGAAGGTTCAAGGTTTGAGGTTTGAGGGAACACCTGAAACCTCGAACCTCGAACCTCCAACCTCTTCCCTCGTCATCGTTCCCTTGTACGCCATCGGCTCTTCGACGACGCCGAAGTTGCGCGCGCTCAGCGACGCGACGTGCGCGAGCTGCTCGACGCTGAGATCCGGCGCGTCGCTGGCGGCGGCGAACTCCGCCAACTGTTCGTCGTCATAGATGTTCGGCAGCGTCGTCACCACGCGCGGCTCGGCGAGGAGCCACTGCAGCGCCGCCTGTCCCAGCGTCATTCGGCTCGTCAGAAAGTCGAGCGTGCGAATCTTCTTCAGGCCATTCACCAGCCACGAGCGCGGTCGGTGGCGCCGGTGATCGTTCGTCGGAAAGACCGTGTCCTCGGTGTACTTCCCCTCGAGCATCCCCGACGCGTGCGTCACCCGGATGTTGAAGCAGCACGTCGGCGCGTGCCGCCGCGCGGCGTCGATCATCGCCGTCCCCGGGTGCTGCTCGAGAATGTTCCAGATCATCTGAATGGTGTCGATGTCCGGCTCCCGCTCCACCAGCTCGACGGCCTCGTACAACCACCCGATCGCCGGCCCGAACGCTGCACCCCAGGCGCGAATCTTCCCCTCCCGCTTGAGCGCGCGCAGCGTGTCCCACAGCGCGGCGTCACGCACATGCTCCATCTTCGCGTTATGCAGCTGCAGCACGTCGATGAAGTCGGTCTCGAGGCGCTCGAGGCACTGCTCCACGGCGAACCGGAGATAGCCCGCGTCCGTTCGCATCGGTAGCTCGCTCTGTCCGCGACGCGCCGCGAGCGCCGCGGCATCATAGATGTCGTAGCCCACCTTGGTCGCGATCACGACGTCGCTGCGGCGCCCGCGGAATGCCTCAGCGAGCTGCCGCTCCGCGCGCCCGTTGCCGTACGTGTCCGCCGCGTCGAAGAACGTGATCCCGTGCTCGTCCCGCGCGCGGCGCAACATCGCGACCGCTTCGGCGTCGCTGCGCTCACCCCACCAGCCGGTGGACAGCGTCCATGTGCCGAAGCCGACCTCGGAGACGGTGATGCCGGCGCCGGGAAAGGTCCGGTATTTCATGCGGTGGAAACTAGCCGCCGAGCATCCGCGCGGCATCCAGAGCGAAGTAAGTGATCACGACGTCCGCGCCCGCGCGCCGAATGCCGAGCAACGACTCCATCATCACGCGCTCGCCGTCGATCCATCCTTGCGCCGCGGCCGCCCTGATCATCGCGAATTCGCCGCTCACCTGGTACGCGGCAAGCGGATAGCCGGTCTCCTGCTTCACACGCTGGATGACGTCCAAGTACGGTCCGGCCGGCTTCACCATTAGCATGTCTGCGCCCTCTTCGACGTCGAGCCACACTTCCCGCATCGCCTCGTCAGCATTCGACGGGTCCATCTGGTAGCTTCGCCGGTCTCCGAACTGGGGCGTCGACTCGGCTGCCTCACGAAAGGGACCGTAGCAGCCACTCGCGAACTTCGCCGCGTAGCTGAGAATCGCCGTCCCGTGCAGGCCCGCGCCATCCAACGCGGCGCGAAGGGCACGCACGCGGCCATCCATCATGTCGCTCGGCGCGACCATGTCGGCCCCCGCCCGCGCGTGCGACACGGCCTCTTTGGCCAACAGCTCGAGCGTCGCGTCGTTGTCGACGTCGCCGTCCTTGAGCACGCCACAATGGCCATGATCAGTGTACTCGCACATGCAGACGTCGGTCACGACGACGAGCCGCGGACACTCTCGCTTCAAGGCCCGAACGGCCTCTTGAACCGGGCCGCGATCGTCCCACGCCGATGAGCCCATCGCATCCTTCTTATCGGGGATGCCGAAGAGAAGCACACCACCAACGCCGAGTCGCACCGCCTCCCGTGCGTCGCGGAGCATCTCGTCAACGGACGTCTGGCACACCCCAGGCATCGAGCCGACCGGCTGCCGCACTCCCTTTCCCGAACGCACGAACATCGGCAGCACGAGTTGCGCGGGAGCGAGTTGCGTCTCGCGGACCAGGCGCCGCATCGCCTCCGTGCGGCGGAGACGTCGGGGACGGTAGGTGGGAAAGGAAGGCATCTAGTGAAGATATGGAGGTTTGAGGCTCACTCAGGCTGCGGAGCCGGCACCTGCTCGGCGCGCCGCAGTCCTTCCAGGATCTGACTCGCTCCCGCGCCCCGCAGCTCATTAGCGAGGCGAATCCCGCTCAGCTCCGGGTTCGCATCGTCGACCGCGTGCTCCCCGCGCACGATCCGGCGCCCAGGGATGTCGGCGATGAACCCGTACAACGTGCGCCGCATGTCGCGCGACAACGTGACGGCACCGATCGGCACCTGGCATCCGCCCTCTAACGCGCCAAGAAAAGCGCGCTCGGCACGCACTTGAATGGCCGTTTCGTCGTCGTGCAGCGGAGCGAGGAGCGTGCGCATCCCCTCATCGTCGTCCCGAATCTGCACCGCGATCGCACCCTGACCCGCGGCCGGCAGCCAGTCCGGCGCGTCGAGATAGCAGGCGATTCGCTGCGCGGCACCCAGTCGGTGTACTCCGGCCGCGGCGAGAATCGCGGCGTGTACCTGACCCTGGTCGACCTTGCGGATTCGGGTTGGCACGTTGCCACGCAGCGTCACGACCTCCACATCGGGGCGCAGCGCGAGCAACTGCGCACGCCGCCGGAGACTCGACGTGCCGACACGGCTCCCCCGCGGGAGGTCGTCGAGTGAGGTGGCGCCGGTGATCGCGTGCACGATCAGCACGTCGCGCGGATCTTCACGCGCGAGCAGCGCGCCGATGTCGAGTCCGTCCGGCATCTCAGTCGGAAGGTCCTTCAGCGAGTGGACACAACAGTCGACATTGCCCTTGGTGAGATCTGCTTCCAGCTCTTTCGTGAAGAGTCCCTTCGCGCCGATTGCGCTCAACGGCTCGTCGAGTCGCTTGTCACCGACCGTTCGGTAGGTTTTGAGCTGCGCGGCGACTCCCGAACGCTCGAGCGCCTCCTGAACGATCCGCGCCTGACGGAGCGCGAGCTCTGACGATCGCGTCGCGATACGAACGACTGTGCGCGGCCTATGCTCTCGATTCACGGCGCAGGAGTGGCTGGTACTCCTGATGGCGCTCGATGTACCTGGCCATGAACGGGCATCGCGCGACCACCGTCAATCCCTGAGCCCGCGCCTGCTCGAGCGCCGCGTGCGCCAGCGCCCCGCCGACACCCCGTCCGGCGAGCTCCTGCGGCACCGCGGTGTGCGTGAAGATGATCGTGTCACCAAGGCGGACGTATTCGGCCCGAGCGAGATGTCCGTCCACCATTGCCTCGAACCGACTCTCTGACAGATTGTCGACGACGTCTATCGCCCCGCTCGGTCCCCCTCCCTCTGTGCTCATGATGCTCCGGCCCCGACGCGCACGTGGAAATGTCCAACGATCGCGTCGACGAGACTGGGAATCGTCGCCTTCGTCGCTTCGACGACGACATCGAATCCCGCGGCGCGGGCCGCGGCGCTCGTCACCGGACCGATCGACGCAACCGGCACGCTCCGCACCGTCTCGAGATTGCCACGCACGACATCGACAAGCGCCTGAACAGCCGATGCCGAGGTCACCGTCACGAGTGAGAGCCCGCCATCCGACAGTGCCGCGCGAAGCGGCTCGGCGCTCGTGAGCTGAGGCACTGACCGGTAGAGCGCGAGCACATCCACCTGTGCGCCGAGTGCGCCGAGTCCGTTCGGTAAGACATCTCGCGCGCCCTCGGCCGTTGCGTACAGCACGCGCGTGCCGGCGACGTCGCCGCGGACCGCGAGCGCCTCCAACAGCCCCTCAGCCACGAAGCGAGCGGGGGTGACGTCGGCGGCCACGCCGTGGTTGAGGAGCGCGTCGGCCGTCGCCGGACCGATGGCCGCGACGCGGGCAGTCGCGAGCGCACGCGCATCGCATTTGGCTCGGCGCAGCGCTGCCCAGAAGATCTCGACGGCATTCTGGCTGGTGAACACGATCCAGTCGTAGCTCGCGAGCCGTGCGAGAGCCGCGCCCAGAGGCCCCGGATCGAGCGGCTCGATCCGTGTCGCCGGCAGCTCGAGGACGTCGGCTCCCGCGGCGGAGAGCCGCGTCGCCAGCGCGGATGCTTGGGCCTGCGCATGGGTGACGAGAATCCGTTTGCCAGAGAGAGGCCGTGACTCGAACCAAGCGATCGTGTCGCGAAGTCCGACGACCCGACCGATCACCGTGATCACCGGCGCCGTGAGGCGTGACTGATTGACGCGTGCAAGGAGCGTGTCGAGCGTGGCGGTGACGGTCTCCTGGCGATTGTATGTGCCCCACCGGATCGCCGCCGCCGGCGTCTCGGCCGACACACCGGCCGCAAGCAGCTCATCGACGATACGCGGAAGCGCGCTCACGCCCATGTACAGCACGAGCGTTCCTCCCGCGCGCGCCAGTGCACTCCAGTCGGCGATCGGCGCCCCCTTCGTCGGGTCTTCATGGCCGGTCACGAAGGTGACTGATGCCGCAAGCCCGCGATGTGTGACCGGGATCCCTGCGTACGCGGGCACGGCGACGCCCGCCGTCACGCCGGGGACGATCTCGAAGGGGATTCCATTGGCAGCGAGCGCCTGTGCCTCCTCGCTCCCACGCCCGAAGACGAACGGATCTCCTCCCTTGAGACGCACGACGCGCTTCCCCTCGCGGGCCAGCCTGACGAGGAGCGCGTTGATGTCCCCCTGCCGGGAAGAGTCTCCGCCGCTGCCGCGCTTGCCGACGTTGTGCAGCTCCGCGCTCACGTCGGCGAACAGCTTTGGGTTCGCGAGGGCGTCGTACACGATGGCATCGCAGTCTCCGAGCAGCGCCCGACCTCGCACGGTGATCAACCCGGCGTCGCCGGGCCCGGCGCCGACGAGGTAGACGATACCGGTCGCCTCGTCAGACATCCGCGCGACGCTGTTGTGCGATCCGCTGGCGCATGCTGCGCGCGCGAAGCCACAGACTCACGGCGTACCCGCCGTAGAGGAGCGCAACGGCGATATACGCCGCGTGATAATAGGCGAACGTGTCCGGCATCACCGGCGATGCGGCCTGTATCATCGGTCGCCTGCCTCGAGCGCCACCAGCGCGTCGCGCTGAACGCCGTATCGGTAGCGCGCTCGGATGAGCGCCGCGCAGAGGAGCGTGCATGCCGCGACGAACGACAGAAACGTGACGAGCATCTCGGTCGGGAGCGAGGGGCGATCGGGTTTGAGGACGATCGGCATCGGATGCAGCGTCCGGAAGAGGTACACACTCAGATGTATGAACGGGATCAGCAGCGCGCCAAGGATCCCGAGCACTGCCGAGTAGCGGGCGCGCAAGCCTGGCTCGTCGATCGCGCCGCGCAGCACGATGTACCCCGCGGTCACGAACCAGAGGAACAGCGTCAGCGTTAGGCGTGCATCCCACGTCCACCAGGTGCCCCAGATCGGCTTTCCCCACAATGGGCCGGTCGTGAGGACAACCGTCAAAAAAACGAGCGCCACCTCGCCCGCGCTCTCCGCGAGTCGGTCGGCGCGCTCGTCGCGTAGCCACAGGTACACGAGCGACATCAGCGCGACGACGGTGAGCGCGGTGTAGGCCCCCAATGCCGCCGGAACATGGACGTAGTAGATCTTTTGCGCCGCGCCCTGAGTCGCCTCGAGCGGCGTGAAGTAGATCGCGCGAACGTACGCCGCCGCCATGCCGAGCATCGCAAGGACGAACAACCAATCGAAGATTGGCCGTTGGATCACCGCGGGCGACGGCGCCAAGGCGTCGGCGGTCCCTCTCGCCGACTCATCTCGCAAGGGGATCGAGCTCATTCCTCGAGCGTATAGGGGAATGCCAGTGTACAGGCCGTGAGAAACACGATGTCGTACGCGATGAGGATCTTCAACCACGGCCACGCTTCGGCGAGCGGCCGGCCGATGAGCAGCTGGGTCGTGCTCTGCGCCGCCGCCATCACCACCGGCACGAAAAAGGGCAGGCTGAGCATCGGCAGGAGCAACTCGGCGAGGCGCGTGTTCACCGCCATTGCGCTGAAGAGCGTACCCACGGCGACGAGTCCGACCGCCGCCAGAAGAGCGATCGCGAAGAGCACCAGCAGCGGGCGCCCGAGCGGCAGATCGTAGAACACGGCCATCGCCGGGATGGCGATGACCTGAATCCCGGCGACGAAGCAGAGATTCGCCAGCGCCTTGCCGAGAAAGATCGCTTCACGCCCGACCGGCGCCACGAGCAGGCCATCGATCGCTCGCTCCGCGTGCTCGACGCCAAATGAGCGGTGCAGACCCAGCAGCCCAGAGAAGGTGAAGATCACCCACAACACGCCCGGCGCGAGATCGATCGCGGACACGGCACTTGGGTCCCAGGCAAAGCGGAAGATGCCCAGTCCCAGCAGCGCGAAAACCAGCGCCGAGAGGAACGCCGTGCGCGTGCGAAACTCGATCGCCAGGTCCTTGCGCGCGATGAGCCACGCGGTGGTGAGGACCAAGGGCTTCATGCCGGTCCTCCGACGAGCTCGTGATACTCGCTCGTGTACCGCTCGGCATCGAGCGCCTCACGACGTTCGTGCCGAACGAATCGTCCGCGGCGCATCACCGCCGCATGCGTCGCGATGGCGAGCCCTTCCCCGATATTGTGCGTCACGAGCACGAGTGCCGCGCCGCCAGCGCGGAGCTCCTCCAGCATGCGCGTCAGCGCCGCCGCGCCCGACGCATCGAGACCAGTGTACGGCTCGTCGAGGAGGAGCACGCGAGGGCGGTGCACGATCGCACGAGCGATCGAGACGCGTTGCTGCAAGCCGCGACTGAGTACGCGCACCGGCGTGTCGGCACGATCGAAAACGCGCATCGTGCGCAGCGCTCGCTCCCCGACGCTGCTCGGATCGGCTTCCCCATAGAGACGGGCGGTGAACTCCAGGTTCTCGCGGGCGGTGAGCGCGCCGTACAGCATCGTCTGATGCGAGATGAGCCCTACCGCCGCGCGCGCCGCGGAATCGCCGCGGAGAAGCGCGCCGTCGATTCGCGTCGCACCGGCCGTCGGCTTGAGCAGTCCGGCGAGAAGACGAAGGAGCGTTGTCTTTCCCGCGCCGTTCGGTCCGAACAGCACGAGACAGTCCCCCGCGCCCACGCTCACGTCCACGCCGTCCACCGCCCGGCGAGAGCCGAACGCTCGCACGAGCCCAGTAGCCTCGAGCACGGGCGTTGGTCCGCTGATCGAAGCGTGCGACATGCAAGCAAGATAGCGCGCGGACACGACCGTCACGCGTCTGGCCTTGCTGCGTGCGCTGCCCACGCTCACTATCCACCAGCCACCAGCCACCAGCCACCAGCCACCTGTATGTCCGACATCGACGTCCTTCTCCAAGAGCACCGAAAGTTCGCGCCCAGCGACGAGTTCCGGCGGAACGCAGTCGTCGCCGATGCGTCGATTTATGCCGAGGCTGCGCGCGACCCAGCGAGCTTCTGGTCGCGTCAAGCAGAGAAGCTCCACTGGTACGCGAAGTGGGACAAAGTGCTCGAGTGGACACCGCCCCGTGCCAAGTGGTTCGTCGGAGGGAAGATCAATGTCTCCTTCAATTGCATCGACCGGCACATCGACACGCCGCGGCGCAACAAGGCCGCGATCATCTGGGAAGGCGAGCCGGGGGATCGTCGCACGCTCACGTATTGGGACTTGTACGTCGAAGTTCAGAAGTTCGCCAACGTCCTGAAACGCCTCGGCGTGAAGCGCGGTGACCGTGTCGCGATCTACCTGCCGCTCGTTCCCGAGGCGGCGATCGCGATGCTCGCGTGCACGCGAATCGGCGCGATTCATTCAGTGGTGTTCGGCGGCTTTTCTCCCGAGTCGCTGCGCGACCGAATCAACGACGCAAAGGCCAGAGTTTTGATCACCGCCGACGGCGGATACCGCCGCGGCCAGGTCGTGCCCCTCAAGCGCAACGCCGACAAGGCGCTCGAGGAGGCGCCGTCGATCGAGCACGTCGTCGTCGTGCAGCGGCGCGCCGGCGCCGGTGCTGGCGACGAAGCCTTCGCAACGATGCGCGAGGGACGCGACCACTGGTGGCACCGCCTGATGGCCGACGCGCCGTCGACATGTGAGCCGGAAAAGATGGACGCCGAGGATGTGTTGTACATCCTCTATACCTCCGGAACCACCGGAAAGCCGAAGGGAATCGTCCACACGACCGGCGGCTATCTCACCGGCTGCGCGACGACGATGAAGATGGTGTTCGACCTCGAAGACGACGATGTCTTCTGGTGCACGGCCGACATCGGCTGGGTGACCGGCCACTCGTACGTGGTCTACGGTCCGCTCGCGAATGGCGCCACCTGCATGGTGTACGAGGGCGCGCCCGACTGGCCGGAGAAAGATCGCTTCTGGGACATCTGCGAGCGGCATGGTGTGACGATTCTGTACACCGCGCCGACTGCCATCCGAGCCTTCATGAAATGGGGCGACAAGTGGCCAGCCAAGCATGACCTATCGCGCCTCCGGCTCCTCGGCTCAGTGGGCGAACCGATCAACCCCGAAGCGTGGATGTGGTATCACGAGCACATTGGCAAGGGCCGGTGTCCCATCGTCGACACCTGGTGGCAGACCGAGACCGGTTCGATCGTCATCTCGCCTCTCCCCGGACTCACTGAGACGAAGCCGGGAAGCGCGACCACGCCCCTTCCCGGCTATTCCGCCGAGCTTCTGGATGGCAATGGAAAGGTGATTCCAGTCGGCGGCGGATTGCTCGCGCTCACCAAACCGTGGCCGTCGATGCTACGCACGATCTGGGGCGACGACGAACGGTACGTTGAGACGTACTTCTCCAAGTGGCCCGGACGATCCGACCTCTACTTCCCCGGAGACGGCGCGAAGCGCGACGAAGAGGGCTACTTCTGGATCCTCGGGCGTGTGGACGACGTGCTCAACGTCGCTGGGCACCGCATCGGCACCATGGAGGTCGAATCCGCCCTTGTCGAGCATCCGGCCGTCGCCGAGGCGGCGGTCGTAGGGCGCGCGCACGAGCTCAAGGGCCAGGCACTCGCCGCATTCGTCACGTTGCGCGAGGGGTTCAAGTCCAGCCTCGAGCTACGCGAGGAGCTCCGCACCTTCGTCGCCGAAAAGATCGGTGCCATCGCCAAGCCCGATGACATTCTCTTTTCAGCCGACCTCCCCAAGACGCGGTCGGGAAAGATCATGCGCCGCCTGCTGCGCGACATCGCCGAAGGCCGTACTCTGGGCGACACGACGACGCTGGCGGATCCGAACGTGGTCGCGGCGCTCAAGGACCAATACGAGTCGCAGGAGGCATGAGACCGGCGGCAGGTGCCTGGTTGCAGGTTGTCGGTGAATTCGGAAGGGCCGGTGAGCTTTGCCCACCGGCCAGTCATCGACCATCTGCCACCTGCCACCGACCACCGGCCACCAGCTTGGTATGGACTCTGCCCTGTCGACCAGCGTACCTTCCTTCACCATGGCCGGCATCCTTCGACGGTTGTTTCCCGAAACGATCTTCGCGCGTAAGCTGGAGCCCGCTGCCGAGCGACGGCTTCGGCTTGCCCAAGCTCGCGCCGAGGAGTCGATCATTCGCGCCCACGTCGACAACGCGCTGATGTTTGTCGATACGCTCGCGGAAGATCTCAGCTTCGACCGAGCGATCGACACCTATGTGCGGGAGATGTCGATTCCCGAGCCGCTGGCCAGCATCGTTGCGACACGCACGTTGGTGGTCCTCGGACAGGACCTCGTCCCGTATCGCCGCCGGGCCCAAGAGGCCGATGAGGAGGAGCGCCCGAAGCTCCGACTTGGCGAAGCGTCCGAGGCGCGGACACGGAGCGTGAAGAGAGCTTGACCGGTGGCATGTGACTGGTGGCTGGTTGCTGGTAAATGCGGAAGGGGCCGGTGAGCGCAGCTCACCGGCCCCCGTCGTTTCCACCTGCCACTTGCCACTTGCCACCTGTCACCGTCCTCCAGTCCCACCACGCAAGCCCGAACAGCACCACCACCATCACCGCCGAACCGACACACCATCGGCACACCGCGTGGATCACGAACAGCTCGAGGTACGTGAGCCAGCCCGTGAACAGCACACCCCATCCAGTGATAACCAGAAGGATGCGGGCTAGGCCGCGCGAATCGGCGAAGCGGTCCTGGAGGCCGGCGAGACACAAAGCCAATACGAGGACGTAGAATCCCGCACCCCACACAGCAACCGGCAACCCGAGAAAGTCTCCCCACCGACTCAATTGGACCGTCTCGCACCCGCCCGTTCCGCAGGCGAGCGTGCCGATGCGACCGAGCTTGTAGAGCGTGAGATAGAGCGAGACGAGGAGGCCGATCAGGGCGACCAGCGCCATGAGCATGCGCCGGCTCATGCGCTCATCACTGTCCTGCCGGCGTTTTCCTCGCTCCCTTTGTTGCGCCCTTCGTCGCGCCGCTCTCGACCGGTGTGCGCAGCGGCGCTCCCGACTTCGCTAGTGCCTGATCGACCAGCTTCTTGAACTCGTCGTATGTGAGCGCCTGGGTCACCATCTGATTCCCGATGACGAACGTCGGCGTGCCCTCGGCGCGCCGTTGCAGCGCGAGCGCCTCGTGCGCCTGGATCTTGGCCTGATACTTCCGCGTATCCACGCACTGGTTGAATTGCTGCTGGTTCAAGCCGAGCTGGCCTGCCAGCCGTTTGAACACGTCATCGGGACTGCGCGTCGCGATTCCGTTCCACTCGTCCTGCGTCTCGAAGAGCTTGTCGTGCATCGGCCAAAACTTTCCCTGCTCGTCGGCGCAGGCGGCCGCCCGCGACGCCTGCCACGTGTTGCGGTGCATTGAGAGCGGGAAGTCGATGTAGCGCATCCGCACGATGCCGGGCTGCACGAGACGCGTTCGAACGTCGGGCTCGGTGAGCGTGGCCCAGCGGCCGCACTGTGGACATTCAAAGTCGCCAAACTCGACGACCTCGATTGGTGCCGACGGACTGCCCATCACGTAGCCATTCGACTGCACCTTCGGGAGCGTCGAGTCGACTTGCGTCACGACCTGCGCTCTCGGCCGCTGCGACAAATAGCCAAGCGCGCCGATGCCCGCCACCGCGATCACGGCGAGCGCGAGGTAAAAGATGCGCGTGGACTTCGGATCGCGCCGCGCCGGCGTGCGCTGCTTGGCGGGCGTGTTTACCACTCCGGGTCCTCGGCCTCGCCCGGAGTCCAGTCGGTCTTGTCCCATTTTGGTTTGTCGGTTTCGTCCTGTTGGGCGTCGCGCACGATCCGTCGGCTCTCCGCGATCTCGGGAGTGTCGTAGGTCGCACGCACTTCGTAGTGAAAGAGCTCGCTCTTGACATCGCCGACCAGTCGCATGAGCTCGCCCGCTTGCGCGAGCAGACGCCCCTCGCCGTCTAGCTCCTGAATCCGGCTCGCGAGAGCCCGGAGCAACGCCTCGAGCTTCCGCGACCTGCCTTCATCGTAAGTCTCATCCGTCTGATCCGACATGCAGGGCGCTGCCTCGGTGATACGGAGACGAACCAGGCTCGCGTGCGCCTCGCGGCGGGCAAGCCGAAAAGCCGTCTCTTCGGTGAGCGAAAAAAAGCTATGACCAGACCAACACCGGTCAAGAAGCGTGTCGTATGCGCGGCGCGATGCGATCGGAGCCACTTCAGCGGCACGCGATTGCCGCTTACCCTTGAGCGTGGAACGCCGGAGCGCTTCGCGAAGCGGAAGAGCGCCGCGGTTCCCTCAAAGGACGATCCACCGCGGTGAAAAAGTACGCGACCGACGCCGCGGAAACGAGCACCGTCGTACCCCGTCTCACGCCGGAGGCTCCCATCGACGCCGACCTCCTTCGCATTCCCGTTGGGCCGGGCTCGATGCACGTCGAGCGCTATGGACACGGGGGGGCCGCGGTCCTGCTCGTTCACGGCTTCGGCACATGCAGCTTCCTCTGGCGCAACGTTGCCCCGGAGTTCGCCCTCGCCAACCGCACTGCGTTCGCCGTCGATCTCTTCGGCTACGGCGAGTCCGACCGGCCCTTCGACGCTGATTTCGGCATCGCCGCGCAGGCGGAGTACCTCGACCGCGCGCTCACGGCGCTTCGCGTCCCGCGCGCCACCGTCGTCGGTGTCGATCTCGGCGCGGCGGTGACGATGCGCCTCGCCGCGACTCGTCCCGAGCGCGTCGAACGGATGGTGCTCATCAATCCCATCGCGTACGACGACGTCCCCGGTGACGACGTGAAGTTCCTGCAGCGAAGCACCGGACGATACGCGCTCCGCATCTCCCGGGGTATTCTCGG
>Ga0066686_10000386_pt1 | contig 15004 bp, 15 predicted proteins | sample GraSoiAngelo_135_FD_65627 | JGI IMG/M metagenome (GOLD analysis project Ga0066686, IMG submission 65627) | Grasslands soil microbial communities from the Angelo Coastal Reserve, California, USA - 14_0929_05_40cm | ecosystem: Environmental > Terrestrial > Soil > Grasslands | place: USA...
AATTTTTCATAAAAAAATATTCAGAAATATTTCGTATGGATTAAGTGGCTGTGCTGTCGTAGTAGCTTTTATCTCGTCGTACGAACTAGTCAACAACGCACAGATATTTCCTAGCTGGGCTGGTCCATCTTTGGCAGGCGGAATAATTGCGGCGTCGTTTGTATATTCACTTGTAACCCACTCTTGACTTGGTCTTTTGTCGAATCAAAATTTTGATTTTTTACCTATATAGTATTTATTGTAATTTCCATTTTTGAAAAAATATATTTTAATAGATCGTCTAATATCAACTACTTGGGGTATTGGTATGGCTGCAGCACAAAAGACGATTGGTGGTATATTAGCTACAATTCTAGTTGTATTAGTTGTAGGCTCGGCACTAGCAGCTCAGAACGTCTTTGCGGTGACAGATAACTCACATAAAAGTGGTCTAAAGACTGTTGGCACTGGGGTTCCAGTTCCTATTGCAAACTGTATTTTACAACACCTAAACGTTCCTAAATACTTCCATGTAGGCGTAGGAAACTGCATTATAGCACTCCCATAAAAATATTTTTCCCTTACTAAAAACAAACTAGTGTTGTAGATTCTTGCGTTTTTCTTCTATTTTCTTTTCAGATTCTAGTCTTTCAAGCTTGTATTGTTTTAGATCAACAAACTTGATTATATTAGATAAGTTTGGATGAATTTTTTTTATTGATATAAACATCTCCTGTGCTACCTTTCTGTAATCGGGGTGTCCCTGTGGAACAGTTCGTAGCTCAATTAAATGGGTTGCCTCCCTAAGATTTAATTTAATAAAATATGGATAATTGTAAGCAAAGTTTACCACATACTGGGCTTGCTCTGGCATCTTTTTTTGCAGCAAATCAAATGTTTCTTTTGACTTGTACATACAATCCTGGAAATCTTTTCTTATACCAAGTGCTGATATCTCTTCTGGGATACAAAATCCGTGATCTGCTGTAAGCAGTTGTCTTTCTAGTGTCAAGACACGGTGTCTGTGAAGATCGCGAAACATTCCAAAGTTAGTTAGAAGATCAAACGTGTATTCAGTCATTTCAAAGGCACGTGGTGGTCTGTGCCGCCTATTTTGTCTTATATTAGAAAAGATCTTTATGATCTTCCTTCTTGTAATAGAATTCATCTTCTTGATGCCAGAAATTATATCCCGGTATGAGACTCCAGGCGACTGTTCATAAAGTAATGCAGAAATTATCTTTTCTTCTGCTCTTTTTTCTGATTCGTAATCAACAAGTTCTACTAGGAAATTTCGCTTGCTCTTTGGTTTTACATATTTCTTACCAAGAAGAGTCGAACTCTTCCTGGTATCGTTTAGGTACTTTTGCAAGGCTCTGCCATGCTTGTCATCGGCTCGCTTTACAAAGGACTTGATGACACTATCAAGTTCTTGGTGTATTTTATGAGCAAGTTCGCGCTCCTCCTGTAAACTTGAGGCATATAGTATCGTGAGAAGGTACTCAAAGGCCCTTCCGTTTCCTGTTATGCCTACGTTTGTGAGAGTAGAGGCAGGAAGGATCCCTCGTAAGGTATCAAGTGCTTTTGCCTTTATGGTAGCGTTATAGATTCGAGTAGCGGATTTTATGTCGTCTTTAGTTCTAAGACGTGAAAAAAAAACTTCAACACCAGTAGAGTCTCTGAACTTTTGGTTATCGATGGGTTCCCTTTCTTGGATAAATGATATCATTGGAGATATATTTCTAGAGTATACATCAAAATCCAAGTTGCATGATTCTAGATACATGTCAGCATATTTTGAATTCATGATGTCCTGTTCCCTGTGAAACTTGTATTGCCCGTTTACTTTTTTGTCCCATGCTACGTATCGTGATGACTTTTCAAGATATGATAATCCAATTCTTCTGTCTTCAATTTTTTTTACCGCAATATTTGATAGTCCTTCGATAGCGATTTGCGCTTCACCAAGCTCTGCAACAGAGTCATCGCCGTATTCAAGCAATACTTTGTTGTAAAACTCTTCGCCACGATTTTGATTTTGTAAAAATTCATCAAGAAATATTCTCCGCATGCTCTTGTCAGTTCTGGAATATCTTGACATCAGAGCTCCCCTGTCTACTTGTCTTGGTGTCATAACAGCAAAGACAGAACCATCTACGTTGGAAAAGTGCTTTAGAAGAATTTCTTTTTCAGATTCTGAAAATTCAGACAACACGATTGGAAAGCAGTTCAATTATAAATAATCTACTTTTTTTCAATCGAGATCAGATCTGATTGTCCTTGCATGCTTCGTCGCGACTGCCATCGTAACAAGACTTCTTTGAAAGACTCTGCTTCCTTGGAATCTTCGGTGTACATCAAAGTTGTAATCCATCTTCCTTCTCCTGCAATTCCACCCATGGTGTTCATCCAGAAATCAGTCGGCATGTTTTCAAAGGCTTTATGGTTCTGATCGCGGCTCATGTCTATCCACCTTTTTGACACGAAATGTAGTATTTCGTCTAGCTCTTCTTTTGTAATCATTATTGGACCATTACTAAATTAGCGATTTTAAAATTGCTAAATTGTGGAAAAATGCCCCAAAACTAGCTAAAATGATCTTACAAAAACTAGAAAGCTTGTTAACACTTTGCTGATTATATCAAATTCAAAACCTGTACCCAATGAGCAAGGAAGAGATCGAGTTTATCGGCAAGCAAGTCAAAGACATGTACGGCACCTACATTGGTAAGGTCATAGGCACTATAACCGATATAGACGGCAGTGTACAAACCGTCGGTGTTGATTGTGGTTCCGAAGGACTAAAACAAATCCCGTTTGAGCAACTAGTCGTTCAGGGAGCATTTGTAATTTTCATTCCTCGATGGAGATTAGATGCACAGCGATTGTTGCGAGAGAAGGGCCTTACATTACGCAGAATTCGTGCACTGATAGACATCGTATCTGAAAACGACGACATGAAGGAGGATGCTGAATTGATCCATGAAAAATACAAGACAAAGCTGCTAACTCTTGATGAGAGCGAAAAACAGATCAAAGACAAACTAGAACAAAGACTGGCTGAGCTTGACGGCCAACTAAAATCAATCAGAATGCTAAGATTTGATGCCAAGTTGCAAAACAAAAGCAACGAAATATCCGATGCCAAGTACGAATCAGTCAAGACTCATACGGTCGAGATAATCGAGCACATAGAGCATGAAAAGTCAGAGATAGCAAGCATTCAACGGCGCATCACCGATCTTTCAGTTGAGAATCTGGAGCGAGCACAAAGTCCAAAAGATGTTCATTCAGCCGCCGTTTCATACCTAGGCAAGGTAGAAAATTCAACTTCCCAGCCCAAGACTCCAGTAACAGCTGGCGAAGGAGTTGGTAATAGCAACCCCCCATCATCAGCACCCAAGCCGGTTGCCATCGGAGCTGATGGCGAAGAAGAACCTCAAGACTCAGATTGGCTTAAGAGAATATCGTCTTCTTGAGTACATCTAGTGGGATGGAAGATTCGCTCCTACCTCCTTTTCAGCGAACCCTTTTTCTGAGACAAGTACAAAGCATGCCTATTGGAAACAACCTATCATATTGGTCTTGGGTATAACGACACCAAAACAAGAAAGAAGGCAGAGCAGGACTATATATCATTCTGGGAAGAACAGGCAAAGAGTCTACACTGGTTTGAAAAATGGAATAAGGTACTAGAATGGAATCCTCCGTTTGCAAAGTGGTTTCTAGGAGGCAAGATTAATGCCTCGTACAATGCCCTTGATGTTACAGTAGCAAAGAACCCAGATAAGAAAGCTATACTGTGGGAAGGAGAAAAGGGAGAGACAAGGACTCTCACCTATCAGGAGCTATTACAATATGTATGCAGATTTGCAAATGCTCTCAAATCACTTGGAGTCAAAAAAGGCGATAGGGTTACAATCTATCTTCCAATGATTCCGGAGTTGATAATATCTATGCTTGCTTGTGCAAGGATTGGCGCCATCCACACTGTAATATTCTCGGGATTTAGTGCCCAGTCTATAAGAGATAGAGTCGATGATTCAAAGTCCAAGGTGATAATTACGGCAGACGGGGGGTTTAGGAAAGGAACTGTAGTCAAGCTAAAAGAAATAATTGATCAAGCCATAAAAGATTTTGATTTTGTAGAAAACGTAATTATATTTGAGCACGCAAATATTCAGGTTTCTTACACTAAAAAAGACAAAAAATGGCAGGATCTGATAAAAAACAAATCCTCTTTGTGCGAAGCAGAAAAACTTGAGAGTGTACATCCGCTTTACATCTTATACACTTCGGGAACAACTGGAAAACCAAAAGGAGTACTGCATGGTACAGGTGGTTACTTAATTCATTTATACAGTACATTCAAATGGGTTTTTGATATCAAAGATTCCGACATTTACTTTTGCACTGCTGACATAGGTTGGGTGACAGGTCACAGCTATGTAGTATACGGCCCTCTGTTGCATGGAGCAACACAGATAATGTATGAAGGTGCGCCAGATTATCCAACACCTGCAAGAATGTGGAAAATTATAGAAAAATACAAAGCTACTATCTTCTATACCACCCCTACCGCATTACGCATGCTCATGAAATATGGAGATGACCTTCCTAATTCAAATAATCTTTCTAGCTTGAGACTACTTGGAACAGTGGGCGAACCAATAAACCCAGAAGTGTGGAGGTGGTACTACAAAACAATAGGAAAAGAAAGGTGTCCGATTGTCGATACTTGGTGGCAGACTGAAACAGGGGGAGTGATGATCTCACCTGTCCCAGGACTTGAAACAATTCCCTTAAAGCCTGGTTCTGCAACAAAACCAATCCCTGGTGTGCTGGTATCAGTGGTTGATGAAAACGGAAAAGATCTTCCAGCTGGAACAAAGGGATATCTTGTAATAAAACAACCGTGGCCTGGCATGCTTCTTACACTGTGGGGAGATGATGAAAAATACAAGGCGGTTTACTGGTCGAAATACAAAACAATGTACTATCCAGGAGATTATGCAATAAAGGACACAGACGACTATTTTTCCATGCTAGGAAGAGCCGATGACGTTCTAAAAGTCGCAGGACATAGACTGGGCACAGCTGAACTAGAAAGCGGATTTGTCTCACACAAGTCAGTGGCAGAGGCAGCAGTGTGTGGTATCCCTCATGATGTAAAAGGAGAATCAATCATTGCGTTTCTTGTTCTAAAGGAGGGATTTGCTCAGACACCACAGCTCAAAGACGAGATAATTGCTCATATTAGACAAGCGATTGGTCCTATTGCCACCCCCGACCAATTGCATTTTGTATCAAAGCTACCAAAGACTAGAAGCGGAAAAATAATGAGAAGACTTCTCAAGGCAATCGCAAAAGACGAACAGATTGGAGACATTAGTACTCTTGAGGACGAAGCATCGGTTGACGAAGTACGATCTGCACTAAGCGAATTAAGACAGACCATTCAAAAGAACAAGATCAAATAGATATTATCTGAAGCTTGGAATTTTGACTAATTTTGTATTTGTCTAAAAACCCAGACGTGACTTCTAGGACATATTTTGCTTGTTTACCGTCTGCATTTTTCACCGTACACGCTACCGTTTCCACTGCAGACTTGCATGGCTGAATGTTCTTTTCAATATGAACAACATTTCCATTGCTGTCAAACCAAATTATATCCAGAGGGAATTGCATGTTTAGCATCCATATTGGTATTACCTGTTCCTGATCGAAAACAAAGATCATTCCTTGGTCGTATGGTATCTCATTTTGGAACATAAGTCCACGAATTTTTTGAGCATCAGTTTCTGCTATCTGGACATTTAAGACTATATCATCAATCTTGACAGTTCCTTTTGAAAACTTGACTTCGGCAAGTTTGGAGTCAGAAGGAATCGTAAATACACCTACAGCTCCAATAATCACTGCAGCAATTGCTACTGGAACTAGAACTTGGGCTCGTGTTGCCACAAAAAATTGAAGATACTGTCTAGTTAAAAACTAATGCAGAATATAAAAGATCATCTACTCATTTTATCTTTGATCTGGCTTACATGTCTTGCGAATTTCTTGGTTTCGTGGCCGACGTCTTTTAGTGTAGCACCATTGTAAACCCTATCAAGGTATCTTCCAGCAAGAATCATAGGTCCGCCTATTACATTAGTTATTCCAAAAGGCTCTGGCATAAAAAACAAGATAAAGCCAATTTTTTGAAGTTTTTTGCCTGGCGCAGGAACTCGGTGCAGCGCAGCAAGAGAACGGGCAGTTCCAGTGTCATCTAGGCCTCCAAGCGCGGAATAAACCTCAGCTCGTCGTTTCATCGAGTCTCTCAATCTTTTAATTTTATGAATACCTGTCCTAAGATCCTTATCCATTCCACCAAATCTTAAGAAAAATAGTTAAGATTCCATGCAAAAGATCAATCACAAGGAGGTAAAGATTTCTTAGCAAGAGAGATCAGGTTAATATCGCTTTGAGCATATCTAAATCCCCAAACTATAAGACAATCACGCAAATTCATTACATATCTAAAGGCTAACCCAAAAATTCTTGCAAGTTTTCAATAATTAATCGTGAATTACTACCTTGATGTCATTTTTTGACATTACCGCATTAATTATTCTCTTTCCAGAGCTTGATTTTTTTGCAATTATTATTCTGCCTCTTTTGCCAACACTGCTAGACAACAAGTGTTTATCATTGACATAAATGTCTGCATTCATTCCGGTCTTGGCACTGTCAACTTCAAGTACCAAATTATTTCCAGATTCAGACATTTCAAACCATTGGCTCTTTGTACTAGATTGGTCTTTTTCTTCTACATCGATGTGAACCCCAAGTGTTTTTTCAAGTTCGTTTATTGTTGAACCTCCTCTCCCTATAAGAGATGCAATGGAATCTTTGTCGACTCGAACCCTGATGCTATTATTTGAAAGAATCTCAATTTCGGCATCAGAATCGAACCTGCGAATCGTCTCCCTGATTTTTGATTCTGCAAGTCTCTCGATGCCGCCGCTTTTTGCATCTTTAGATATTGGGATCACGATGTTTTCCTCACCGTACGTGTAAATCTCGTATTCCAGATTGTGATTTTCAAAGTTTCTTACCTCGATTACAGGTCTTGCCAAGTCTTGCTCTGTCATGCCAGTTGGTACTTTTACTTTGAACTCTAACTCGTATACTTTAGAGATCTCGCCTCCTTGTACAAACACGACAGTATCTAAAATATGAGGAATCATGCCAAGCTCTATTTTTCCTATGAATCTTTGTATTGCGTCAAGTGGTGCATTTGCATGTACTACGCCTACCATCCCAACCCCTGCCAATCTCAGATCAGAAAACACTCTAAAGTCATGATACCTTCTAATCTCATCGTATATTGTATAATCAGGTCTTACAAGCAGTAAGATATCTGCGGCGTTTTCAAAACTTCCATCAAGCTGGGTATATTGAGTAATTTTTTCATCAACTTGCAGGTCTCTTGGAGATTCAAAAGTTTTGACAATTTTTCCTTTCTTGGAATAGAAATCAGCAAGGCTTGAAGCAAATGTGCTCTTTCCAGAACCAGGAGCTCCTGCTATGAGTATTCCTTCAGCTTTCTCAGAAAGTCTTTGCATAAGTTTTTCAGTAATTTTGTATTGTTCCAATGACAATTTCACTATAGGATGAGTAATTGTAATTTCATAACTATCTGAAAAAGGAGGGTGTGTTATTACAACTCTAAAATCTCGGTATTGAATAACGAGGGCACCAGGTTTTGAGATCTCAACAGCCCCTGCCTGCGTGGCTCTAGAGGCTTCCAAAATCTCTGCTGTAATTCCTTCAAGATATTCCTCTATCAGTACTTTATCTTCTAATTCTACCAAAGAAAATGTACCCGGCTTTCCACGTTTTGCAACAGGACGCGTTCCTTCTTTTAGATGTACACTCATGGTTTGGGAGTCGAAGAACTTTTCAAATTCCAGATCAGTTATCTTGACTTGAGGCTTTGAGTAGCTGGTCTTAACACCTTCCGCCTGGGCAACCAAAGCTTGTACGTAATCTGCAGTGTAAAACGTCGCATCGTTCTTTTTTGCTATGTCCTTTATTATTGCATCAATACGCCCGTGTCTTGCAAGCTTGATGTCTTCCATACTAGGACGTTCGCCCTCGAACCTGAGCACTATGTTGTTCTTTTCAGCAAGCTCACGTATTTTTTTTATCTCCTCAAGACCGACAAACCCATAATCTTTACTCTGCGACGCTTGAGATTGGAGCTCATCCAACACAGCGACTGGTACGATAATTTCACAATCCTTGAGCTTTCCTGATTCGATTAGTTTTGTAATCTCTCCATCTATTACTATGCTGGTGTCAACAACTACTTTATCCATTGAAGACACAGCTTCTTTGGTACTTTTTAATCATAGCTTTTATGAATTAACAACTTCGGTTATAGTTTTTAAAACATCTTGAAAATTAAATGGTTTGAGAATATAGGCGCGGGCACCAGCACTAATACAATCTCTAATCGTATTTTGATTATCGGTTGCCGTAATCATGATTATCTTTGCTTTAGGATTTATCTTAATGATTTCTCTTAGCGCTGCCAACCCATCCTTTTTGGGCATGGCCATGTCTAAGAGCAAAATCTCAGGTTTTGTCTCGATGAATAGTTCGATTGCTTCACTACCGTTTGTAGCTTCACCAACAAGCTCATGCTTTCCTATCTCTAGGATGTCTCTTAGTACCATTCTTATGGAATCCGAGTCGTCTGCTATCATTACACGAACCATTTTCTTGGATACCGTTAGTCACTTTTGTATATAAGCAAAAAATTGTATTTACCACTCGGATATTTCCGGAAACGCAATGCGTACTCTGTCTCTAAAATCATCTACGTCATTGATGTTGTGACCGTTGAAAAGATTTGTCATCTTTTTGATTGCTTCAATTATGATTATGTATGATCCTTTTAGGACGCCGTTGTTGATTATGTGTTTTAGGACGGTATCACCTGTTTTGGCAATCTCGCCCACTTTATCTTGACCCATCATAGGTGCCAAACCTCTGATCTTGTGAAGGTGCAACTCGATCTGTTCCGAGTTTACGAAAATATGTTCGTCATTATTGCAATTTGATAAAACCTGGTCCAATCGATCCAATTCATCTTTTATTTCTTGCCTAGCAACCTTGAGAAAATCGTCAGACATTTTAACTAATTAACAGATATGTTTTATACTAACTTTTATAGGATCACAGGTTCGCTTCCTACCTAATGTGAAAATAACCCAGAAGACCTTCTTATTACTTGGAGTTATTATTGGAGTCTCGGCGATTAATCTGTATTTATTAGTGTCTACTGCTCAAGAAAATCAAGCGGTCCTACATTCGATAAGTGACGCCAACGATCTCAAGGTAATTGTTGAAAGAATCGCTGGTACTGCAAATTCCATAGCAAGTGGTAACGAACAAGACAGATCTACTTTGCAAACTGAGATGGATGATTTTGACGCAATCTACAGCGTTTTGGGAGCTGGTGGAACTCATAAGGGATACAGTGTTGTTACAGTTCCGCTAGAATTGAAATCACTTTATGAGGAGGTGGGTAACTCTTGGCAACAGTACAAAATTGACGCAGAAACAATCAAAAAAGAATCAGTGTTCAATCCACAAGTTGTGGATTCTCTAAAATACATCCTTGGCAAAAATGGCGACCTACTTTCACTGGCAAATGGTATCACAAATGACCTTGCACCATTAGACAGGAATTTCAATAGGCACAAACAGATAGCAGCTGAAATGGTAACAACTGCAAAAGATATTGCAGAAAAAACACTACTCATATCAATTGGCGAGCAAGGTAACACAACAGCTGCAATAAAAAAAGATAGGGTTTTTTTTGATGCAGATTTGAAAAAATTAGAAGACTTACCATTGGATAGTCCTGAATTTAATGCCTATGATATTACACAAGAATCACTACAACAGATTCCAAGAGAAAACTCTGATTCTATTAGACAGCTTGATCCGCTCTGGGAAGCTGTTCGAGTCAAAATAATGTTTATTGAATCCAATCCAATCCTGTCAAAGGAATTTGGTGCAGCACTACGCAGCCTGGACGACCATAGAACTATCCTGCTTGGGATATCATCAATATTCGTAGACGGATGGAACCAATTAATCGATTCCAAATTACATGATAGAGTAATGGTAGTTCAGGCACTACTAATTGTTGACATAGCGGTCTTTGTGTTAGTTATGCTTTCAATAAGAAAATCTTTGAGTCCTCTTGGCATGATGATAAAAACTATTGGAAGAATCAGGGAAGGATTTTACGGTGAAAAAATAGAATATACTGCTAACGACGAAATTGGCGAACTTTCTGCTACGTTCAATGCAATGTCAAGTACTATCAAAATGAAAGACGAAGAAACCAAGAAGATGGAGATGGCAAAAGATGAATTTCTAGCCATGATCACGCATGAATTGAAAACACCTCTCGTTCCGATACAAGGTTACTCAGACATCCTAATTGGTGAACATCTTGGCCCTTTAAACAAAAACCAAAAGGATAGATTAGAAGTGATTAGATCAAGCTCTGCTACTCTGCTACAGCTTATTTCAGATCTGCTTGACGCACAAAAATTGGAACTGGGTCAACTTAGGATAAAGAAATCAAACAATAATCTAAGAGAAACAATGGAAAAAACAATTGTAGCCATGGCACCACAGACAATGTCTGATCAGATCTCACTTACCCACAACGTAACACAAGATCTTTACGCAAACTATGACAATGACAGAATTACACAGGTGCTCATGAACTTGATTAAAAATAGCTTCAAAGCATGTTCTCCAAAGGTAGGAAAGATAGAAATCTCAGCTGAGGAGCATCCAACTGAAGTGATAGTCTCAGTTAAGGATAATGGGAGAGGAATTCCTGCAGACGCAATTGACAACATATTCAAAAAGTTTTATCAAGTTGACACCTCTCTTACGCGTGAAAAAGGCGGTAGCGGCCTAGGTCTTTCGATTTGTAAGGGAATCATAGAAGCCCATGGGGGCAGGATCTGGGGGCAAAGCCAGCCTAACAAGGGTGCGACTTTTTCATTTTCTATTCCAAAGTCTGAAGATTCCAGAACTGCTATATAATATACAAATACTTGAGTGTGAACCTCTCAAGTGTTGCTGCAAGACTATGCTGAAAAAGCTATTGTATTTGCTGTTCAAAGTGGAGCTCAATATTGCGACGCAAGAGCGGAAGCGATAACAAGCAATGGATTTGTTTTAGAAAACGGGGAAATTGAACATTTTTCATCTGTCAGTGATAGGGGTTTAGGGATACGTGTTCTGGCAAGTGGGGCATGGGGCTTTTGTTCTATATCCGATCCACAATCGATAGATCAAATAAAAAGTAGCGCAGAAGAAGCTGTAAAAAGTGCATTGCACTATGCTTCACTTAAGAAACAAAAAACCAAGCTTGCTGAGGTTCATGCATTCGTGGATAAGGTAGATCTTAAGATTGAACAAAGGCCTTCAATTGAAGAAATGGTAGAGATTGCGCTTGAATGTGATAAAATAATTAGGAGCAAAAAAAGAATAAACAAATCTTCTATATCAATTCATCATGACAGTTTTTCCAAATATTTTGTAAATAGTGAAGGTGCAAAGATATCACAGAATTTTGATGATGTTATAGCCAATCTATCTGCAACTGCGCATGAATTCGGCCTTACAGAGACAGCAAGCTCAACCGAAGGGGGTAGAGGGGGTATGGAAATGATAACAGGTCAAAATGACATCACGAAAGTTGCTGAATCAGTGTCTCAAAAGGCTAGTGAATTAATTGACGCAAAAGGGGTGAAAGAAGAAAAAGCGACAGTCGTAATGAATCCTGATTTTGTCGCATTGCTTACTCATGAAATTCTAGGGCATCCATCTGAAGCCGACAGAGTGCTTGGAAAAGAAATGGCTTGGGCAGGGGGTGCTTGGTGGACAGGAAAACTTGGTGGCAGAGTGGGGTCCGACGAATTAAACGTGATGGATGATCCAACGATTACTTCGAGTCTAGGGTGGTACAAATATGATGATGAAGGTGTAATTGCGACTAAAAAATCACTAATTGAGGATGGTGTCTTAACAAGTCATATGCAAAGTAGAGAAACAGCTTCAGTTTTCAACTCGGAACCAAACTCAGCCATGCGCGCAACTGGATATGCGTTTATGCCGCTGGTCAGAATGGCATGTACTTGTATAGAGCCTGGGGACTGGAATCCTAGCGAGATGATTAAAGATATTAAAAATGGATATCTTGTTTGCAACATGAAGGTCCCTTCAATAGATATGATGAGGTACAATTGGAGCATATCTTGTCAATATGCCCAAAAAATAGAAAACGGTGAACTTGGGGAATTGTTAAGAGATGTTATAGTACTGGGAACTGCACCTGAATTCTTCAATTCAATTGATGCCAGAGGAAAAGATTTCATCGTGCGACCTATTACAAATTGCGGTAAGGGTGATCCGATGCAAATAATGAGAATGGGAAATGGCGGTCCGCATATTCGTGGTACAGCTACCGTAAAAAGTGTAGGGATTTGAAATGTCAGAAGAAATTATTGCCCTTAGAAAAAGGGTGATGTCGTGCATCAAGTGCGGTCTGTCAAAGTCACGAAAAAATGCCGTTCCAGGCTCAGGAAATATTCAATCAGAAATCATCTTCATCGGTGAGGCTCCAGGCAGAAGTGAAGATCTTCAAGGAGAACCATTTGTTGGCACAGCAGGTCAGATCCTGTCTGAAGCTTTAGAGTATGCAGGGTTGAAAAGAAGTGATATCTACATAACTAATGTAGTTAAATGCAGACCTCCCAATAACAGACAACCACTTAAAGAAGAACAAGACGCCTGTAGGGAGCATTTGTTAAAAGAATTAGAGATAATTCGTCCTAAGATGATATGTATTCTTGGCAACACTGCATTTAGTTCACTATTAAATGGTAACTCGATAACTAAAAACAGAGGAAAAATTATCCACAGGGCCGGTCAGCTCTATTTCGTCACAATTCACCCTGCCGCCGCTATTTACAATCCTGATCTGCGTCAGGTTTTAAAAGATGATATGAAATTTCTGGCACAAACACTTGACAAAATAAAAAAGGGTTTGCAAATAGAAACTTTAGAATGAAAATTATTCCACGTTCGTTTTATCAGAGAAATACAGTTGATGTAGCACAAGCTCTGTTAGGACAGGTGCTGGTAAGAAGAATAACTGACAAGATTATATCTGGTGTAATTGTGGAAACGGAAGCATATAGATACAGAGACGATGCAGCTAGTCATTCTTTTATGGGAAGAACTGAACGGAACAGAGCCATGTTTGAAGAGGTTGGCAGGGCGTATGTGTATTTTACATATGGCATGCATTTTTGTGTAAATGTAGTGGCAAGAGACAATGACTCAGAAGCTGGCGCAGTTCTATTACGTGCCCTCGTACCAAAAAAAGGACTTGATTTTATGGTGAGACAACGAAAGACCAAGGTCATTTCTAATCTTACAAACGGACCTGCAAAATTAACGCAGGCTTTACGGATAACCAATGAGCAGTATGGTGAAGACCTAACCAGAAAGTCTAGTCTTTATATAATCGAAGGCAAGAAAGTCACAAAGTCTGATATTGACACTAGGCCACGAATTGGAATTAAAAAAGCCACAGATAAGTTGTGGAATTTTAGAATTTAAATAAATTTTTCATGAAATAAATCTAGGAAGACTATGACGGTGGTCTGACTACAAGAGTAGCTGTCAAGTCCATAGATTTTCCTTGTCTATTAACAGTTAAAACTATCTTGTCACCCACATTTTTTTGTTCATCTAGGTAGGAAATGACATCGTAAATCGTCTTTACAGGATGACCATCTATTGCGGTTATGATATCACCACCGTGTGGAATTTTGTTCTCATCAAGAGTGGCGGCAGTAACACCAGCCTTATCAGCTGGCCCTCCTGGTACAACTGTTTCGACTATGACCCCCTTGAAGTTTCTTGGTAAACCATTAGCAAGTGAAATATCAGGGTTCATACTTGTTCCCGCTATTCCGAGATAAGGATGTGAGTAATTTCCATCCTTGATTAAAACAGGAGCTATTCTCTTAATCGAATTTGCAGGGATTGCAAATCCAATTCCTGCAAAATCACCTGTGTTGGTTTTAATAGCTGTATTCATTCCAACTACTTGTCCTTGCACATCTAACAGTGGTCCACCGGAATTACCTGGATTAATTGCAGCATCAGTCTGAATAACATCAGGTATGGAAAATCTGACAACATTCTCGTTTTGAAGTAAACGGCCTACCTGACTTACTATTCCAGTGGTCATGGTGTCGCTTAGTCCAAAAGGATTTCCTATTGCGATGACTTGTTGGCCAACGTCGAGTTCTGAGGAATCACCAAGTGTAAGAGGGATAAGATTCTCGTCTGAGTAATTATCAATTATCTGTATGACTGCAATATCACTATCTGGGTCTGTTCCTACTACTTTTGCGGTGTAGGTATTTCCATCGACAAATGTTACATCTACCGTCTTGACACCTTCAACGACATGATTATTAGTAATTATCCGTCCTTCCTTGTCATAAACAAAACCTGACCCAAGTCTTGTGGATTGACCCTGAAGTGGTTCTCCGTTTATTATGATGCTATTGTCGGTCGTGGAAACTTTGCTGGTAATTTGCACTACAGAATTCTGGACTCTTTTGAAAATGTCTGTTAACGAGGAGTCTTGAATTGAGGATGAACCAGACAGTCCTTGTGGTCCCGGCGGACCTGGAGGGCCTGGAGGACCTTGTGGACCTGGAGGTCCTTGAACAGTTGCCTGCGATATATCGCTCAAAGGTCGGTTGTTGGTGAACTCTACAATAACAGTTGCCGAAAGGGCAATAATTATTCCAATAAGAACAATCTCTATCTTTCTCGTAGTGGATCAAGGCAAATTAATTGGAACCGAAATAATATCCTTTACGAAGCTTTGTTAATCATTACATAAATATAC
>Ga0066686_10000391_pt1 | contig 14953 bp, 13 predicted proteins | sample GraSoiAngelo_135_FD_65627 | JGI IMG/M metagenome (GOLD analysis project Ga0066686, IMG submission 65627) | Grasslands soil microbial communities from the Angelo Coastal Reserve, California, USA - 14_0929_05_40cm | ecosystem: Environmental > Terrestrial > Soil > Grasslands | place: USA...
CTGGCGGCGCAGCCCCATGACCCTGCGGAGCTGGCTTCGCAGTCCAGCGCCCGGTACGCGGCGATGAGCGAGCCCTCCACGCCGACCTTATTGAGGAGCGTCGCTTGATCGACGGTGCCCTGTGCGGGCTGGTCCAGGAAGTCCTTGCAGGCGTAGGTGATCGCTCCAAGGGTCGCCAACACCGCGGTCGCGATCATCAGCTTGGATCTTAGCAGTGTTTTCATCGTCTCGATCCTTAGAACGTGGTGGAAATGCCGATTGTGATGATCTTGTTGCTCGGATACACGCCCTGGTCGATGCCTCGGGCTTCGTCGCGAAGGTCACCCGTGTTGCCGTTCGTCGCGGGCACTGGCAGCGACGGATCGAGCCCCGAGTATCCGCTGATCGTGAACAGGTTTTCCGCCTGCAGGTAGACACGGGCGGCCGGGATCCAGCGCACGATGGCGGGCGGCAGGTTGTACGAAACCTGCAGCGTCCGCAACCGCACGTACGTGCCGTTTTCCACCCAATAGCTGCTGAACTGCCGGCTCCAGTCGTCACTGTTGTCGAGCCGCGGATACTTCGCGTCCGGGTTCGTCAGCCTGCCGGGGCATTTATATCCCGGCGAGGGCAGACCCGGGCCCGGCGGTGGAAGCGGCTCGCAGTCGCCGTTGAGCTGCGCGGAATTGGTCAGCATGTCTTTGGCGACGTTCGTCTGGAAGTACCGGAATGCATACCAGTATTTCTGCGTGTTGAAGATCTTGTTGCCGAACGAGCCGAACACCGTGGCGCTCAGCTCCCAGTTGCCGCGCCGCACCGCCAGATCGAGCCCGCCCGTGAAATTCGGGTGCGGGCTGCCGATGAACGTGCGGTCGGCAGCGGTGATCTGGCCGTCGCCGTCCAGATCCCGGAATTTGATGCGGCCCGGACGCGCACCCTGATTCCACTGCGGGAACGCGTCCAGCGAGTCGACGTAGTACCCGTCGGCGATCAGGCCGTAGAATCCGCCGAGCGGCCGACCGACCTCGTTGCGCACGGCGTTCTGCTCGCGGACGACCGAGGCACCGCGGCCAAAGAAGAACGTCTGCACGCCGTCGATCTTGGTGATTTCGTTTTTATAGTGGCTGCCGTTGAAGCTCACGCTCCACAGCGTGCTCCCGATCGCGCTGTGATAGCCGACCGAGAAGTCGATCCCGGTGTTCCGCATGCTGCCGATGTTGAGGACCGGCGGCGCCGCGGAGCCGCCTGCCGCCGGCTGCGGCGGATCGAACAACAGATTGTTCGTGTTGCGGCGATACAGGTCCGCCGTGAAGTTGCCTCGGCTGTTCAGGAACTCGAAATCGACCCCGACGTTGGTCGAATGATTCTCTTCCCACTTGAGGGTGGTGTTGCCGAGCGCGGTGGTCTTGAAGCCGGGCTGAATCGAGGAGCCGGTGCCGCCGATGTCGTAGAAGGTGTCGCCGCGGCCGCCGCCGAACTGATCAAAGATGCGGAACGGAACGTTCTGATTCCCGGTCACGCCCCACCCGAACCGCAGCATGACGTTTTGCAGGGGCAGATTCTGGAAGAACGATTCCCGCGAGAGCCGCCAGCCGGCGCCGATGGCCGGGAACGTTCCCCAGCGGTTGGTCGGTCCGAACGTTGACGACCCATCGCGCCGCATCGTCAGGCTGAGATAGTAGCGCTCGCCATAGTTGTAATCCGCCTTGCCGAAGAACGACAACAGGGCCCGTTTGCTGCCCGAGCTGGTGACGTTCTTGGAGTTCGGATCGCACAGGGCGTCGTCGATATACCGCGAGTTGACGTCGTTCTTGCGCAGGCTGGCGCAGTTGCCGGCTTCAAACCGGAAATTGCTCTTGATCGCTTCCTGCCCCAGCAGCAGGGTCAGGTTGTGCTGGTGCATCGTCCGCGAATAGTTGACCGTATTGGTGATCGTCAACTCCGTGAACCCGCTGTAGTTCTCGTTGATCCCGTCGATGTTCGTCGGTTCGTGGTCCTCGGGCGTCGCGGGCGTGTACCCGTGGTACGAACCCTGGAGGAGATTGAAGCCCAACTTGGATTTCAGCGACAGCGCGCGGCCCGCATCGACCGTTCCAAATATGTTGCCGAACATGCGGTCGTTCGTCGCGATGTTGTTCCGCGCGAAGTAGTTGATCTTTGCCGGGTTCGACTGGTTGCCGAGCGTATTCGCCTTGCCGGACGCGAAGTTGCCGCCGACGTCATGGACCGGGATCACGGGCTGCATGAAGATATTCTTGCCGACGATGCCGCCTTCGCCGACGTTGTCATCGGTCAGTCCCTCGGCACCATGGTGTTGTTCACGCGAGATCGAGATGTTTTCCCCGAGGCTGGTGCGGCCCATGTTGAACGTCGTGTTGATCCGCGCGCCGCCCCGCTGGAACCGCGTGTATGTCGCCGTGCCTTCCTGGTCGAGGTAATTCAACGACAGGTGGTACGCGTTGTTATCCCCGCCGCCTGATACCGCCAGGTTGGCGTCGCGGTATTGGCCCGTCCCGAATACCGCCTTCCACCAGTTCGTCCCGGGGCTGCCGGGCATGATGAGGTTGGTCGGATACAAATAGTCTAGGGGATTGACACCAGTGCACGGCACCGCAGTCGAATCGGCGTTGTAGCAGCCGTTCGGCCAGATGTATGCGGGCACCGAGGGGTTGACGGAATCCCCGAAAATGTTGATCGGGATCTGCGTTCCGGCGTTCTCGTACGACTTCTTGACGACCTGGAAGTACTGCAACGAATTCTGCATCAGAATGTCGTCATAGCCGTGCGTCGGCGTGGTGATGCCGGTCCGGACGTCCAGCGTCACCTGCTGCTGCCCCGGCCGCCCCTTCTTCGTCTCGATGATGATGACGCCGTTGCTCGCGCGCGACCCGTAGATCGACGTCGCCGAGCCGTCCTTGAGGACCTGCATAGACGCGATGTCGTCCGGGTTCAGGAAGTTGAGGTACGACTCAGACACGGGCGTCCCATCCAGGACGTACAGGGGATCGTTGTTCTGAAATCCGGTGACGCCGCGGATGCGCACGGTGCTGCGCGAGCCGGGCGCGCCGCCGGCTTCCACGGTCACTCCGGGTACGCGGCCGTCGAGCCGCTGCAGCACGCTGGTCGAGGTCTGCTGCTGCGCCCCCTCGACGTTCACGCTGGCGACGGAGCCCGTGATGTCCGCGCGGCGCTGGCTGGTATAGCCGGTCACGATCACCGGCTCGAGCACGGCGACGGCCGGTTCCAGGCCGACGTCGATTTGCGAGCGCCCCGCAATCGTGCGCGCGCCGCCCTTGTAGCCGATCAGCGCGAACAGGAGCACGCCATCGGACGGAGCCGTGATGGTGTACTTCCCGTTGGCGTCGGTCGTGGTGGTGGTCGCCGACCCACGCACCTGCACCGTGACGCCGGCGAGTCGCTCGCCGGTAGATGAGGTGACGGTGCCGGAGACTTGCGCCTCCTGCGCCAGGGCCGTGCCGCAGAGCGTCGCTGCGCACACCAGGCCCATGCCGAATGCCGCGAAAGCACGAATGATTTTCTTTTCCATGAAGCCCTCCGGCTCCTTCATTCCACGGGTCTCCGCATGGACTGCAAACCTTCCCGGGCAATCACATCTCGATACGTCAGCAACACCACGTTGCGCGCCTTGAGCGCTGCGCCGAACCGCTGCGACGTCAACGCCGTCAGCTCACCCTGACGGTTCTTGCTCATGTCGGGCAACGGGTCGTCGGTGTTCATGTCGAGCAACGCGCCCAGCTCCGCATCGTCGATCCCGACGTGCGTCACCACGGCGTTCAGGCCGGGCTTGAGCCGGTTGATGAACGCGACCAGACTGTCCGCCTTCCGCGCCGGCGCCGCGAAATACTGCGGCGCGTCCATCGCCTCCCCGAAGTAGCCGGACATCCCCAGCCCGTATTCCTTGGCGAGCCGCTCAGTCACCTCGCGGAATTCCGGATACCGCGTGGCAGTGCCCATGTGCTCATCGACGTAATCGATCTTCACGCCGGAGCGCATGGCGCGGTCGATCTGCGCGCGCAGCTCCTTTTCGACCTCGGCGACGCTGGGGTTATGCTGGTGCAGCGCTTCGGACGAAGGAAAGAAAAAGCCGTTCTCATCGACGAGCGATGGAACGGCTGCACTGCCTGTCACGGGACCCCAACGATAGTTCTTCCACTCCGAATTCAACGCGAGGTGAATGCCGACCGAGACATTCGGATGCTGCTTCAGGATTTCGACCGCTTCCTGGTACCAAGGGCACACGAACAACACCGACACCGAGACCGGCATACCGGTCGAGACGAGCTTCTGCATCGCCATGTTCACGCTGTGACTCATGCCGACGTCGTCGGTGCGGATGATCAACGAAACCGCGGAAGTGGGGGGCATAGCGGTTTGGGCAGACACGAGCATCCACGAGCTGGTGAACGTCACCCAGCCGGCGATGGCGATCGCTCGTGGTACATGCATAGACGGCCAGCCCCTGTTGGCGAAACGGTCTCAAACGTGCAACGAAGGCGTAACATGTCCCTACAGGAAGGAACGACAAGACCCCCACTCCGGGTCACCTGATCAGCCTACAACGAGCGGCGTCGCGACTCCTGACGATTCCGGTTGCCGCCGTTGCCGGCGCGTTTGGGCGGGGGAAGCGCGCGGAATTCGGCGAAGACCCGCACGAGCAGCTCCTCGCGGCTCTGCACGCGCAGCTTGCGATAGATGCGCCACAGGTAGGTGTGGACGGTGTGCGGTGACAGGCCGAGGCGTGCGGCGGCGTCCTTCTCCGAATTGCCGTCGAACACGGCGCGCACGATGCCGCATTCGCGCGGCGACAGGCCGAGACACGCAGCGAGCGAGCGCCATTCGCCGGGAACGAACACCGCGTGGCCCGTGCCGTTCGTGACGGTCTCTCTCATGGCGCCCCAATATGCTGCGGGCGCCGTTCCCACCGCCAGACCAGCCCATCCTCGGCGTCCGTGACCTCACCGACCTGCTCGAAGCCGCATTTCTGGAGCACGCGGGTCGACGCGTTGGGCTCGGGGAGCGTGTGCGCGCGGATCAGTCGCACACGGGGATCGTTCCCGGCGAAGTGAATCAGCGCGCGCGCCGCTTCGGTGGCGTATCCCCGACCCTCGCGAGACGGCACGATGCCATAGGCGATCTCCACCATGCCGTCCGCATCGGGAGCGCCTTTGAACCCCGCCCCCCCGACGATCTCGCCGGCGCTCTTCTCGACCACCCAGAAGCCGTGGCGCCAGGGATCCGCGCCGCGTGCGGCCGATTTGCGCAGCGTCTCGAGCCAGCTGGGCGACACCTCGCCGGAAACGTAAAACCCCCGCAGTCCATCCGCGGGGGTGAGGGCGGCCACATCTTCAAAGCGCTCCGGATGCTCGATCAGCACCAGCAGCTGCGCGGGAGTGCACGCGACCAGTGTGAGCCGTGGCGTGTCGAGCTCGGTCGCATTAGGTGGCATCGTAGCCCGCATACTCCCCTGGCTGAATCACGTTGCCCTTGTACCGCTGGTCGTCATGAATGCCGATCTTCGATGTGTAGTACGCGCGGATCGTGCCGCTCTTGATGGTTCGGAAGAACTTTTCGGCATCGGTCTTGGGATCCGATTCCGCGGCGGCGATGCGCGTGAGCAGCGCCAACCGTTGCTCGGGCGTGGACCCCATGAACGTCTTGGCGTGCATCTCCTGCGACAGCGCTTCCACTGCCTGGATCCCCGCGCGCCAGCCCTGCGGCTCGTCCTTCTCGAACGCCTCCGCCAGGCGGCCATCGATGTAGGCCGCCACGCCCGCGGCGCGCGCGCCGCCCGACTGGGCGTCGGTCGGGATGATCATGTCGCTCATCTCATCCACCAGCGCGAATTCCCCGGGCGTGAAGAAGAGGGGCTTGGGGCTGGGGCTTGGGGCCTTGGCGAGCGCCGGCAGCGCCATGGCCGCGGCTGTTGCCTGAATCATGTCGCGACGCGAGATCGTCATACGTTCCCCCGCTTGAATTCGTCCGCCAGGTGCTCGCACGACCGCCAGGCGAGCGCCATGATCGTCCACGTTGGATTCTGGCACGACGCGCTCACGTGACTCGAGCCGTCCACGACGAACAGATTCTTGACGTCGTGCGATTGCTGGAACTGGTTCAGCACACTCGTCTTGGGATCATTCCCCATCCGCGCCGTGCCCAGCTCGTGGATGGACCATCCCTCGGTGAGGATGTTTTTATCGACACCGATCACTTCGATGCCCGCGGCCTCGAGCATTTCTTTGCCGGCGTTCGCCATGTCCTCGCACATCTTCTTCTCGTTGTCGCCGAACTGATAGTGGAAGCGCAGCACCGGAATTCCCCAGGCATCCTTCACCTCGGGATCTAAGTCCACGTAGTTCTCGTAGCGCGCGAGCACCTCACCGAAGCCGCCCAGGCCGATGAACGCGCCGGCGTGATCGCGGACCGACTTCTTGAACTGGCCGCCGAACCCTGGCGTATTCCACGCGCTGTCCGGGAAGATGGAGAAGCCGGATCCGCCCTCGAACCCGTAGCCGCGGATGAAGCCCGGTTGCTTGTCCTCGAGATTGCGGAACCGCGCCACGTAGAAGCCGCCCGGCTTGCCGTCGTCCAACGTCGGCTCCGTGCCCACCAGCTCCTTGACCAGCCCCGTCACCCCCGGGCCCATCACGTGCTCGCAAAAGTTGTGGCCGACGTGGCCACTCGTGTTGCCGATGCCGTTGGGGTATTGCCGTGACTTGGAGAGCAGTAGGAGCCGCGCCGACTCTAAGGTGGATGCGGCGAGCACTACCACTTTGGCTTTGGCTTCGTACGTCTTGTGATTCTGCGCATCGACGAACGATATGCCGCGCGCCTTGCCGGTCTTCGGATCCACCAGCACCTCGTGCGCGATCGCATTGGTGCGCAAGGTGAGATTGCCCGTATCCATCGCGGGATAGATCAATCCGGTCGGCGAATCGAACGCGGCGTGGATGTCGCAGCCGCCGGGACGCCGGCCGCAGGCGCCGCGTCCGAAGCATTTGCTGCGGTACTTGTTTTTCACACCGTCCGTCGTGACGCCGGCGCGATACGGCGTCAGCGTGCGCCCCATTTGCTTGAGGCTCTGGCGCAGCTTCACCTCCGCGGCGGACAATTTGTTGGGGCGCTGGAACAAGCTGTCGGGCAGATGCGGCAGGTTCTCCTTGTGGCCGGAGATGCCGAGGTACAGGTCCACTTTGTCGTAGTACGGCTCGAGATCGGCATAGGAAATCGGCCAATCTTCCCCATAGCCGTCGTGCGTTTTTCCCTTGAAGTCGTAATCGGAGAGGCGGAGCGCGAGGCGGCCCCAGATGTTCGTCTTGCCACCCAGCAGGCGCGCGCGGACCCAGGCATAGCGCGTCCCCGTGTACGGATGGTCTTTCTCGTCCACCAGAATGTTCTTGACGTAGTCCGATCCACCCCAGCCGCCCACGTAGGAAAACACGTGCTTGAACGCCGAGCCCTTGGCGTACGGGGGTTGCCGCACCGTGTACTCGTTGTAGCGGATGGCGTGATCGCCGGGCGGCGCTTCACCGCGGCGTGGGTGGTCATACGGCCACTCCATCGACCTGAGCTCTTGCTCGATCGGGATCTTCTTGCCCGCTTCGAGCAACAGCACCTTCATCCCCTGCGACGTGAGAACATGAGCGGCCATGCCGCCAGCCGCGCCGGAGCCCACCACGACGGCATCGTAGGTACGCGACAGATCGACATCCTGCTCCTGGGACAGCTTGAAGCGAATGAGGGTCATCGCTCTTCCTTAATGAGGTGCTCAGTTAACATGCACGCGCCGCTCGTATGCGACAAACGCGACGCGTCGACTGTCCGGTGACCAACTTGGAACGTTGATCGTTCCCTGCCCTCCGAAGAATTCGGGCGTCAAATCGCGCACCGAGCGATCGCGCAGATCCATCAGCCGCAGCTTCACCTGCCTGCCGAACGGATGGTCCTGTCCCTGATCTTCGATGAATGCGAGGAACACCAGCCAGCGTCCGTCGGGCGACGGATGGGGAAACCAGTTCGCGTACGCGTCGTTGGTCAGCTGCTCAGGTTGGGTCCCGTCCGGCCGCATGCGCCAGATCTGCATGCGCCCACTGCAGAAGGAGTTGTAGTAGATGAAGGCGCCATCGGGCGAGTAGTCGGGTCCGTCGTCGAGACCTTTGCACGTCGTGATGCGCCGTTCCTCCCCGCCGTCGACCGGGATCGTGTAGATGTCGAACTCGTCGTCGCGGCGGCCGACGAACGCCAAGGTCTTGCCGTCCGGTGACCACCCATGCCAGAAGCTCGGCGCGGTGGTGGTGATGCGTTTGGGCGTGCCGCCCGCGATCGCCAGCGTATAGACGCTCGACGTCTGCCAGTCCTCTGTCGGTTCGTGACTGATGACGAGCGACTTGCCGTCCGGGGAGATGCCGTGGTCGTTGTTGATCCGCGGCGTGGGGAGATCCACAGGTAGCTCGGCGAGCCGGCCCCCGCTGGCGGTGAGGCGATAGAGCCGTCCCTCGCTGTTCATCAGGAAGTAGCGACCGTCATGGGACCAGTTGGGCGCTTCAAACCGTCGGTCCGCGCTGTAGACCGTTGCGATTTTTCCGGTGGAGATGTCGACGGTTCTCAGAAAGCTGCGGATGGTGGTGTCCTGCGCGATGAGCGCGACCAGGAAGAGCACCATCCGTCGAGTCAGAACTCTAGCGCGCGCAGGTATTGATAGTTCGCGCGGGCATCCGCCAGATCCGCGGCCGCATCTTTCGCCGATTCCTGCTCCACGTAGGCCGGCTTCTGTTCGAGCTGCGGCACCGCCGCCAGGAAACGCTTGAAGTCGAAGATGCCCTTGCCCAGGCCGGTATCATGCGAGCGATCGGCCACCGCGTCTTTCAAATGGAAGCTCCAGAAGCGATCCGGATACCTCTGCAGGTATTGCATCGGATCGCCGCCGCCGACCAGCATATTGCCGACGTCGAGCTGGAGTCGCGTGACGGTAGGATCGAGCCGGTTGATGAACACGTCGAACGGGATCTGCCCGTCGATCGGCTTCTGGTGGTAGGGCTCGTTATGGAAGGCGAGCCAGATGCCCGCCCTCCGTGCCACCGCCCCCGCGGCGTCGAAGCGATCGGCCCACTCGCGCCAATCGTCGAGCGTCTGCTTGGTCCAGTCGTCGAAATCGGGGACGATGAGATACTCGTGGCCCAGGATCTTCGCCGTTTCGAGGCTGCGCTCCCAGCCCACGAAGATCGTACTCGGGGACATGTGGCATGAGGGCGCGCGCAGTCCTTCGTTCTTGAGCGTCGCGGCCACCTGCGCGGGCGTGCGACCGAAGAGATTGAACGACCACAGCAGCTCGACATCGGTGTAGCCGATCGCGCGGACCGCCGCGAGTGCCCGCTCGGGATTCTCCGCCATCGCGTGACGAACGGCATACGTCTCGAGCCCGATGCGATCGAGTTTCTTCGCTGAGCCCACCGGTGAGCGGGCCAGGATACCACCGGCGGCAGCGGCACTCACCGTCTGAATGAAGTCGCGTCGTTTCATGCCCGCTAACATACGGGTCGCTGAACATCTCGGCGAGCCATATCATATGCGCCATGATCAACCTGCTCGCGTTCGTTGCTCTCGTCGCGGGTGTCCAGGACACCGCGCTCGCCGTGATCCCGCGACCGGTTCACATCACCCGCGGCGCCGGAACGTTCGTGCTGACCGCGCGCACCGTCATCGTCACCGACCGCGCCACGCGTGACATCGGGTATCAACTGGCCGACTGGTTGCAACCTGCGACCGGCTACCGGCTATCGGTGGGCGGTGCCGCAGCCCCGGCCACGCGGACGATTTCGCTCAGCGTCGATCCGACGCTCTCGCGCCTCGGCGCGGAAGGCTACCGCCTCTCCGTGACGCCGGCGCGGATCACCATCCGGGTGTTCCGTCCCGCCGGCGCGTTCTACGCCGCCGAAACGCTCCGGCAGCTCTTGCCGCCCGACGTTTTCCGCGCCGCGCCGGTCCCCGGCGTGTCCTGGACGGTTCCGGCGGTGGAGATCGAAGACTGGCCGCGCTTTTCCTGGCGCGGCGCGCACCTCGACGTGTCGCGCTCGTTCATGCCCAAGGAGTTTGTCAAGAAGTACATCGATCTCCTCGCCCTCCATAAGCTGAACCGCTTTCACTGGCATCTGACCGACGATCAGGGATGGCGCATCGAGATCAAGAAGTATCCGCTGCTGACGTCGGTGGGAGCCTGGCGCCGCCAGTCGCTCGTCGGCGTCCAGCATGCGTATGCGGACACGACGCAGTGGCTCTACGACAACATTCCGCACGGCGGATTCTACACGCAGAGCGACGTCCGCGAGATCGTTGCGTACGCCCAGGCGCGCTTCATCACGGTCGTGCCGGAGATCGAGATGCCTGGGCACGCGCAGGCCGCGATCGCCGCGTACCCCTGGCTCGGCAACACCGGCCAGCAGCTCGAAGTCCTCATGCACTGGGGCATCGACGCCAACATCCTCAACCCGTCGGATTCGGCGATGCATTTCATGCAGGACGTGCTGACCGAAGTACTGGCGCTCTTCCCCAGTCACTGGATCCACACCGGGGGCGACGAGGCCGTGAAGGATCAATGGAAGACGAGCCCGCTCGCGCAGTCGCGGATCCGGGAGCTGAGCTTGCGCGACGAGAACCACCTGCAGAGCTGGATGACGGCGCAGATGAGCCGCTGGCTCGAAGCGCGCGGCCGCGCGCTCATCGGCTGGGACGAGATTCTCGAGGGCGGGACGGAGGGACTCGCTTCAAATGCCGTCGTCATGTCGTGGCGCGGCATGGAGGGGGGCATCGCGGCCGCGCAGGCCGGCCACGACGTCGTCATGACGCCGACGTCGAACACGTACTTCGATTACTACCAGTCACAGGATATCGCGCACGAGCCGCTAGCGATTGGCGGCTTCCTGCCCTTGGACACGGTCTATACGTTCGAGCCTGTGCCGGCCAGCTTCGACGCCGCGACGGCGGCCCACATCCTCGGCACCCAGGGACAGATCTGGACCGAGTACCAGCGCACGCCCAAGAACGTCGAATACATGGTATTTCCGCGGCTCACGGCGCTCGCCGAGGTCGCCTGGACGCCGCGGGAGCTGAAGAACTTCATGGATTTCAGGGCACGATTGGGGACGCACCTCAAGCGCCTGAGTGTCCTCGACGTGAACTATCGACCTCCAGCGGGTTTGTAGACGCGCACGTAATCCACGAGCATCGTCGCCGGAAAAATCCCATTCGACTGCGGATCGCCGTCAAAGTTGCCTCCGACGGCGAGATTGAGAACAAGGTAGAACGGCTGATCGAAGACCCAGTTGCCGTACTGTTGCACGTCCGTCTTGGACACGACGTAGTGCACGGTGTCGTCGACGAAGAACCGGATGTGCAGCGAGTCCCACTCGACGGCGTACCGGTGGAAACCAGGGTCGAGCGTCCCGCGCGCCAAGCCATGAGCGAACGGTGTGTTACCCGAGTAACCAGGACCGTGCACTGCCGAGCTCGTCGTGGTTATGTCGCTGCCGTGGTTTTCCATGACGTCGAGCTCGCCACCGGCCGGCCATCCCACCGTCTCGATGCTTTTTCCTAACAGCCAAGTGGCGGGCCAGAGTCCCTGGCCGGGAGCGAGTTTGATCCGCGCTTCGACGCGGCCCGGCGAGACCCACACCTTGCCGTGCGTGGTGATCTTGGCGGAGGTGTAGCGGCACGCGCCGTAGTAACAGCTGAGACCGGCCGGTGCGACGCGCGCGACGATCTGCAGTTGTCCCTGACCGTTCAGCGCGATGTTAGCGGTGGACTTACTGTAATACTCCTTTTCGTTGTTGCCCCACCCGCAGTTCGACTGTGAGCAGCCGTCGGCCGTGTCGTACCGCCATATGGTGGTATCGATCCCGGCGCCGGCGGGACCGGTGAACTCGTCGCTCCAGACCTGAACCCATTGCCCGCTCGGCGGACCGGGCTCGCTCGCGGCGCACGCGACGGCCGCCCCGGCGACGAGCGCGCTCGCGAGCCACCGTCTAGAGACGGGCAGCACGGCGCCAGTGCTCAGCGATGACCGCATGTCCAGCCGGCGTGGGATGAACGCCGTCGGCAGCCCAGTACGCAGGCGGGGCCATGCGCGTCTTCTGATCGAAAACCGACTGCAGTGGCACGAAGGTCGCTCGCGCGTGGGACGCCACCCGCGCCGCTGCGCTGCGGCGCTCATCGAATTCCGGGAACCAGCGCGCGTCCACCGCCCCGGTGCGCAGCACGAAGGGCTCGAGCACGATGAGCCGCACCTGCGGCAGCGCGCGGCGCGTGTCGTCGAGCAACGCGGTGTACTGCTGCTCGTAGTCCCGCACCGTCCCGGTATAGCCGTGCGTGAGCGTGTGCCAGAAGTCGTTCACACCGATCAGAATGCTCAACACGTCCGGTTTCAGGTCGAGCGCATCGGTCGCCCAGCGCTGCTGCAGATCGGGGACCTTGTTGCCGCTGATGCCACGATTGTAGAACTGCAGCCCGCTCGTCGCGCGCTGGGCGAGCACTGCCGCGGCGACCAGCAGTGGATAGCCGCTCCCGAGCGCGCCGGCGCTGTTCGCCTCCGTGGCGTTGCGATTGCGGCCGCTGTCGGTGATGGAATCGCCCTGAAACAGCACTGCGGTAGTTCCCTGCCGTTTGGCAGGCGCGCGCGGGGGATCGGCGATCGCGCCGATCGGTTCCTGCAAGCCCGCTGCGAGGGCGGCGGTCGCCGCGACGAAACCACGCCGGCTGATGTCGTTCCTCACGGGACTCCCTCCTCCGGGACTCGAGCGCCGAACGGCCAGGTCCTTCCCCTCCACGACCAGGCCGCAAACGCGAGAACACCGAGCAGTAGCGCGCCCATTCCAAACGCGATGACGGTCGGCGGCGTCGTCGCAAAAATGAAGATCCAGCCGAGGAGCGCAACCAGGCTCGGCAACGGGTACAGCCACATCCGATACGGCCGGATCATGTCGGGGGCGCGGCGCCGCAGCAACGTGACAGCGCCAATCTGCCCGATGAACTGCACCAGAATCCGCGTCGTGATGAGCGCGTCGATCACGGTGCCGAGGGACACGAAGCCAGCGAGGATCGCGATGACGCCCAGCACGACCAGCGAGACAGCGGGGAAACCTTGCGTCGGATGCAGGCGTGCGAACACGCCAAAGAAGTAGCCGTCGCGTGCGGCCGCGTAGGGGACGCGAGAATACCCCAGCAGCAGCGCGAACACGGAGCCGAACGCGGTCCACAGGATCATCGCCGTGAACACGGTCGCGATCCCCGATCCATAGATCCGTTCCATGAAGATCGAAACGACGAAATTGGACTGCGGATGGGAAGCGGCGGGAACGAATTCCCGCCAGGGCACCACGCCGATGATGGAGAAATTGATCGCGACGTAGATCAACGCCACCGCCACCGTACTCAAGAGAATCGAGCGCGGGATCACGCGGCCGGGATTCTGGACCTCGTCACCGATGTAGCAGACGTCATAATACCCGAGGTAATCGTAGACGCCGATCCGGGAGGCCGCGCCGAGTCCGAGCAAGAACCCGATCGAGAAGTTGAACGCCCCCGGCGGGAAGTCGAACGCGACGCGATAGTCGAAATGGAGTGCCCCGGTCACGATGACCACGATCACGGTGAGAATCGTGCCGATCCACAACGTGAGCGTGATCTTCGCGATCGATGTGATGCGCCGGTACAGCAGCGCGATATTGAGGAGGCCGATCACGGTCACCACAAGCATGGTCTGGCGCGCCGTGATGCCCTTCCAGATGTAGCCCAAGTACTGCGAGAAGCCGATGTAGCCGGACGCAATCTCGAGCGGGCCGCTCAGCACGAATTGCCAGACGAAGAGAAACCCCATGAGGCGACCCACCGTCGCCGGTCCGTAGCCGTGGCGCAGGTAGGCGAACGATCCCCCCGACCCGGGCAGCGCCGCGCCCAACTCGCTCCAGACCATCCCGTCGCACAAGACGATGATCAAGGCAACGGCCCAGCCGAGCATCGCCTGCGGCCCGCCGAGCGCCGACATGAGGAGCGGGATCGTGATGAATGGTCCGATCCCGATCATGTTCGTCATGTTGAGCGCCGTGGCGTGCAGCAGGCCGAAGCGGCGCACCATGGGCGGAGCGTCGATTGTCGGTTCGGTCACTTGTTTCGATCTAACCGCAGCTCGAGATGGCGGCGGACGTCGGGCCATTCCGTGGCGAGAATGCTGTACATCACGACATCGCGCGCGCTCCCATCGCGACGGATGCCGTAGTGTCGAATGACACCGTCCTTCTTGGCGCCGAGTGCTTCGATGGCGCGCTGGGAGCGAAAGTTGAAGTTGTCGGTGCGCAGACCGACCACCTTGCAGCCGAGCGAGTCGAAGGCGTGAGCGAGCAGCAGCAACTTGCAGGTGGTGTTGACGTGTGTGCGCTGGCGACTGCGCCCGTACCAGGTGTGACCAATTTCGACGCGATCAATCGCCGGCGCGATGTCGTGATAGCGCGTCGAGCCGATGATCGCGCCACTCTCGACGTCGCGCACAATCCAGGGCAGCATGTGCCCGTCGCGCTGGCCTTTCAGCGCATCGGCGACGTAGGTACGCATACCGTCGGGCGGCGGCACAGCGACGAACCAGAGCTCCCAGAGGCGGCCGTCACTCGCGGCCGCGGCGAGCGCATCCGTGTGCTGCTCGCTCAACGGCTCGAGGCGTATGCCGTGAGCCTCGAGCACCACCGGCTGCGGAGTAATCACGGCTAGGAAGCCACAGCGACATAATCCTGCGCGGCCACAATCTGCCAAACGCCGCCCCGCTTGACCCAGGTGTCCGTGAACCGGTAGCGTCGCCGAAATTCACCGTTCGGTCCCCGACCACCGACGACCAACCACCCGGTCACGACCGCCGTGACGGGACCGAAGCGATGGACGACCATTGAGTCGTTGTGTGCCGCCAGCACGGTATCCG
>Ga0066686_10000392_pt1 | contig 14941 bp, 8 predicted proteins | sample GraSoiAngelo_135_FD_65627 | JGI IMG/M metagenome (GOLD analysis project Ga0066686, IMG submission 65627) | Grasslands soil microbial communities from the Angelo Coastal Reserve, California, USA - 14_0929_05_40cm | ecosystem: Environmental > Terrestrial > Soil > Grasslands | place: USA...
GACGAACACATCGGGCTGCACTAGCACGTCGTCCCGCCCCCACGAGATATCCGCCGGCGACGTAAGCACGATCCCAACCGGCTCGCGCGCCAAGTATTCGGCGAGGGCATGGAACAGTCGGCTCACCAGGAGCTGGTGGCTGAGACGGGGCGCGGGGGTCACCAGCAGCTCCCCATAGACGACTTCGTAGCGATTGCCGTCGTCGGGAAGCTGGCGAACCATCTCGGCAGTCCAATAGATCGGTGCGGCCATGCCCATAGTATCGGCTCCTCGGCGCGGGGTAAGCAAGGGAGCGGCATGCCCGAGCATGCCGCCCAGTCGCCGGGTTGTCGTCATCGTTTTGCTGTCGGTAGGGCCAAAAGACTGCGGCGAGAAAGTTGGCCCCCTAGGATTCGAACCTAGATTAACGGATCCAAAGTCCGCTGTCCTGCCATTGGACGAGGGGCCAGTGCGCTTGCGGTGGTGGAAGTTAATGAGGGGCGCTAATCTCTCGCCATGCGCAAACGCCTCCTTTCCGCACTGCCAGTTCTCCTCCTGGCCTGCGCGGCCACGACCTCTGCTGCCCAGACCGCACTCCAGCTTCGGTGGGAGCTTGTGGCGGACACACAGGCAGCCTTCATCCTCACCAACCGCGACGCGAAGCCACTCTCCTCCACCGGATGGGCGATCTACTTCAGCGCCCTGCACTCCGCCGATTCGGGCACCGTCGGAGCTGGGTTCGAAATCCTGGACGTGATGGCAGACCTACACCGTCTTGTCCCGGGCGGAGGTTTCACTGGCCTCGCACCGGGCGCGACGATCAGGATTCCGTACGTCACCCAGCCGCTCCGGAATCGCAGTTTCGTTCCGGCGGGGCCCTACATCGTGTTCGACGCCGCGAAGGACATGGGCGTCCCGGTGAGTGATTACATCGCGGCTCCGTTCGAACGCTCGCAGGGTGTGGTGACGGCCGAAGCCCAGTTCGCGCTCGACTCTGTGATCCGCGATCTCCCCGCGAGCGAGCTGCCACCGGTGTTCCCGACGCCACTGCAGCTGACAAAGGGAACGGGAGAGCTCCGTCTCACCGCGATGCCTCAGGTCATCGCGCCGGCCCCCTCTGAGCTCGCGAACGAGGCGGCTTTTGCCGCGGAGTATCTGCGGGCTTACTTCCGCGCGCGCGGGCAGGGTGCAGGGGTGCCGCTGCGACTCGAAGTGGGCACGGTGCAGGGCCAATCGTCGCCTGAAGCGTACGAATTGGTCATCGATTCCGCGGCTGGTATTCGGATCGTCGGTGTCTCATCGGCAGGCGTCTTCTACGGTCTCCAATCCCTGCGCACTCTGCTTCCGCCACCATCGCCTCGAGGCGGGCTCGTACTGCCTGCACTCCGCGTCGTGGACGCGCCGCGCTTCGGCTACCGCGGCTTCATGCTCGACGTCGCGCGCAACTTCCATCCCAAGGCCGCGGTGTTGCGCACGCTCGACCTGATGGCCCGCTACAAGCTCAACGTCTTCCACATGCATCTCACGGATGACGAGGGGTGGCGCGTCGAGATCCCGAGCCTTCCCGACCTGACGGCGGTGGGCGGACGGCGCGGCCATACACTCGACTCGCGCGAATTCCTGCAGCCCGCGTTTGGTTCTGGTCCCCAGGTGGGCCGGCCGTTCGGCAGTGGATTCTTTTCCCATGCCGACTACGTCGAGATTGTGCGCTACGCGTCCGCGCGACACATCGAGGTCATCCCGGAGATCGAGATGCCTGGCCATGCGCGTGCCGCGATCAAGGCGATGGAGGCTCGATTCCGCGCGACGGGCGATCCGCAGTACCGGTTGACCGATCCCGCAGACACGTCGAGGTATACGTCCGTACAGGGCTACCCCGATAACGTGATGAACCCGGCGCTCGAATCGACGTATCGGTTCATCGAGCGCGTGGTGGGCGATCTCGCTGCGATGCACCGCGAGGCCGGTGCGCCGCTCCGCCACATCCAGATGGGGGGAGACGAAGTCCCGCCAGGCGTGTGGGTCGGGTCGCCGGCGGTACAGGCCTACATGCAGGCGCACGGTCTCACGAGCGTCGACGATCTCTGGTTCGTCTTGTATGGCCGGATCGAGCAGATCCTGAAGGCGCAGGGCCTCGTCCCCTCGGGATGGGAAGAGATCGCGGTGCGCAAGACCAGCCGCGACGGGCGCCGGACAAACATTCCCAATCCCGACTTCGCCGCGCGGGGCTGGCGCGCCTATGTCTGGAACAACGTACCCGGTTGGGGTGCCGAAGACCTCGCGTATCGCCTCGCGAACGGCGGGTACGATGTCGTGCTGAGTCCGGTGACGAACTACTACTTCGACCTCGCGTGGAATCAGAACCCGGAGGAGATCGGACTCGACTGGGGTGGCTTCATCGACATGCAGAGACCATTCCGATTCATCCCATTCGATTACTATCGCAACACGCGCGTCGACCGTGCAGGAAACCCGCTCGACCCAGCCGTTTTTGCCGGCAAGGATCGGCTCACCGACTACGGCCGCGGCCACATCGTGGGGATTCAGGGCAACCTGTGGTCCGAGACACTGGGCGGGGACGGACGGCTCGATTACATGACGGTGCCGAAGCTCTTCGGCCTGGCCGAGCGGGCTTGGGCGCCCGAACCGGACTGGGCGAGAGAAACGGACTCCGCGCGCGCCGATTCGCTCTATCGCGCTGCATGGTCGCGCCTGGTGAACGTCGTTGGCAAGCGCGAGCTCCCACGGCTCGATCGCGAGGTGCCGGGTTTGAATTACCGGATCCCGACGCCCGGCTTGAAGGCCGCGGGCGGCGCTGTGGTCGCCAATCTCGAGTTGCCCGGCTTCACCCTGCGCTACACGACCGACGGCACCGAGCCCACGGTGGGCAGCCCCGTGGTCAGCGGTCCGGTCCCGTTACGCGGGACCGTTCGCGTCGCTGCGTTCAGCACTACGGGCCGAAAGGGCCAGACGGCCAGGCTCGCGCGTCCATAGCTACCGCGTCGCCACCACCACGTTCGCGATGTTCTTCTGCTTGAGCAGCGCGTTGAACTGCGCCAGGTCCTGCGCCACGAGCTGATCGAAGCGTGTGCGTGACGCCTGCAGGTTCTGGCCGAGCAGCTGCCGCACCTCGAGCTGCTGGCGCGTGGGCGCGAAGTCGGAGCTGGCGATGCCACCCGCGAGGTAACTGATCTGCGCGGCCAGTTTTGCCGGCCAGCGCACGTCATCCTGGCCGCGGCCGGTGAGTCTGAGCTGCGTCAGATCTTCCTCGACCACGATGAACTTCTTTTCGAGTGAGTCGGCCGCGGTCTGGACGTCGGTCCCGCCACTCCCTCCACCCGCCCCCGCCCCCGGCGTGCGGTCCGCCGCCAGCACAGTCCGCAATGACCCGAGCTGGCTCCGTACCAGCTCGATCTGATTGATGAGGTCCACGGTCCCGCGGAAATCGTTTTGGAGATCGAGCAACACTGAATCCTGGGTCTGAATCTCCACCTCGCTCCCGCCGGAGTTCGGGTCCTTGCGCACCACCAGCGGCTGCGTGAAGTCCTGCCCGCCGACGGAGAGTTTCACCGCGTACGTGCCGGGCGGCATCAAGACCATCATCGTCCCGATCCCAGGCGCGGGCCGCCAGCCCTCGGGGCCGGGCCGCACCTCGGGCGCGTACAGCGGTGGCGTGCGCAGCCGCGCCGGCGGCGTCGAGTCGTTGCGCAGGTCCCACCACACACGGTTGATCCCGGCGTTTTTCGTCCCTTTGAGCGTGCGGATCGTCGTGCCCGCCGCGTCCTGGATCGCGAGGGTGACGTCGCCCCCCCCGGACGGTGCGGACTTGAGCCAGTAGTTGATCGCGGCGCCGTACGGCGGGTTCTGCCCCGCGGTAGGATCGTCGGTCATCGCGTTGGGCGCGGTGATCGAGCGGAACCGGTAGACCGACCGCGGCTTGAACAGCGCCGCCGTTTGGCCGCGCACATCGGCGCTCAACTGTTGCAGCGGCGTGATGTCATCCAGGATCCAGAAGCCCCGGCCGTAGGTCGAGACCACGAGGTCGTTGAAATGCTCCTGGATCACCAGCCAATACACCGGCGCGTGCGGAAGATTGGTCTGCAGCGGCTGCCAGCTAGCGCCGTCATCGAACGACACGTACAGCCCGCTCTCCGTGCCGAGGTAGAGCAGGCCGCGGCGCACCGGGTCCTCGCGGACCACGTGCGCGTAGCTCGCGGGCCCCTTCGGGAGCCCCGTGACGATCAACCGCCAGGTCTTCCCGTAGTCGGTCGTCTTGTAGACGAACGGGTCGCGGTTGTTCGCCTGGTGAGCGTCCACCGTGAGATAGGCGGTGCCGGTGTCGTAGCGCGACGGCTCGATGTTCGACACCGTGCCCCACGACGGCATGCTGGGGATCGCGCTGGTGACGTTGGTCCAGTTCTTCCCACCGTCGCGCGTCACCTGCACGACGCCATCGTTCGTGCCCGCCCACAGGAGCCCCGCCTTGAGGGGCGACTCGGCGATCGCGAACACCACGTCGGCATACTCGACGCCGATGTTGTCGGGGGTGAGCCCGCCCGAGATCTGCTGCTTGCTCTTGTCGTTGAGCGTCAAATCGGGGCTGATCACCTGCCAGCTCTTGCCGCCGTCGGTCGTCATGTGGACGAACTGGCTGCCGGCGTACACGCGATTGTGGTCGTGCGGCGAGATCGTGAGCGGCATCGTCCACACAAACCGGTACTTCACGTCGGCCGCCGGGGAGCCGATGGTGCTCTGCGGCCAGATCTCCACGTTCTGGGCTTGCCGCGTGCGCTCGTCATAGCGCACCACGATCCCCCCCACGCTCCCCGAGCCCGACGCTGACGACCAGATGAGGTTCGGGTCGGTGGGGTCGGGCGTCGCCCAGCCGCTTTCCCCGCCGCCCACGGAATGCCACTCCCCGCGCGGGATGACGCCAGTACCGCCCGCGCCGCCCCCGCCGCCCCCGAAGCCGCCGATCTTCGAGTTCGACGGTCCGCGCGATGACGGCCCGTCCTGGCGATTGCCCATCACGTAGTAGGGGATCTGGTTGTCGGCGGTGACGTGATACATCTGCGCGATGGGGAGCTGCACGCGGTCCCACGTGCGGCCGCGGTTCGTCGAGATCGCCACCTGGCCATCGTTGCCCACGATCATGCGGTTCCCGTCGGTCGGGTCGATCCACATGTCGTGATTGTCACCGCCCGGCGACTGGGGGAACGGGATGTTCGCCGTCGTTTCCCCGCCGTCGAGCGTCTTGGAGAAGGAAGCGCACAGAAAGTACGCCTCGTTGTCGCGGTCGGGCGCGACCGCGACGCGTGTGTAGTACGGCTGGCGGCACGACAGCTGGTGGTCGTAGGAGACGACGCGCCAGTTCTCGCCGCTGTCGTCGGAGCGCCACAGCTCGCCGCGGTCGGTGTCCTGGCCGTGGACCGGGACGCCGTCGCCGGTCTCGATCAGCGCGTAGATGCGGCTCGAGTTGCTGCGCGAGATCGCGAGCCCGACCTTGCCGAACGGCTTCGTGGGGAGTCCGTTGCCCGTCAGCTTCTTCCACGTCGTGCCGCCGTCTTTCGACACGTAGATCCCGCTTCCCGGCCCGCCGCTCTCGCGGCCCCAGGTGTGGATTACGAGCTGCCACATCGCGGCGAACAGGATGCGCGGGTTGTTGGGGTCCATCACGACGTCGGCGGCTCCCGTGTTCTCGTCGACGAACAGCATCCGCTCCCACGTCTTGCCGCCGTCCATCGTGCGGTAGACGCCGCGCTCTTGCTGCGGGCCGTAGCTGTGCCCCAGTGCGGCGGCGTAGACGATGTCGGCGTTGGTGGGGTGGATCACGACGCGTCCAATGCGGCCCGTTAGGTCGAGGCCCAGGTGCTGCCACGTCTTCCCCGCGTCGGTCGACTTGTAGATCCCGTTGCCGATCGAGATGTGACTGCGGATCCATGCTTCCCCGCTCCCGGCCCAAACGATGTTTGGGTCCGAGGGAGCGACGGCGAGCGCGCCGATCGACTGCACCGGCTGGTCATCGAAGATCGGCTGCCAGTGGATGCCGCCGTCGGTGGTCTTCCAGATGCCGCCCGACGCGGCGCCCGCGTAGTAGGTGCTCGCGTCGCCTGGCACGCCCGCGACCGCCGCGACGCGGTTGCCCACTGGTCCGATGTAGCGGTAGCGGAGCTGGCTGAACGTGGCCGTATCGGCTACCGGCGCGGCGGCAGTGGGAGTCGGTGCCGGCCGCGCGGCGCGCGCGGGCCTGCGCCCGCCCTGCGCGTGACTGGTCAGCGGGATGAGGACGGCTAGTACGACGGCGAATGAGGCGACGCGGAACATGGGAAGGCCTCTGTGATTTGGGCGAATTACAAAGAGACCGTCCGCGCCACCAACCGGCAAGGAGTAGCTCGCCCCTTTTCGTCGCCCGTCGTAGCTTTTCCGGGATGACGGCTCACCGCTACCCCAGCAGCCACGTCTTTTACCGCAAGCTGGGCTACGAGTACCCCAAGATCGTTCGGGGCGAAGGCTGCTGGCTGATCGATTCCCGCGGCAAGCGCTACCTCGACGCTGTCGGCGGCGCCTACGTCGCCAACCTCGGCCACTCCAACCCTGAGATCGCCAACTCGATCGCCGAGCAGTGCCGGCAGTTCGGCTACCTGTCCGGCACGATGTTCACGCACGGCCCCGTCGAGAACCTGGCCGACGAGCTGGCCGCGACACTGCCCGGCGACCTCTCGAAGCTCTACTTCCTCTGTAGTGGGTCGGAGGCGGTCGAGGCCGCGCTAAAGCTGGCGCGGCAGTACTGGGTCGAGCGGGGAAGGGCGAGCAAGCACAAGATCATCGCGCTCGGGCCCGGCTATCACGGCAGCACGCTGCTCGCGCTGTCTGCCTCGGCGCGCGAGGCGCACAAGGCGCCGTTCCGTCCCTGGCTCGTCGATGTGCACCGCATTCCGGCGCCGTATCCGTATCGCTGCGAATGCGGCGGCCGTGGCGCCGCCTGCCCAGTCTGCAGCGCTGCTGTGCTCGAAGCAGCCATCGAAAAACTCGGCGCTGAGCAGGTTGCAGCCTTCATCGCCGAGCCCGTCGGCGGGTCGTCGACCGGCGCATCCACCCCGCGGCCCGAGTACTTCAAGCGTGTGCGCGAGATCTGCGATCGCCACGACGTGCTCTTCGTCGCCGACGAGGTGCTCGTGGGCATCGGCCGGACGGGGACCTGGTGGGCGATCGAACCTTACGCCGTCACGCCCGACATCATGACGTTCGGCAAAGGCGTCTCGGCTGGCTATGCGGCGCTCTCGGGCATCGCGGCGCCTGAGCGCATTGTGGACGTGATGGCGAACGGCTCGGGCAGCTTCATCCACGCGCAGACTTTCTCCCATCACCCGGTGGCCTGCGCGGCCGGGGTGGCGACAATGCGCTACCTGAAGCAGCACAAACTCGTGGAGCGCTGCGCCCAAATGGGTCGCGTCTTGCATGGGCGGCTGCGGTTTCTGACCGATCTGCCGCACGTCGGTGACGTGCGCGGCCGCGGGCTCCTCGCCGGCATCGAATTCGTCGAGGACAAGGCAAGCCGAGCGCCATTCCCGCGCTCGGCAAAATTCGCCGAACGATTTGCGGACGCCGCGCTCGATGCCGGAATCACCGTGTGGCCGAACGTGGGGCACGCGGATGGTACGAACGGCGACGCTGCGTTGATCGCGCCCCCCTTCATTATTACTGAACAGGAAATCGACGAGATCGTGGGCCGGCTGACGATCGCGCTCGAACAGACGATTGCGAAGGTGAGGGCTCGGGCATGACGGCGGCGCGCGACTATCCCCGCATCGTCGTGCCGCCGCCGGGGCCGAAGGCCCGCGCGATCGTGGCCCGGCAGGACCGCTTCGCGTCGACGTCGTATCCCAAGGAGTACCCGCTGGCGGTCGCGCGCGGCGAGCGCGCCGTGGTCGAGGACGTGGACGGCAACCGCTTCCTCGATTTCATGGCCGGCATCGCGGTCGCGTCGACGGGCTATGGCCATCCCAAGGTTGTGAAAGCGGTGCAGGACGCCGCCGCCCGTTTCCTGCATATCTGTGGCTCGGACTTCTACTACGAGAGCTTCGCGGCGCTGTGCGAGCGGCTCGCGCAGCTCGCGCCCGGGCCGAGCAAGAAGCGCGTGTTTCTGTCGAACTCGGGGACGGAAGCGGTCGAAGGCGCGATCAAACTCGCGCGTCATTCGACTGGCCGGCCGGCGATCATCGGCTTCCTCGGCGCGTTCCACGGGCGGACCTATGGTGGCTTGAGTCTCACGGCGAGCAAGGCGGTGCAGCGCTCGGGCTTCGCCCCGTTCCTGCCCGAGATCCATCACGTCCCCTACGGCTATCGCTACCGCTGCGAGTACTGCCGCGGCGAGTCCGAGTGCACCAGGCGCTGCACGTCGTGGATCGAAGACGAGCTGTTCGTCAAGAAAATCCCGCCGGACAGCGTCGCCGCGATTTTCGTCGAGCCGATCCAGGGCGAGGGAGGCTACGTCGTTCCCCCAGCGGGTTATCTGCGTGACTTGCGAGAGCTCTGCGATCGCTACGGCATCCTGCTCGTCTGCGACGAGGTGCAGTGCGGCGTGGGCCGCACCGGGAAGATGTGGGCGTGTGAGTACGAGGGCATCGAGCCCGACATCCTCCTGTCCGCCAAGGGTCTCGGCAGCGGCATGCCGATCGGCGCGATCATCGCCAAGGAATCGGTGATGAAGTGGAAGCCGGGCGCCCATGGCACGACGTTCGGCGGCAACCCCGTGTGCTGTGCGGCCGCGCTCGCGACGCTCGATATCGTCGAGCAGGAGCTGCTCCCCAACGTCGCGAACATGGGCGACCGGCTGATCGGCGGCGCGCGCAAGCTGCAGGACAAGTACGCCGCGATCGGCGACGTCCGCGGCCGCGGCCTCATGGTGGGCGTCGAATTCGTGAAGGACCGGGACACGCGCGCGCCCGCGCCCGACCTGGTCCGTGAGCTCGTCGATCGCGCCTTCACGCAGGGCCTGTTGCTGCTGGGCTGCGGGAAGAGCTCGCTGCGGCTCGCGCCACCGCTCGTCATCGACGAGTACGACGTCGACACCGCTCTCCGGATCATCGACGAGTGCCTGCACGAGATGTCGGACTAGCGTCAAAAGTCATGTCGATGCGGGATGCCGTCGCGCGCTACGTGCGCGACGGCGACGTCGTCGTCATCGAGGGATTCACGCACCTGATCTCGTTCGCCGCGGGCCACGAGATCATTCGCCAGCGGCGCCGCGATCTCACGCTCTGTCGTCTCACCCCGGATCTGATCTACGATCAAATGATCGCCGCGGGCTGCGCGCGAAAGCTGGTGTTCTCCTGGGCGGGCAATCCCGGCGTCGGCTCGTTGCATGCCTTCCGGCGGGCGGTGGAAGCGGGCACACTCGAGATCGAAGAGTACTCGCACTTCGGCATGGTGGCGCGCTTCGCCGCGGGCGCGGCGCGGCTCCCGTTCTGGACGCTGCGCGACTACAGCGGCACCGACCTGCCGCGGGCCAATCCGCGCATCAAATCGGTGACCTGTCCGTACACGGGCGAGGCGCTCGCCACCGTCCCGGCGCTCAATCCCGACGTCACCATCGTGCACGCGCAACGCGCCGACGCGCAGGGCAACACGCAGATCTGGGGACTGCTCGGCGTCCAGAAGGAAGCCGCCTTCGCGTCGGAGCGCGTGATCGTCGTCGTCGAGGAGCTGGTCGACGAGCGCGTGATTCGCTCGGATCCCAATCGCACGCTCATTCCCGCGGTCATCGTGAGCGCCGTCGTTGTCGCGCCCTGGGGCGCGCATCCATCCTACGCGCAGGGCCATTACGACCGCGACAACGACTTCTACGTTGGTTGGGAGGCGATCTCCCGCGAGCGCGCCGAGCTCTCCAGCTATCTCGACGAATTCGTCTATGGCGTGCAGGATCGCGTCGAGTATATGGAGAAGCAGCCGAGACTGATGGAGCGGCTCAAAGCGGGAGAGCAGCGCTGCGAGGGGGTGAATTACGGCTACTGATGCCTACACGCCTGACGAGATGATGGCCGCCGTGGCGGCGCGCGAGCTCGCTGACGGCGAGGTCGTCTTCGTCGGGATCGGCTTACCGAACCTCGCGTGCAATCTGGCGCGCCGCACGCACGCCCCGAATCTCGTGTTGATCTACGAATCGGGCGCCGTCGGCGCGACGCCGTCGCGGCTGCCCGTCTCGATCGGCGATCCGGCTCTCGTCACCGGCTCGCTCATGGTGTGCGGCATGGCCGATGTCTTTCAGCTGTTTCTCCAGAACGGCCGCATCGAGGTGGGTTTTCTGGGGGGTGCGCAAGTCGATCGCCATGGCAACATCAACACCACCGTCATCGGCGATTACCAGCGGCCGAACGTGCGCCTGCCGGGGTCGGGAGGCGCCGCCGAGATCGCGCTGCACGCCCAGCGCATTCTGATCATCGCGAAGCTCTCGCCGCGCGCGTTCCCAGCGCGCATCGATTTTGTCACGAGTCCGGGGCAGCGTGTGAAGCGTGTGATCACAGACAAGGGGGTGCTCGAGCCGGACGAGCAGGGAGAGCTCGTCTTGGCGGCGCTGTATCCTGGCGTGGAAGCCGCCGAGGTCAAAGCGGGCGTCGGCTGGAAGCTGGGCGCCAGGCCGCGTTTGGATCGCCTCGATCCACCCACGCCCGCGGAGCTGCAGCTGCTCCGTGAGGTTCTGGACCCCAAACGGCTGTACCTCAAATCATGATCCTCGCACTCGTGCTTGTGCTGCAGAACAACCCCGCCCCCGATTCGCTGGCGCTCCGCGTGCGGCAACTTGCCGACTCGTATCTCACCGCCTACTTCGAGCGCCATCCCGACGAAGCGACGCTCGATGGCGTGGCTCGTGGGCAACATGATCGGCTGCCCGACAACTCGCCCGCCGCGATCGCGCAGTGGCAGGATCGCGAAGATGCCTGGCTGTCGCAGCTCCGGCGTATCAACCCGCGGCGGATCGAGGGCCGGCCGGAAGCCGTGGCGTACGGGATCATGCGCGACGCCATCGAGGGCTCCGTCGCGACGCGCGTCTGTCGCTTCGAGCTGTGGAGCGTGGCGCACGCGGGCGGCGGCTGGCTGCCCACGATCACGGCGTTGGCGACGCTGCAGGGCGTGGGCACCGAGGACGCGCGGCGCCACACGCTCGCGCGCTGGCGCGCCGTGCCCACCTACATCGCGACTGAGATGGCGAATCACCGGGAAGGGCTGCGCCGTGGCTACACGGCGCCGCGACACAACGTCGAGATTGCACTCCGGCAAATCGACACACTGCTGGCGACGCCGGTAACCCGCTCGCCGCTCTCCGATCCCGCACGTCGCGACTCGACTCCCGAGTTTGTCGCCGAGCTCGGGCGGGTGATCGAGCAGGAAATCGTTCCTGCGATGCGTCAGTATCGCGATTTCCTGGCGGCCGATTATCTGGACCACGCACGCGAAGAGATCGGTGTCTCGGCCAACCCACACGGGTTCGACTGCTATAAGGCGAGCATTCGCGCGACGACCGGCCTGACGCTGTCGCCCGACTCCGTCTACAAGATCGGGCTTGCGGCCCTGGATCAGCTCGAGAATGCGATGCAGCAGATCGCCATCCGGTCGTTCGGCACCAGCGACGTGTCCCGGCTCCTCGAGCGTTTGCGCAGTGATACCGCGTACACGTTCCACACACGCGACGAAATGCTGGCGCGTGCCCGCGCCGCGATCGCACGGGCTCAGCGCGCGATGCCCGCGTATTTTGGACGGCTGCCGCGCGCGCCGGTCGTCGTGGAGCCGTATCCCGCGTTCCGGGAGCGACAAAGCGTCGGGGAGTGGAATCCGCCGGCCGAGGACGGCAGCAGGCCGGGGATTTATTACCTGTCCACCTACGACCCCCGGCGCAAGTCGCGGGCGGATCTCGAGGCGCTGTCGTTCCACGAGACGATTCCCGGCCATCATCTGCAGGGGACGATTGCCCTCGAGCGCGGGGACTCGCTCCCGGCGATCGCCCGCTACTTCTGGTCGCCCGGCATGGGAGAGGGGTGGGCGGAGTACGCCGAGCAGCTCGCCGACGAGATGGGGTTGTATTCGTCCGATACCGCGCGCTTCGGCATGCTCGCCGACATCACGCTCTCGGCCGCGTTGCTCGTCGTGGACACGGGAATCCACGCGTTTGGATGGACGCGGGAGCAGGCGATCGACTACATCCGCGAGCACACCCACGTCCCGCTGCTCCGCGCGGAAGTCGGGGTCGATCGCTATCCGGTGTGGCCCGCACAAGGTCTCTCCTATGGCCTCGGCCGGCTGGAGATCCGCCGGCTGCGCGCCATGGCGTTCCAGCGGCTCGGCAAACGCTTCGACATTCGGGCGTTCCACGATCGCGTGCTGGAGAACGGGGCGGTGCCCCTGCCGATGCTGCGCGCAGCGATCGAGCGATGGATCGACGCCTCGCGCTAGCCTGCGCGCTGATTCCCGCAGGCCTGCACGCGCAGCGGGCACCGGTTCTCAAACAGGTCGATCTCCCGCACGCCTACTACTGGCGCGAGATGTACGTGCCGCAGGTGACCAGCGGACCCAGTTCGGCGACCTGGTCGCCGGACGGCACCGAGCTGATCTACTCCATGCAAGGATGGTTGTGGCGGCAACGGATTGGGTCGGACACGGCCGCCCAACTCACCTCGGGCCCAATGTACGACTGCCAACCGGACTGGTCGCCGGACGGCCGCTCGGTCGTGTTCGCGCGCTACGTGCACGATGCGATCGAGCTCGAGCTGCTCGACCTCGCGTCCGGGAGCATCACGCCCCTCACATCCAACGGCGCCGTCAACCTCGAGCCACGCTGGTCGCCCGATGGGGGGGGCTCGCGCATCGCGTTCGTCTCATCCGTCTACCATGGCCGCTGGCACATCTTCGTCCTGAGCCCCGAAGGGGCGAAGGATCCGCTGCGGCTCACCGACGACAACGACAGCAAGTTACCGCGCTACTACTACAGCAAATGGGACCACTACATCTCGCCGACGTGGTCGCCCGACGGCAGGGAAATCGTTTTCGTTTCCAATCGCGGCCACATCCACGGCACGGGCGGCTTGTGGCGGATGGACGCGCGCCCCGGGGCCGCGCCGCGCGAGCTCCGTTACGAGGAGACGACCTGGAAAGCGCGTCCCGACTGGTCGCAGGACGGCAACCGCGTTGTGTACAGCTCCTACCTCGGCCGGCAATGGAATCAGCTGTGGCTCATGACGAGCGAGGGCGGCGACCCTTTTCCACTCACGTACGGCGATTTCGATGCGACCGCGCCGCGTTGGTCACCTGACGGCACGCGCATCGCCTACATCTCGAATGAAGGTGGCAACACATCGTTGTGGGTTATCGATGTGCCTGGCGGTCGAAAGCAGCGCATCGTTGCGCGCGGCCGGCGTTACAAGGATGCAGTGGGCACATTGCGTCTGAACATCGTGGACCGCGCCGGTCGACCGCTCGCGGCTCGGATTTCGGTCACGACTGCGGAAGGCCGTGGCTACGCTCCGGATAATGTGTGGCGACATGCTGATGAAGCATTCGACCGCTCGGAGCGCGAGTTCGAGTACTCATACTTCCACTCGACCGGATCCTCTGAGATGACGGTTCCCGCTGGTCAGGTGCATGTGGAGGTGTGGCGTGGACCCGAGTACCGCGTTGTTCGTGCCGACGTGGGCGTGCCGACGGGCCGACGTGTAGTGCATCGAGTCGTCCTCGATCGTCTCGACGATCTGCCCAGGCGCGGCTGGTGGAGCGGCGACGTGCACGTGCACATGAACTACGGCGGCGCCTACCGCAACACGCCGCAGCATCTCGCGTTTCAGGCACGCGCCGAGGACCTGCATGTCGTGGAGAATCTGATCGTAAACAAGGAGCAGCGGATTCCGGATATCGCTTACTTCCGCTCCGACGTGGATCCGGTATCGACCGCCACGTTCCTCCTCATGCACGCGCAGGAATTTCACACCAGTGTGTGGGGCCACATGGGACTGCTCGGCCTCCGGTCCCACTACTTGCTGCCGGAGTATGCCGGATATCCCAACACCGCGGCGGCAAGTCTCGGACTGACGAATGCAAGGGTTGCCGATCTCGCGCATGCACAAGGCGCGCTCGTGGGATACGTCCATCCCTTTGATACGAGACCCGATCCGGCCGACACGACCGCGCCGCTGTCCTATGAGCTGCCGGTCGACGTCGCCCTCGGCAAGGTCGACTACCTCGAGGTCATGGGATACTCGGACCATCTCATCACGTCCGAGATTTGGTATCGCCTGCTCAACTGCGGATTCCGGTTGCCGGCGGCGGCGGGTACGGATGCCTTCCCGAATTTCGCCAGCCTGCGTGGACCGCCCGGCCTGGTGCGCGTATTCGTGAACTCGCGTGCCACCCTCGATCCGCGGAGCTGGCTCGCGGGACTCAAGGCGGGAAGGACGTTCGTGACGAACGGGCCGCTGCTCGAGTTTACGCTTGCGGGCCGCGGAGTCGGCGACGAGATCAACATCCCGTCCGGGACGCGTCCGCTCCAGGCGGTCGTGAGGCTGCGATCGAACGTTCCGGTTGATCATCTGGAGATCATCGGGAATGGGAAGGTCGTCGCGACCGTGCCGCTCGCCGCCGATCGAATGACGGCTGCCGATACGGTGTTCGTGCCCGTGAATGGGAGTGGCTGGTACGTGCTGCGCGCCTACAGCGATCGCGCCGAGCTGCCCGTGCTCGATCTATATCCGTTCGCGTCTACGAGTCCGATCTACGTACGGGTCGGCGAGGAGTCGGTCCGCTCTCCCGAGGATGCCACGTTCTTCGTGCGCTGGATCGAGCGGATGGAGGCGCTTATGCGGGCGAGCACCGCCTGGAATACGCCCAGCGAGCGGGAAAACACATTGCGCACGCTGTCCGGCGCCCGTGAAGTCTTTGCTTCGCTGTCCGGACGCTGAGCTGCGACGCCGGGCGACTT
>Ga0066686_10000397_pt1 | contig 14910 bp, 12 predicted proteins | sample GraSoiAngelo_135_FD_65627 | JGI IMG/M metagenome (GOLD analysis project Ga0066686, IMG submission 65627) | Grasslands soil microbial communities from the Angelo Coastal Reserve, California, USA - 14_0929_05_40cm | ecosystem: Environmental > Terrestrial > Soil > Grasslands | place: USA...
GAAGTCCTCTTTGTCGAACTGTCCACTTCGAAACTGATCCAGAACGTCTTTCGACCGGAGAGCAACGTCAGCAAGACGATCCTGGATCTCCTGAAAGTCGTCGTCGGCTTCTTTCTGGCGGTTGAAATTGTGTCGCTGATCATCGGAATCATGCTGACAAAGTCCATTACCAGCGCGGTCTACAATCTGGACCGGGGAACCGAGTTCATCAAGCGCGGCGACTTCAGCCACCGGGTCGTGGTAAAGGCGGACGACCAACTGGGCGCCCTGGCAAAGTCCTTCAATCAGATGACCGAGTATGTCCAGGCACTGGTAAAGGAGAGAGTTCAGAAAGAAAGACTGGAAAGAGAACTGGAAATTGCCAAGGAAGTTCAGGAGCAGCTCTTCCCCCAGCAGGCGCCTCAAATGAAACGTCTCGAGGTCACGGGTCTGTGCTTGCCTGCGCGAGTGGTGAGCGGAGATTACTACGACTTCCTGCAGCTGAGCCCTCAATGCCTCGGTATAGCCATCGGGGACATCTGCGGCAAGGGGATCTCGGCGGCCCTGCTCATGGCGAACCTTCAGGCGACGCTGAGAAGCGATGTCCTCAATCTCGCGCTTCCGTTGCAGCCGGTGGCGCAGGCCAACGGAGATGCGGCCGTGTCGCGTCTGATGCGCCTGTTAAACCACCAGATTTACAGCTTCACTTCCTCAAATAAGTTCGCCTCCCTTTTTTACGGAGTTTATGATGACAGCCGCCTTACGCTGACTTATTGTAATGCGGGACACAACCCTCCCCTCTATTTCGGTGACGGAGGCTTCCAGAGACTTACCGTCGGAGGAACTGTAGTGGGAATCTTCCCGGACGCGGAATACGAGCATGCGTGTCTGACGCTGAGGCCCGGCGATCTGTTCGTGGCCTATACGGATGGCATCGTGGAGAGTGTCAACGAATATGGAGAAGAGTTCGGCGAGCAACGGCTGATCCAGTTGATTCAACGCAACCGCACTCTTACCGCCGCAGATATTCAAAAGGTCATCGTCGAAGAGGTAGTGCGCTGGTCCTTTGAAGAAGAGCGAGACGACGACATGACACTCATCATCGCTAGAATCCTCTAATGAAGCATCGTTAATCAAGTCCGTTTAGGCGCTATCGCCAGCGAGTGTTCGTTTTCGTGAAATTCGCGGAATTCGTGGCCGGTAAAGCCGCCCACGAATTCCACGAATTAACAGGAATTTAGATTCTTCACGGATGCTGAGAGAGTTGAAGGCCGCATGAATTGGACTCGCCCTTCAGATTGCGCCCTATCCGTAATTGTAAACGGGTCGTATATGCTGTATACATCACAGGGTAAATGCTGTGGCCCCGGAAGTGCTTGACTAGCTTAGGTCCAGGCGGTATGGTTGCGTTTTCGGATTATTCATATTTTTCCGCTTTCTTAGATAATGGCACGCCGATCATTTCTTACGACATTCGAAATCAGCGAGATCTGCGAGGTTAACCCTACGACCGTCCAAAACTGGGTCAGGGAAAACAAGCTTAGGGCGTTTGTGACTCCGGGGGGCCATCGGCGGGTGCGACGGGAGGACTTGATCGCCTTTATGAAGAAGTTTGGGATGCCCCTCCCACGCGGTCTTGAGAATGAGCACCGCCTCGTCCTGGTTGTTGATGACGAACAAGATATTTGCAACCTCCTGGTTTCTCTGATCGAGTCCTCAGGCGAAAATCTGGAGGTCGCCGCCGTGCATAGCGGCGTGGAGGCACTGCTCTTCATAGGGGAGCGGAAGCCCGATCTGGTGATTCTGGACATTATGATCCCCGGCATGAACGGCATCGATGTGTGCCAGAAGCTGAGGTCCAATCCTTCCACCGAGAACATCAAGGTGGTGGCGATTACGGGCTCCCACAATCCCGAGATCAAAGACCGCATTCTCGATGCTGGAGCTGACCTTTTCTGCACCAAGCCGCTGGACCTGATTTCATTCCGCGATCAGTGTCTCGAGCTCATTCGTCCGTGAGGAGGGGTTGTGGTGTCTAGCCTGGATGATCCCAAGCGCTGGGCGGAGCTTGATCCACAGAACATGCGGAGTCTGCTGTCGGCCTTCCCCAAGCAGATCCGGGAAGCCTGGCATTTGGTTCAAGGCCTCGAGCTTAAAGTGGACTTCCCGATCGCTAGCGTCCTCGTCAGCGGTTTGGGAGGTTCGGCCATCGGAGGCGATGTGGTCCGGACCGTTACGGCGGATGTGCTTCGGGTTCCGCTTCTGGTGATCCGAGACTATGGTCTTCCCCAATTCGTTAATTCGAAAACGGCGGTGTTTGCCTGCAGCTACTCGGGAAATACCGAGGAAACGCTGAGCTCTTATGAGCAGGCGCGACAGGCCGGCGCCTTCATCGTCTGCATATCTTCCGGAGGCGCGCTGGCGGAGAGGGCTCGGGCCGGAGGGTTTCCTTTGATCCGGATCCCCGCGGGAATGCCGCCCCGCACGGCTTTAGGGTACTCGGCCATAGCCCTCCTGGGGTCGCTGCACGCCTTCGGGTTGGTTTCAGACATCCGCGAGTCCGTAGAGGAGACGGCGGAGCTGCTTTCATCGCTGGTGCTGCGTTACGCTGCGGCTGTGCCGGAACAGAGCAACAAAGCGAAGACAATCGCCCGCGGGCTACACGGAAAAATTGTGGCGATCTACGCTTCCAGCGGCAGGCTGGAAGCGGCGGCAGTGCGCTGGCGCGGGCAGATGGAAGAAAACGGAAAGAATCTTGCCTTTCACCATCTGCTGCCCGAAATGGACCATAACGAGCTGGTCGGATGGAGATATCCCGAGGATGCCCTTAAGAAGGCCGGTGTCGTATTTTTGCGCGACCCAGAGGATCATCCACAGGTGCAGCGCCGGTTTGACTTTACCCGGGAAATGGTGGCAGAGAGTGCGGGCGTCACCTTCGAGGTCTGGAGCGAGGGGAAGAGTTTGCTGGCCCGCATCTTTTCACTGATCTGCCTGGGAGACTTTGTCAGCCTGTATCTGGCCCATCTGAATTCGGTAGACCCGACCCCCGTAGACGCCATTGAACTTCTGAAACAAAAACTTAGAGCTTGAAAATGCGACGGGAAATTTTTCGCGAATACGATATCCGCGGCATCGCTGGAAAAGATCTGACGGATGATTTTGTCGAGCTGCTAGGGCGCGGCATCGGAACGCTGATGCGTCGCGAGGGGAAACAGAGGATAACGCTGGCGCGGGACTGCCGTCCGAGCTCCGATCCCTACCGCGATGCGCTCGCTGCCGGCGTGAGCGCCAGCGGTGTTTCCGTGATCGACGTCGGGGTCGTTCCCACGCCCCTGCTTTACTTTTCCATATTTCATCTCGGGAGCGATGGAGGTGTGGTGATTACCGGGAGCCACAATCCTCCCGAGTACAACGGGTTCAAGATCTGCGTCGGGACCGACGCGATCCACGGCGACGGAATCAGGCGGCTTTACGATTTGATCGACCGGCGCGACTTTACGCAGGGCTCCGGCGACATCACGTCGGCGGATATCATTGCCCCTTATTTGAAGTACGTACGGGACCAGATCCGGCTTCCCAGAAAGGTTCGCGTGGCGATCGACTGCGGCAACGGAACGGGGTGCCTGGTCGCCCCTGACCTGATCAAGTCCCTTGGATGCGAGACCACCGAGCTGTACTGCGAGATGGACGGAATGTTTCCCAATCACCATCCTGATCCCACGGTCGTCGAAAACCTGCGCGATTTGCAGCGCGCGGTCGCCGGGAACAAGCTCGAATTGGGGATCGCTTTTGACGGGGACGCAGACAGGCTCGGAGTGGTGGACGACGAGGGACGCATCATCTGGGGCGACATGCTGATGATTCTTTACGCTCGAGACATTCTGAAACGCAGGCCCGGCACCACATTCATCTCCGAAGTCAAATGCTCCATGAATCTCTTCCGCGATATTGAACAGCGCGGCGGACGCGCGATCATGTGGAAGACGGGTCACTCTCTTATCAAAGCGAAGATGAAGGAGGAAAACGCCGTGTTGGCCGGAGAGATGAGCGGTCACATGTTCTTCGCGGACCGCTATTTTGGCTTTGACGACGCGATCTATGCGGCATGCCGGCTTCTCGAGATTGTTTCCAATTCCAGCCAGGGCGTCGCCCAGATGCTTTCGGATGTTCCTCCTACTGTAGTCACTCCTGAGATCAGGGTGCAGTGCGACGACGATAAGAAATTTGAAGTCGTCGAGAAGGTCAGGCGTCATTTCAAGGAACGACGTCAGGTCATCGACGTCGATGGCGCGCGGATCCTCTTCCCCAACGGTTGGGGTCTGGTTCGGGCTTCCAATACCCAGGACGTCCTGGTGCTGCGGTTTGAGGCGCAGGACCAGGCCTCGCTGGAGGCTATCCGGGCGGAGGTCGAAGAGCAGGTGCGCCGGGCAATGGATCAGTCATAGCGGTTTTATCCACAGAGCCACAGAGCGTTGACAGTGCTTGAAGCGATTTGCCACAATGGCGCTCGGCACTGTGGGACTCGCACTCTATGGCGGAATATCACATCTTTGTAGTGTCGGACGGGACTGGCGAGACCGCTACGAAGATGTCCAAAGCCGCCCTGCTGCAGTTCAAACCCGCGAACACGACCTTCGTGCGTCACAGTAACGTGCGCTCTGTCGACATGGTGCGGGAGATTGTGCGGGCGGCGGAGAGAGAGCCCGCGCTTGTCATCCATACCTTCGCGTCCCGCCGCCTGCGGCAGGAAATGGAGCAGGCGTGTCAGGAATTCAACGTGGCGAGCCTTGACTTGATCGGACCTCTAATCGAAAAACTGGCGGAGTTCATCGAGACTCAGCCCGCGGAGACGCCGGGTCTTCTGCACCAGGTCGATGACGACTATTTCGATCGCATCGACGCCCTGGCCTTTACCGTGCGCCATGATGACAATCGCTCGCCGGAAGACCTTCATGAGGCGGACATCATCCTCGTGGGGGTTTCCCGGACATCGAAGACTCCTCTGGGTATCTATCTCGGGCAGGAAGGCTGGAAAGTGGCCAACATTCCGGTTGTCATGGGGGAAGAATTGCCGCGCGAACTGTTTCAGGTGGACCAGTCTCGAATCGTCGGCCTGATGACGACCCCTGAGCGTCTCGCTGAAGTCCGAAAAGCGCGCCTCTCCCGTCTGGGTTCCCTCGACTCCACATACGCAGATATGAAACGTGTCGCCGCGGAGTTGGAGTACTGCCGCAAAATCTTCGAGCAAAACGCTGACTGGCTGCTCGTCGATGTAGCCGGAAAATCCGTAGAGGAAACCGCTGCAGAGATACTGGACCGGCTCTTCGGGAAGGAGCGCCGGCTATAACCCGGCCCGCTGGCGGCCGCAACCAAGCGCGATCACCGCAGAGAACGCAGAGAAAAATGACCAATTATTTCAAACTTGAAATTTGAGATTTGAAATAATTTGAAATCTCAAATTTGAAATGGGATAGGAATGGATTTTTTCATGAGCATCGAGATCGCCGGGGGCACGAACTAAAAGCGCGGCCACGAATTTCGCGAATTAAAAAGACGAACCTGTCTCGCGCTGTGACCGTCAAGCGCGCAAAAGAGTTTCTTCAAATTCGTGAAATTCGTGGCGAGTTTTTCAGGGGCCTGTGAAGAATCTCAAATTTCAAATCTCAAATAATTTGAAATAATTCGGCGAGGATTTTTGGCTCAATAGTATGGAGTTTGCCAAGCTTCATGCTCTCGGCAACGACTTCCTGGTCGCGGACGTCAGCGGAGAGGAAGGCCACAAACGCTCCCTGGGCGCGCTCGCGCGAAGGATCTGCCACCGGCATTGCGGGGTGGGGGCCGACGGCGTTCTCTTTTTTCAGCCTGCCATTGGCGATCCTGCCGCAGATTTCTCCACGCTCATATTCAATGCGGATGGGAGCAAAGCAGAAATGTCTGGAAACGGTGTCCGCTGCCTGGCGGCCTTCCTGTATCGCGGCGGGAAGTCCCCCTCGCGCTCCCTCCGTATCAGAACCGTGGCCGGTGTGAAGTTGGTGACCCTTCTGGGCGAAGAGGGAACGACGTACACCTTCGAAAGCTCGCTCGGACTCCCGATCACGGCCCCGGATCATATACCGGTGCGCATCCCGTCGAAGATGGATCCGATTCTGGACTACGCCGTGACGACGGGCTCCCACACCGTTCCCGTGACGATCACCTCCATGGGCAACCCCCATTGTTCGACTTTCTGGCCGAGTCTGGACGAGGCCCCCATCGACACGCTGGGACCCTTGCTCGAGAACGAAAGCTTGTTCCCGAATCGAACTAACGTCGAATTTATCCAGGTCCTGGACCGCCATCGCATTCGGGTCCGCTTCTGGGAGCGCGGCGTCGGGCGCACGCTGGCGTCAGGGACGGGGAGTTGCGCGGCCGCAGTGGCCGCCATTCTGAATCGGCGCGCCGACAGTCCCGTCACCGTCGAAACAGAAATGGGATGGCTCCTGGTGCGATGGGAACCGGGCAGCGAGGTTGTCTTGATCGGCCCAGCGCAATTCATTTGCGCCGGCACGTACGTTGCCCCAGAGTCATAAGATTCACCGCTAAGACGCGAAGACGCAAAGAATCACGAAGGAGATTTTGCTCAGGGTTCTTTTGCGACTCTTTGTGTCTTCGCGTCTTTGTGGTGAAAACAAAAGCGAATCTGCGCATGGCACTGGAAGATTCCGCGAACCTGGTCGAGTACTTCAGATCGCAGCTGGAGCCTTCCCTCGCGCTGTTGAAGAAGCTGGTCGAGCTGGAGTCTTACTCCTTCGACAAGCCCGGCGTCGATGGTTTGACTGGCTTCCTTGCGGATGAATTCAGCGTCCGTGGCGCTTCGGTCGAGGTCATGGAACATCCCGTCCGAGGTAACGCTCTGAAAGCCACTTGGAATGACGCCTCCGCGGAGCCTCCGGTCCTGGTTCTCGGGCATCTGGACACCGTATGGCCCCCGGGAACCCTGAGATCGCGCCCCTTCAAGGTCGAGGAGGGAAAAGCCTACGGTCCGGGGGTCTTCGATATGAAGAGCGGTATTTTGATTTGTCTGCTTGCCTGTCAGGCATTCCAAGAGAGGCGGATAGATCCGGGAAAGGGCGTGATATTTCTCTTCACCGCCGACGAGGAGATCGGAACCGAAACCGGTTTGTCCCGGCTGAAGCTGGTGGCGACCTCGTGCCGGGCGGTGTTGTGCCTGGAACCCCCTCTTCCGGGGGGAAAGGTGAAGACGTTTCGCAAGGGTGTAGGCGAATTCCGGATCCGAGTCACCGGGGTTGCCGCACATGCAGGCGCGGATCACGAAAAGGGGGCGAATGCAATTCTGGAGCTCAGCAAGCTCGTCCTCCAACTTCAAGCTTTGACGGACTATCAGAGAGGGGTTACTGTTAATGTCGGTAAGATCCGCGGCGGATCGGCAGTCAATGTCGTTCCGGCGGAGGCTGAGGCGGAAGTCGATTTCAGAGTGAGTACGGTTTCGGATGGAGACCGATTAGAGCAACGGGTTCGAGACTTGAGGGCCTCGGATCCGAGGTGCGCGGTGCTGGTTGAAGGAGGGCTGCGCCGGCCTCCGCTGGAGAGGACGCCCGCCGTGGTTGAGCTGTATCAAAAGGCTCGTGGGGTGGCATTCTCACTGGGCTTGGATCTGGGCGAAGGAGGCACCGGGGGCGCGAGTGACGGCTCGTTTACCGCGGCGTGGGGGATTCCCACTCTCGACGGGTTGGGCGTAGAAGGAGACGGAGCGCACGCGCTGCATGAGCACATTCTTGTGGACGACATACCGCGCAGGGCGGCGCTGTTGGCGCGCTTGACGCAGACCCTGCCTCCAATTCAGACAGTGACCCTGGCGGACGCACGGAAAGGGACAACTTAAGGCCCGAAGGGCCGAGAGTGAATAGGCCCCCGCAGAGCGGGAGAGAAAATTCGGGACGAAAAGCGCCGAAGGCGCGCCACGTGCCGGCTGCCTGTCTTTTGCGCCACGCATCACGGGTGTCCTCTCAACCCGGCCCTCACGGGCGGTGCCATTCACTGCGGGGCCTTCTGCCTTGGCTAACCGGGCCCGGCAAAGACTTTCAAGAACAGAGCGCTACTGTCTGAATGGCAGAGATCCTACAGTGAGTCTTTACATGTCGTTCTATCGAAAATGCCGGTTTTGGCTGCTGGGATTGGCATGCTTGGGAGGAATTTCCGAAGCGGCGGCCCGCAACTCCGGCAAGGCGTTTGCCTACGTGGGGTCCAATCTCATCATCACAGCTGAGGTTGGCAGTTCGCACAGCTTCATCCTGAATTTCATCAATCTCTCCGACTACGTCATCGTGGTTCAGCCGAATGATCTCATTTACAAGGGGGTCTCGGGGCGTTTTTATATCGGTCAGGTTTTTGAAAAAGAACACAAGGACAGCCGCGGGGAATCCCTCAAATACAGCGCCTCGGTGCTGCTGAAAGGGCACACTTTCACCGGCTTGACCGTGATCGGCTCATTTCAAGAATTGGACCAGATCGAGCAGCTCAGCCTGCGCATCGGTTCCAAACGCTTCTATCTGCAAGCCGTGGACCCGTTACAGTTCGAGCAGCTGGCCGCCAAAATCGGCGAACTGGATCTCAAGAACCCGAGCCCGCGAGCGGCGCTGCAGGAGGCGAATATTGCCGAGACGGGAAGCGTCACCGCAACGGACGGCACCGCCGAGTGGGACAAAGACTGGCAGACTCTTCTGACCGTCAATGGCGAGAACCCGCCCAGGATCATCGAAAAGCCGGAGATTCAACCCACGGAGGAAGCCCGGAGGGCGAACAGTTACGGAAAAGTGAAACTCCAGGCACTGGTCAACAAAAACGGTGGAGTTCAGGATATCAAGATCCTGCGCGGTCTGGGCCGCGGGCTCGATGAACGCGCGGTTGAAGCTGTGAAGAACAGCTGGGTCTTTCTTCCCGCCACGAAGAACGGCGAGGTGTTAGAAGCGGTCGTCAGCTTCGAGGTCGAATTCAAGGCTCCGGCCCCCAAGCTTCAGAACAATCACTCCCCGCGGTAATGTGAGGCAAGCGCCTGCAGCAAAGAGGCTGTGGTATTCTCTTTGGGGAGAATGGCGACGCGCTTTCCCAAGGATTCGATCGTGCCCGCGGTAATCGGTCCCAGCGCGGCGACCGTGCTCCGTTCGAAAACCGACTTTAGATTATTCCCTCCCAGAATCTTCGCGAAATTGGTGACGGTGGAGGAGCTGGTGAAGACGACGATCTCCGGCGGCTCCCTGACGATGCCCCGGACCATAGCTTCGTCCACTTCAGGGAGAACATTCTCGTAACAGGGCAGGATGTCGACGCGCGCTCCGGCGGACTCGAGCGTCCGGGGCAGTATGTCGCGGGCCTCTTTTGCGCGAGGCAGCAGGATGCGGCAGCCGACAAGTTTTTCCAGCCCGCCGTGAGAGTCCGCTAGCGCGCGAAGGATCCCTTCGGCCACGAAGTCCTGAGGCACCAGGTTCACGAGAACTCCGGCGTCGCGAAGGGCCTCGGCTGTCGAAGGCCCCACGGCGCAAACTTTTCTGTCCCGCCAGAGATCTGCAGGAATGCCGCGTTGCTTCATCCGAAGAAGGAAGTAGGAGACGCCGTGCGTGCTGGTAAAGATGATCCAGGAGTAGCTGTCGAGAGCATCGAGCGCGGCATCCACGGCTGTCTTGTCAGCGATCTCGCGAATCTCGATCGTAGGAAACGGGATGACGCGCGCGCCCAGTTTCTCGAGACCGGCCGTCAGGGTAGCAAGCTTGCTCGCGCTACTGGCTACCAGCACTCTCTTGGTGCGCAATGGGGGCAGCTCGTTCAGGTTTTCGGTGACAGAGCTTTTCATTATTTCCGCAGGGGCTCGAGGATTTCGGCCCCTCCTTTGGAGAGAATCCTGTCTGCAAGAGAGATGGCCGCTTGTTCGGCCTGGCCGGGAGAAGACAAAATGGAGTCGCGGATGATTCGGCTGCCGTCCGGAGTCGCCGCCAGGCCTTCGATTTTCAGCTGACCGTTCTCGTGACACGCGTGCACGGCCACCGGGCTGTTGCATCCTCCACCGATGTGCCGCATAAAGGCGCGCTCGGCATGAACTGCGCCGGCGGTGGCCGCGTGGTTCAGGAACGAGACAAGGCTGCGGACACGCGCATCGTCTTTCCTGGTTTCGAGGGCGAGCGCTCCCTGCCCGGGAGCGGGCAGCATCTCGCTGAGGTCCAGCCGTGTGCTGATCCGGCCCGAGAGACCCAGGCGATTGAGCCCCGCACAGGCCAGAATGATCGCGGCGTACTGGCCCGCCCTGAGCTTTTCAAGGCGCGTGTCAACATTTCCGCGGATGTCCGTCACACGAAGATCCGGCCGAAGCGCCAGGACTTGCGCCTGACGTCGAATGCTTCCGGTGCCGACCAGGGCGCCTTGCGGAAGCTGCCGTACAAGGGTGATTTCCGGTGCCGAGAGCAGAGCATCCCTGGCGTCCTCGCGCTCCGGTATGACGCTGATCTCCAGCGAATCCGGGAGGTTCGAGGGCAGGTCTTTGGCGCTGTGTACGGCGAGGTCGATTTCTCCGGCGATCAAGGCCTCTTCGATTTCCTTGACAAAAACTCCCCGCCGGCTTGCCGACCGGAGCGGCATGAGCTGGTCTCTGTCCGCGGTGGTCTTGATGATCCTCATTTCGAGCGCCGCCTCGGGAAATCTCCGCTGGATCTGGTCTCGCACCCAGGAGGCCTGAGTCAACGCCAGCTTGCTTCCGCGCGTCCCAATAATCAGCATCGTTTCGAATCTCGCACCCGTCCCGGGGGGAAAGAGTCAACGATAGAAAAGTTGGCCACGAATTACACGAATTGTTTTGATCACAGAGGGGTGGATACAGTCAGTGACTGTCATGAAAAAACTCCGGGGACTGCCAGCCTGTTTTTCGTGTAATTCGTGAAATTCGTGGCCGGCTTTTCTCCGTGGCTCTGCGGCCAATGACACTGTTTGAGTCTCAGCTTTCCGAATCCTTCTGGAGCTTGAATATCCGCTTCAGGGTGTCGAGGTACGCCGCCTGCTGCAACGGATCGTGATCCGTACTGCGAAGCTGGGTAATCAACGGGTGGGCGATCTTTCCGGCGATGCGCGAGATCATCACTTCGAGCTCGCGCCGCTCTTGCGGATCGCGCGGGCCGGCCTTCTTGAAGAAACGGTCCAACTCCACCTGGCAGATCTCCTGGATTCTGGTCTGGAGTTCGACCACGACGGGGGCCATATCCAGGGAGTGCAGCCGCGCGCAGAAAGAATCCACTTCCTGTTCGACGATTTTTTCCGCCAGGGCAGCTTCTTTGCGGCGCTCCTGCAGATTGGCTTCAACCACAGCGCCGAGGTCGTCCACATCGTAATAAAAGACGTTGTCGATCGTCCCCACATTGGGGTCCACGTTCCGTGGAACGGAGATGTCGATGAAAACGATAGGCGTATTCTTTCGTTCCTGCATTATCTGCTGAGCGCGGGCGTAATCTACGAGCAGTTCGTAGGATCCTGTGGAAGTGATGACGATCTCGGACCGGGCGGCCCACTTCGTCAGTTCTTCAAATGGAACCGCCTCTCCGTGAAAGTGCGCCGCCAGCTCCCGGGCCGCTTGCGGGCTCCGGTTCGCGACGCGGACCGACCGGACGCCGGTGGCGCGGAGGTGTGTCGCTGCCAGCTTGCCCATTTTCCCCGCGCCGACGATCAGGATGCTCATGCCCCTGAGATCGCCGAAAATCTTGCGCGCCAGCTCGACAGCAGCAGAACTCACCGAAACGGAGTACTCCCCGATGCTCGTTTCGCGGCGCACCCTCTTGGCCGCGTGAAACGCGGCCTGAAGAAGCCCGTTAAGGTAGGTCCCGATCGTACCGGCCTGGACTGCGACGTTGTAGAACGACTTCACCTGTCCCAGGATCTGGGGCTCCCCCAGAATCATCGAATCCAGGGAGCTTGCGACGCGAAAGACGTGCCGCACCGCCTGCTGCTCCGAGTAGCGATAGAGCTTCTCCCGCAGCTGTTCGCCGTCGATGCAGCTCTTCTCACGAAGGAACGCCTCCATGGATTCCAGGCCCTGGGCGCTGTTCTTCACGCGCGACAAAAGCTCGACACGGTTGCAGGTGGAAAAGATCATCGTTTCCTGAATGCCGGGACGCTCCACGAGCTCGCGCAGCGCCTCCGGCAGCTTCTCCGGATGAAAAGACGCCCGCTCGCGCGTGTCCAGCTCCGCGGTCTTGTGGTTCAATCCGATCAAGGCCAGATTCAAAGTCATTCCTACAGGTACGTATGAAGACCTTTGAAAAGGCTTATGCTGAAAGTTAGAACCGCCGAGACGAATCCCACAATACTGATATAGGCGGCGCGCCGGCCGCGCCAGCGGGCCGAAAGCCGGTAGTGGATCAGTACGAGATAGATCCCCCACGTCATCAAAGAGGCGGTTTCCTTGGGATCCCAGCTCCAGAAGCGGCCCCAGGCCTGCTGCGCCCAGAAAGCGCCGGTGACGATTGTCAGACTCATCAGAATGAATCCGGCGAACAGGGAAAACCGCAGCAGCTCGTCACAGACCTGCAGGGAGGGGAGCCGAAAATACAGGAACCGGAAGTTCTTGCTCTTTAGCTCGTTTTCCTGAATCAAGTAGAGGACTCCCGATACGAAAGTAAGAAAGAATGCGGCATATGCGAGGAAAGCCACGCTCGTGTGAAAGTAGATCCAACGGCTCTGCAGCAACGGCGGAATCGCATGATTCTCCTCCCAAACGGTTCCTGAAAGGACCATGAGTGCGGAAACCAGCGGCAGCACAAAGGCGCCCAGCGCGTTGATCTTGTACCGGAAGTAAGCCGCAATAAATGTCAGGGTAAGACTCCAGGCTAGAAAGCAGAGCGAGTCGGGCAAGGAGGTTATGGGGAAGTGCCGGCGCTGGAATCCCAACAGAGTCAGGAACACCGTATGGGCGATAAAGCCACAGCCTACCAGAGCCAGCGCGATGGTGATAAAGAGCTGCCTCTTTCGATAAAATCCCACCAGCGAAAGAAGCAGGCCCACCGCGTAGAGGGCCAATGCGCCTTGCAGTATCCAACCCATGAACACCCGCCGATAAGAGCAAATTCTATCACATTCCCTAAACCACGGAGACCCTTAGCGCCTTCGCGGTGAAACTGGGCCCGACTTAACCGCGAAGACGCGAAGGGCGCGAAGGCTCGCCCGAGTTTGCCGGTGAAAGTGTGCTATAGTTTGCGTTTTAATTCGATCCAGCAATTGTGGGTTCCTGGAGCCGGACACGGGTGGATTTTCTCCAAAAGATCGATGTTGCCACTGTACTTATTCAGTTTGCTGTCCTGTTGTTTTCTCTCAGCATTCACGAAGCGTCTCACGCCTGGGTGGCCGGCTATTTCGGGGACTATACCGCTCGCTACCTGGGCCGTGTCAGCCTCAATCCCATCGCTCATATAGATCCCATAGGGACTATACTTTTTCCGCTACTGAATATGCTGACGGGATTCCCACTGATCGGTTGGGCCAAGCCCGTTCCGGTAAACTCCGTTCATCTCCGGAACCCGCGCCGGGATCAGATATTCATTTCGTTGGCCGGTCCGGGTTCAAATCTGATCGCGGCCGCGACCGGATTTCTGGTGCTTGCTGGCCTGAAGCTGGCCTCAACTCACGCCGCGGCGCTCGTAGACCACATGATTGCAAAATTTCTTTCCAGTTTCTCACTCAGCACCTCGATCCCCCACGAGCAATCCGTGATTGCACCCCTCTTGGCAATTCTCTTCTTTGCTCTGATTATCAACATGGCTCTCGCCTTTTTCAATTTCATCCCGATTCCACCGCTCGACGGCCATTGGGTGCTGTACGGCCTGCTTCCTTATAACGCGGCTCAGACTTTGGAACGTATCAGCTCCTACGGCATCTTTCTGCTTTACGGATTGATGTTGATCGGCGCGTTTTCATTTATTTTCATCCCCATCCGGCAAGTCTTGATGCTCTTGTACTGGTTATGAAAGAACGCGTTTTCAGCGGCATGCGCCCTACTGGCAAGCTCCACCTGGGCCACCTGATCGGCGCCTTGAACAACTGGGTGGCGCTTCAGGACGCCTACGAGTGCTTTTACGGTATCGTAGACTGGCATGCGCTCACGACGGAATACGCAGAAGTTTCTCAACTCCGCGAAAACGTCGTCGAAATAACCCTGGACTGGCTGGCTGCAGGTCTCGATCCCGGCAAGAGCACGCTGCTGATCCAATCCCGCGTCCCGAATCATGCGGAGCTGCACGTGCTGCTTTCCATGATCACGCCTATTCCGTGGCTGGAGCGCGTGCCTTCCTATAAAGAGCAACAGGTGCAGCTCAGCAACAAGGACCTTTCGACCTACGGCTTTCTCGGTTACCCTTTGTTGCAAGCGGCTGATATTCTCGTATATCGGGCCAAGACCGTTCCGGTCGGCGAGGACCAGGTCGCGCACGTCGAGCTGACTCGGGAAGTGGCGCGCCGGTTCAACCATCTTTACGGAGAGACTTTTCCCGAGCCGCGGGCCTTGCTGACCCCCACCCCGCGGCTTCTGGGGCTCGACGGGCGTAAAATGAGCAAGAGTTACAACAACTGCATCTACCTTTCGGATTCACCCGAGGAGATCCGTGGCAAGACGCGAATGATGATTACCGATCCCGCACGCACGCACAGGTCTATTCCGGGGAATCCGGATGTGTGCAATGTTTACGATTACCACAAGGTCTTTACGCCTGCGGAGAAAACCCGGGAAATCGATGAAGGCTGTCGCACCGCGGCGTTGGGGTGTGTCGATTGTAAGGGAATACTCGCCGGCAACCTGATCCAGCTCACCCAACCCATCTATGAGAAGAGGTTGACTTGGGAAGCCCGGCGAAACGAAGTGATGGACATCCTGGAGAGCGGGACCTCTCATGCGAGGGAAGTCACTGA
>Ga0066686_10000406_pt1 | contig 14754 bp, 12 predicted proteins | sample GraSoiAngelo_135_FD_65627 | JGI IMG/M metagenome (GOLD analysis project Ga0066686, IMG submission 65627) | Grasslands soil microbial communities from the Angelo Coastal Reserve, California, USA - 14_0929_05_40cm | ecosystem: Environmental > Terrestrial > Soil > Grasslands | place: USA...
AACTTGAGCCTTCGAAGTGTCAATCGAAATAACAGTGTCGATCTTCGCACGCAATTGTTCGATCACAGGAATCACGCGGCGCAATTCTTCCTCTGCGGCGACAGGTTCGGCACCAGGTCGCGTTGATTCGCCACCAACATCAATAATCTGTGCCCCTTCCTCCACCATTCTCAGCCCATGCTCAACTGCGCTCTCCGCCGTGAAAAATTTGCCGCCGTCGGAGAATGAATCCGGAGTGACGTTCAGGATGCCCATGATCAGCCCCTGTCGGGAGAGATCGAAAATGCGGTCGCCAATTCTCCAGAGCCTCCCACCCATCATTCGTGAGACTAACACAGACGACGATTTATTCGACGTGGATGCCAACGTAACGTATGCGTCTCGCTTGCGATCCACAGCTTCGCAAGCCGGGAGGCTCGCGCTACTTTTTTCGCGAGTAACGCCCCATTAGCTCGCCTTGCGCGACGACGTGACCTTTCATCGCCGCCTCGATTTGGCTCCGTTTCGCACCGAATGGCAAATCCAGTTCGCGATCAAGCGCGAAAATCTTGAAGTAGTAACGATGCGTGCCCGAGGGCGGACACGGGCCTCCGTAACCCGATTTGCCAAAGTCATTTGTTCCCTGCACCCCTTTTGGCGTACTGCCTTCGCCGATGGTGCTGGTTTGTGGAGAGATATTCCAAACCATCCAATGCGTGAACAATCCGCTCGGTGCATCGGGATCATCGACAATCAGGGCAAGACTCTTCGCCCCGGAAGGAACATCCGCAATCTGCAAAGGCGGGCTGGTGTCTCCACCGTCGCAGGTGAATTTTGATGGAATGTTTGCGCCTTCTTGAAAAGCAGAACTTGTGATTTTCATCTTGGCTCCTCCTGCCGCAAAGGAAGCGACTGCCGCCAGTGCAATTACATATGAGCCAGCCGTAATCGCTTTTGGCACTATTCGACCTCCGGTTGAAACCGCGTTACATCGACCATAACTCAACGACATTGTTTCGCTGCAATGGCTCTAAACGGACGTAAGATTCAAGAACAAATTCTCGCGCTTCTCGGGTCGGCCGATTATCGACCGCTGGACAAGAGCGAACTGGCGAAAGCGCTCGGGCGGAAAAGCGGCGTGCGCATGGGTTTGAACGAGGCGCTGCGCGACCTTGAGCGCGCGGGCGAGATCGCGCGGATCCGGAAAAATCGCTACGTTCTGCCGCCTGTAGCCGATCTGGTCACTGGCGCGCTCCACATTCATCAGGCAGGATACGGATTTCTAATCAGCGAAAAATCGGGCGAGCCGGATATTTTCATCGCGGCGGAAAACACGGGAACAGCCATGCACGGCGACCGCGTGGTTGCTCGTATCTCGCGGGAGGCACCCTACCGACGCGCGACGGGACGGCGCGAGGGACGCGTGATTCGAATTTTAGAGCGCGCACACGATACGATCGTCGGAACGCTACAACATTCGCGCAAATTTTATTACGTTGTTCCGGATGATCCGCGCCTTGTGCACGACGTTTATGTACGTCCTGAGCGAGATGGCGCGGGGAAAACAGGGGCGAGAGTTGGCGACAAAGTGGTGGTTCGTCTAGAGACTTGGGAATCGCGCCACGTCAATCCAGAAGGCGAAATCGTCGAAGTGCTCGGGCCGGCCTCAGCGCCGGGCGTCGACATGTTGTCGATCATCCGGAAATATCATCTCCCGACAGAATTTCCGAGCGACGTTTTGGACGAAGCGGATGGGATTTCCGAAAAAATCGATGTACGCCAACTCGATGGGCGCGAGGATTTGCGCAACGAATTTATCGTCACTATTGATCCCGATGACGCGCGCGATTTCGACGACGCAATCCACGTCGAGACGATCGACCATGGCGGGTGGCGTCTCGGCGTGCACATTGCCGATGTTGCCGCTTACGTAGAACCGCAGAGCGCGCTCGATCGCGAAGCGCGCCGGCGCGGAAACAGCGTCTATCTGCCGGACCGCGTGATTCCCATGTTGCCAGAGCGTTTAAGCAACGGCGTATGCAGTCTTAACCCAGGAGTCGATCGGCTCACGCATTCAGCTTTCATTCATTTCGACAGGAATGGAGTCGCGAGAAACGCGCGCTTCGCCCGCAGCGTAATTCGCAGCGCGCATCGCCTCACTTACAAACAAGCCTACGCAATTTTGAAATCCGCGCCTTGCGATCAATTGGGCGAACGGCTGCACGTTGCGTGGGAACTTGCCTCGGTATTGCGCCGAAAACGTTTCGAGCATGGGTCGCTCGATCTTGATTTTCCGGAAGTGAAAGTGTGGCTCGACAAAAATGGGTATCCGGTGAAACTCGAGCGAGTCGAAAATGACGAATCCCATCAATTGATAGAGGAATGCATGCTGGCCGCGAACGAGGCCGTCGCGCGCGAGCTGAACAAGCGCGCCGTTCCCACAATATATCGCATCCACGAAAATCCCGATCCGGAAAAACTGGCGGAGTATCGTGAATTTATTCTCAGTTTTAACTACAAGGTCGGTGATCTGACGCACCGCGGCGAGGTCCAGCGTCTGCTTGCCGCGATTCGGGGAAAGCCCGAAGAGCAAGCACTTAAGATCGGCTTGCTCAAAAGCTTGAAACGCGCGCGCTACTTTCCGCAGCCGCTCGGGCATTATGGACTGGCGAAACTTAATTACCTGCATTTCACGAGTCCGATTCGCCGTTATGCCGATCTGGTTGTGCATCGCGCGTTGGCGCAACGTAACGGGAAGCACCGCGCGCGCACCGACATGGGCCAAATCGCGTCGGTCGCCGAGCACATTTCAATTACCGAACGCGTCGCCGCCGACGCCGAGATCGAGGCCGCTCAGATGAAGAAGCTTGAGTTTTTTCAACGGCAGCTCGACGAACGCAACCCACAGATTTTTCACGCCGCAATTGTCGATGTGCGCAATTACGGACTCGTGGTTGAATTACCCGATGCTCTTATCACGGGTCTCGTCCACGTCTCGTCACTGGCGGACGATTTTTATTTATTCGAACCCGCTCGGCGACAGCTCGTTGGAAGACGATCGCGCAAAAGATTCAGCGTAGGCGATGAGGTTCGCGTCTTTGTTGTCCGCGTCGATGCCTTCAAGCGGCAAGTGGATTTCGCAATCGCTTCGGATGCGCCGATGAAAATCCGCCATGGCAAACGCCACTCGCGCCTTCGTTCTTCCTCCAGTTGAAACCGTCCATCCAAACGCTTGCCGAACTATGGCGGACAAACTAAGCAAACAGTCCGAGAACGCGCCAGGACCCTGGTACGTGGACACGAGCTGCGCATTGTGCCGTCTCTGTCTCGAGCAGGCACCAAATCTTTTGAATTACAACCGCGACGAATCTGCTGTTCATTTTTTTAAGCAGCCTGAAACAGGGGAGGAAAAGGCCGCCGCACAGCGTGCGATGGACGTTTGTCCAACTCTGGCAATCGGCAATGACGGTTGAGCATTTGCGACGATCAGAGATCGCCGCTACAAGACTGCTATGACTGCCGAAGCTACCACTACCGTCGCTGCTCCACCATACTCACGAGCGAATCCGTTTCCCGCTAAACTCATTGTCAATCGCCGTCTCAGCGGTCCGGAATCGGCAAAAGACACGCGCCATTTTGAAATCGATCTGATTGGCTGGGGGTTGAGCTACGAAGTGGGCGACTCGGTGGCGGTCTGTGCGACGAACGATCCGCAACTGGTCGATGAAATCATTCACGCGCTCGGGACAACTGGCGATGAGCAGGTCCCGCGACTGAAAGGAGCGCCAACGACGCTACGCGAAGCGCTGCTGCGAGATTACGGCATCACACAGCCAACACCGAAGTTTTTGAAGGCGATCACAGAACGCGCAAACTCTTCGACACTGCTGAAAGATCTGCTGCAGCCGGAACGCAAAGAAGATTTGGATCGATATCTTTGGGGAATGGAAGTGATTGATTTTTTGAATGAGCATCCGTCGGCAAAGTTTAGCCCGCAAGAATTTGTTGGGTTGCTCACGAAATTGCAGCCGCGCCTTTACTCGGTCGCCTCGAGCCTGAAGGTTTATCCCGATCAAGTGCACTTTATCGTGGATGTGATCCGCTACGAAAGTCACGGACGCGTCCGCAAGGGGGTGGCCTCATCCTTTCTCGCCGAGCGCGCCAACGATGTGCCGGTGCCGGTTTACCCGAGCGTCGCGAAACACTTTCATTTGCCGGAGAATCCGGACACTCCAATCATCATGGTCGGGCCGGGAACGGGGATCGCGCCTTTTCGAGCGTATCTGCAAGAACGTAAGGCAACCGGAGCGAAAGGGAAAAACTGGCTCTTCTTCGGATCGCAACACGAGAAATGCGATTTTGCTTATGGCGAGGAGTTCGCGGCGTTCAAAAAGGATGGAATTCTCACACGACTCGATTGCGCTTGGTCGCGCGATCAACCCGAAAAAATTTACGTGCAGCATCGGATGAGGGACAACGCCGCGGAGATTTGGAAATGGCTCGACGGCGAAGGCGCGCATTTTTTCGTGTGCGGTGACGCGCGCCGCATGGCCAAGGACGTCGATGCGACGCTGCGCAAAATTGTGCAAGAGCACGGCCTCAAAAGCGTCAATGAGGCAAACGAATACGTTGAAAAATTGAAGAGCGATAAACGTTACAAGCGCGACGTGTACTAGGTAAATGACGACGCCCGAATGACGAATGGCTTCGCCGCGTTGTAAACGGCGTAACCATGTAACGAATGACGCCGGCCATTCGCCCGCCGCACCGTAACCTGGCGAAAGCGGGCCATCTGTGGCATAATAAATCTTCAATCTTGATGCCATGTACGAGAACACCGAATTTACATTGAGCCGCGATTGCGAGGCGATCCAAATCCCCAGCGGACAGAAAACCACAATCCCGGTTGGAACGCAGGGCGTGATCACGCAAAGTCTCGGGGGCAGCTACACCATTGCGACGTATCAAGGCCTGGCACGCGTCGCGGAAAAAGACCTCGATGCACTGGGCTTGGAAAAACCGCAGGCGCAGGCAACTCAAAAAGCCGCCAGCACTACAAACGGTGAGGTTTCAGAGCAAGCCGTTTGGAACCAGCTTCGCCAATGCTACGACCCCGAGATTCCGGTGAACATTGTCGACCTTGGCCTCGTGTATGATTGCCGTCTGATCACAAAAGACGACGGGAGCACGCGGGTGGAAGTAAAGATGACTTTGACGGCGCCCGGCTGCGGGATGGGACCGGCAATCGCACACGATGCGCAGAGCAAAATTTTATCCATCGATGGCGTGGACGAAGCTGATGTGCAGCTGGTCTGGGACCCGCCTTGGAATCAAAACATGATCAGCGAGGCGGGTCGGATGAAGCTCGGCATGATTTGAAAGGTAGCGCGAGCCTCCGGCTAGCGAAACAGCTCGGCGCGAGCGAGACGCTTACGCCACCACAAATGATGCCCGCGATCTCCTCGGAAAAAACAATCGAGAAGCGAACGCGTGATGTTCTGAGCGAAATCTTCGCCGGCTGCTCACTCGAAAAGGTCGGCGTGCGGCTCTGGGATGGAACAATGTGGCCGGACGAGCAACGACGCGATGCCATGCTCGTGCTAAGACATCCCGGCGCGCTGGGGCGAATGTTCTTGCCTGGGACCGAGGTCGGCTTGGCCGAAGCGTATTTGCACGACGACTTCGATGTCGAAGGTGATATCGAGGCGGCATTTGAAGTCGGCGATTTCTTGCTCAGCCACCTCGATGATTGGAAGAAAAAACTGAAGCTCGGCGGTGTGCTGATCACGCTTCCCGAGCGCGATGGAAGATCGGCAATGCGGCGTGCAGCAAGGCAACTGCTGCCACGGATCCTTGGTAAACGTCACTCGCCGGAGCGTGATCGGCGCGCGGTAACATTCCACTACGATGTATCGAATGATTTTTATCGGCTCTGGCTGGATCGCCAAATGGTGTATTCGTGCGCGTACTTCCGCTCACCGAGAGACGACCTCGATGTGGCTCAGGAGCAAAAGCTTGATTACATTTGCCGCAAATTGCGTCTCCGACCCGGTCAACGTCTGCTGGATATTGGTTGTGGCTGGGGCGCCGTCGTCATTCACGCGGCGAAAAATTTTGGCGTGCGCGCGGAGGGAATCACCTTAAGTGGACCGCAAGCGGAATGGGCGCGCGCCCGGGTTGCCGAAGCTGGATTTGGAAACGACGCGAAGATCGAGCTGCGTGATTATCGCGACATCACGACAACCAGCGGACTTTACGATGCGATCGTGAGCGTTGGAATGGCCGAGCATGTTGGGCGCGAGCGACTCCCGGATTACTTCGCGGCCGCACATCGGGCACTCAAGCCGGGCGGCGTTTTCCTTAATCAGGCAATCGCTGAAGATATCGTCGCGCGACCAGACGAGCGCGACGGCTCATTCATCGAGCAATATGTTTTTCCTGATGGCGATATTCCGCCCCTGCCAATCATGCTGGGCGCCGCAGAGTCATCAGGTTTTGAAATCCGCGATGTGGAAAACCTGCGTGAACATTATGCGCTCACCCTGCACCATTGGCTTCGTAGATTGGAAGCGCACCACGATGAAGCACTCCGCTTCGTCGACGAGGCGACCTATCGCGTATGGCGTGTCTATATTGGCGGCTCGGCGCACGGATTTCGAAGTGGTAACATCGCCGTTTACCAGACGTTGCTCACAAAGTTGGAGCCGTCTGGGCAAACGAAGCTCCCTCTCACGCGCGACGATTGGTGTAGGCCAAAGCCTGCGATGTGACGGGCGACGCATTTAATTCTGTTGCAGCATTGACTCCGAAAATTTTCGCGAGTTGACAGCGCCGGCCCGGCTTCTATACTCGGCTTCCCCCTGCCCTTCTATCGCACAAAGATTTCCCCAAATCACAATCGCCAATGCCTTTGACTGAAATCATCTTAACCGAAAACATTCCTGGTTTGGGTGCGGAAGCCGATGTGGTAAAAGTGCGTCGCGGTTACGCGCGCAATTATTTATTGCCGCGCGGCAAAGCGCACGAAGTCACGCCGGCGAGTTTGCGGCAGCTCGATACCTTGAAAGCGAAACGCGCCGAACGTGAGGCGCGCGAACTGAACGAAGCCGAGGAATTGGCACGTCGAATCGGAAAGGCACGGATCATCTTCACGCTGGAAACCGGTGAGGCCGGCAAAGCTTTCGGCTCAGTCACGGCCCAAGACATCGTGAACCGGCTCAAAAACGAGCTCGGTGCGGAGATCGATCGACACAAAATTATTCTCGAGCGCCCGATCAAAGATACGGGCGAGCACGAAGTGGCGATCAAGCTGCACCACAACGTGACCGCGCAATTTGTTTTTCAGGTGAAATCTCCCGACAAGCCAAAAGTGGAGGCTGTGAGTGCTGCGGCCGAGGAACCTGAGAAGAAAAAACATCGATCGCTTTTCAGGAGAAGAAAACAAACCTAATAAATGGCGACTCAACCGTCCTCGCGGACTGCTGAGAAGCCTCGCGGAGAATCGGGCAATGGGCCCGGCCGAGGCTGGCCGGAAAAAAATGGCGGCCTGCGCGGCGAGCAGTCACTCACATCTTCTTCGCAGGATATTCACCGCACCCCGCCGCATAGCGTGGAAGCAGAACAAGGAGTCCTGGGCTCGATGCTCATCTCACCGCGCGAAGCAATCGCGGAGTGCGTCGAGAAAATTAACGAAGAATATTTTTATGTGCCGGCGCATCAAACCGTCTACAACGTTCTTGTCGATCTTTGGAACGCGGGGCAAGCGATCGACCTGATCACGTTCACGCAAGTGCTGCGTGATCGGACTTTGCTCGAAAGCGTGGGCGGCGCCGCATTTGTCACGAGCCTGTTCACGTTCGTCCCAACGGCGGCGAACGTGCAGTACTACCTCGACATCGTTCGCGACAAATACATTCTGCGCGAAATCATCGCTGCCTCTACAGAGAGTGTTCGGCGCGCTTACGAGGAACAGGACGAGGTGAACAATCTTCTCGACGAAGTAGAACAAAGAATCTTCGCCGTGGGCGAAGATCGCTTCAAAGGCCAGTTGCTCACGATGAAGGATCAGGTGATGGAAGCGATCGAATCAATCGAGAAGCTTTACGAACGCAAAGGCGGCATCACCGGAATCTCCACCGGCTTTGTCGAGTTCGATCGGATGACCAGCGGCTTGCATCCCTCAGAAATGATCGTGATTGCGGCGCGGCCGAGTATGGGGAAGACGGCACTCGCCATGAATATCGCCGAGCACGTCGCGATTAACGAAAAACTGCCTGTCGGTGTGTTTAGTTTGGAAATGAGCAGTCAGCAGCTCGTGCAACGCCTGCTTTGCTCGCGAGCCCGAGTGAACCTGCAAAAAGTGCGCGACGGTTTTCTGGGCGAGCGTGATTTCCCCAGTTTGACAGCTGCGGCTTCGAAACTGGCGGAAGCGAAAATTTTCATCGACGACAGCGCCAGTCTCACCATTCTCGAGTTGCGCGCGAAGTCGCGCCGGCTCAAAGCGCAGCAGGATGTGCAACTGATCATCGTCGATTATTTGCAACTGCTCAGATCGACATCTCGCCGGGCGCAGGACAATCGGCAGCTGGAAATCTCCGAGATTTCCGCGGGGCTGAAAGGTCTAGCCAAGGAACTGAAAATTCCGATTATCGTGGTGGCGCAATTGAATCGACAGCCAGAGCAGCGTTCTGGCGGCAAACCGCGCTTGAGCGATCTGCGCGAGTCCGGCTCGATTGAACAGGACGCAGACCTGGTTGGATTACTTGTCAGGCCGGAAATTTACGAGGAGGACGAAGAGGCACGTGCGGAGAAAGCAGGTGAAGCCGAATTCATTATCGCCAAGCAGCGCAACGGTCCGGTAGGCGAGATTCCGCTCACGTTCCTCAAAGAATTCACACGGTTCGAAACTCGGGCGCGCAACGTGAACGAGCCCGAAGAAGCATTTTAAGGTAGGGCACGCGTCTCGCGTGTTCGTTTCGGCGTTGCTAAAATGAAATTCTGAGTGCTTGGCAAAAGTTCGCGATGGCGAGGACGCCATCGCGCCCCAGACTTTTCGCGGCATCGATAACGTGTTCCGCATCGATGCCGCGCTCTTTCATCACTTCCGCGCCAGGTGCACTCAGGCCGAACTCATGCAGCCCGACCACTTTTCCATCGAGACCGACGTATTGGTACCAAATTTCGGGCACACCGGCTTCGATTGCGACGCGACGCCGGCATGATTTCGGCAGAACTTCTTCGCGATATTCTTCCGATTCGCGATTGAACCGTTCGAAGCACGGCATTGAAATCACGCGCACGCCGTTGCCGAGTTCCTTTGCCGCGGCGAGCGCATGCTGTAGTTCGCTCCCGCACGACATGATGATTATATCGAGTTTCCCTTTTTCCCGTTTTGCGACGTAGGCGCCGCGCAGCACTCCTTCACGGCGCAGCTTCACATCGATGTCATTCAGAATCGGAACGACCTGGCGCGTCAGTGCGATCAGTGTCGGTCCATCGATTCGCTGGGCAGCGGCGACAAACGCGCCGGCGGTCTCTTCGGGATCCGCCGGGCGAATGACATCGATGTGCGGCATCAAACGAACAGAGCTGACTGTCTCAACCGGTTCATGGGTCGGACCATCTTCGCCGACACCGATCGAATCGTGCGTGAAAATGTAAATGTTCGGTAAACGCGCGAGCGCGCCGAGTCGAATGGAGGCGCGACAATAATCCGTGAAGACCATAAACGTCGCACCCGAGGCGCGGAAAAGTCCGTGATAGGAAATGCCGTTCATAATCGCGCACATGCCGTGCTCGCGAATTCCGAAATGAATGTTTCGCCCACTCGGATTGTTGCGAGTAAAGTCCCCGCCGTCCTTGATGTAATTCATTGTCGATCCGTGGAGATCGGCGCTGCCGCTCATGAGCAACGGCATCGCTTGTGCAATCGGTTGCAATGCTTCACCACCTGCTTTGCGCGTCGCCAGCTTCGCGTCCTTCGGAAACTCTGGAATTTGGGATAAAAGATCGATAGGCACTTTTCGCTCGATTCCGTTATCGAGCATTTTCGCTTTGTCGGGATTTTTCTTGCGCCACTCGTCGTAAGTTTTTTCCCAGTGATCATAATCGGCCAAGAGCTTCTTTTTGTGCTCGGCGAAATAATCGCTCACGTCTTTCGAGACGAAATAATGCTGGTCGGGCAACCCAAGTCCTTTGCGCGCCGCATCGACAAATTTTGCACCAGCCTCGCCGTGCGCTTTGTACGTCCCGGCGACTTCGGGAATCCCTTTGCCGATCAGCGTGTGTGCGATGATGAACTGCGGCTTTCCGTTATCGCGCTCCTTCGCAATGTTCAGCGCATCGAGAAATTGTTGCATGTCCTCGCCATCGATTTCCTGGACGTCGAATCCGTAAGCTTCGAAGCGCCTACGCGTGTCCTCGCTTTGCGTCTCCTTCGCCGCCGCATCAAGGGTGACGGCGTTCGAATCGTAGATCAGGATCAAATTATCGAGACCAAAATGCCCGGCGAATGCGCTTGCTTCGGACGCGACGCCTTCCTGCATGCAGCCATCGCCCGCCAGGCAGATGATGTGCTGATCGAAAATCTTGTGCTCGTCCGTATTGAAGCGCGCCGCCGCCATTTTTGTGGCTACTGCGATGCCGACGGCATTACCGACGCCCTGTCCCAGCGGGCCAGTCGTACATTCTACTCCGGGGGTGTCACCAAATTCGGGATGGCCCGGCGTCTTACTGAGCAATTGCCGGAAACGTTCAATTTCCGACATCGGCAAATCGTAGCCGCTCATGTGCAGCCACGCGTAAAGGAACATGCTGCCGTGGCCTGCCGATAGAACGAAATAGTCGCGATTGATCCAGCGCGGTTTGTCCGGATTGTGCTTGAGCGCATAGCCGTAGAGCACCGCTCCCATTTCGGCACAACCCAGCGGAAGCCCAAGGTGACCGGATTTCGAAGCCTGCACGGTGTCCATGCACAAACCGCGTGCTTCGTTCGCCGCCCGAGAGAGAATTTCGACATTTAGACTCATGGAAAAGAAAGAAGAATTTGAATTTTCGGATTAAGATTGAAGGCGCGAATCTCTATATGGCGGAACATTCGACTTCGACAATGTATTTTCCATCGCTGAACACCATCTGCCGTTGAATTTCAACCTCCAAAGCCCGATACGTTCGTGAATCCACCATCACTCCTCCAGATTGTCGAGCGGCTTGAACGTCTTGCGGGGAAGTTGCCCTCCAGAATTCAAAAAGCGGTTCTCACCGAGCTTACCCCACTCAAACAATTATTTCTCCAGCAGCGCCCGCCGCGTTTTCTTTTTGCTGGCTCACCTAGAATACCCGTAGGGAAAATTATCGGTGCGCTCTTCAGGCCGGCGACCTTCGCCCAAACGGACGATACCCCTCTGCCTCTTTACCGTTGGTTCGATATCAGCTTCACTGAGCGCGGAACGATCTCGATCCTCGACGCCCGCGGCGCCGATGATTTGGCCACCACCCAGCTCCAGGACGAACTCAAATATCAAACTGCCGATATTATTTTTTTTCTTAGTGACGAGCGAATTGCACCGGAACCCGAGAAACGCGACCTTGACGATTTAATCCGGTATTTTGCTTGGAACAAGACATCGGAGACAGACACGAAGGTAATTAAGTTTATCATTCCGTCGCTGGAAGAGGCAATCGAGCCCAATCAGACCAATCTGTTTACGTCTCGCCTGCGATCAGCGCTTCGATCAAATACCGCAGGGCGCAAACCTTTTTTGGAGACGTTGAGATTGGTTCCCGTAGATCCTGATCAACGCCTAGAACTGTCCGATGCGCAGGCCCAACGACTCATGTCGATCCTGACGCGCGAGTTGTCGAATGAGGCGCGGATGGAAATGATCAGGATATCGCGAAATCGCGAAGCCCAGCATGAAGTCGCGCAGCTTTTGGTAAAATCCACGACCGCCATTTGTGCAGCAATCGGCGCACAACCGATCCCGCTCGCCGATCTGCCAATTCTAACAAGTTTGCAGCTGATGATGATTTCCGGAATCATGTATGTGAGCGGACGTGAGCGCAGCTTGCGCGCCGCGACGGAATTTATCGGCGCTCTTGGTGCGAACGTGAGCGCAGCGATGCTTCTGCGTGAAGGCACCCGCGCGCTCCTGAAATTCTTTCCCGGTTGGGGAAACGTCGTCTGCGGACTGGTCGCTGGGTCGGGAACATACGCGATTGGCCGTGCCGCGACTGTATTTTTTATCGATGGCGTTTCGTTGAAGGATGCGCGGCGAACGTATCTCGCGAGCCGCAAAAAGCGGGCGTGTGTGGCTCTGCCGGGCGCAGAGTCGGCATACAAAGAGCGCTCTAATGGGAGATAAGAGAGATTATTCCCGCGTTTTCTGGTTCTGAAGTAGGTATTGAATAACTTGTGAATAAGCTTCCGTCTCCGCCGTATTTTGTTCACAGGATTTTGTGAACAAAGGCAGCAAACTTCGCGGTTTCCAGAGACGTTTGACCATCTTAATATGAAGCTCTCTGAGATCAGGACGACGCTTCAGGAAATACGCGTTTCACCGATCAAGACTCTTGGGCAAAATTTTCTGCACGATCAAAACCTTGCGCGCTGGATTCTTGATCAAACGGACATAACTCCGGACGATTACGTAGTAGAAATCGGACCTGGATTAGGAGCGCTGACCAAACTAGTGCTTGAGAAGGGCGCGCGTGTTCTCGCGATCGAGAAAGACACACGGCTCGCTAATTTTTTGCGTGAACGCCTCGGTCATCCGCGACTTGAGGTAATGAACACAGACGCGTTGAAGTTCGATGGGCGTGTTCTTTTTTCGCATCGTCGAGTGAAACTACTCGGCAACCTTCCCTACAACGTCTCAAGTGCGTTGCTCTTGAAGTTCCTTAAGCATCCAAGTCCCATCTCCCTGTGGATGTTTATGTTACAAAAGGAGATGGCGCTGCGCCTTTCCGCTTCGCCGTCCACCCGTGATTACGGATCGCTAACCTTGCATACACAATTGCACCATCGTGTGCAATATCTACGCACAATTTCAGCAGGAGTTTTTTTTCCAAAACCTGAGGTCGATTCCGCGCTGGTGCGAATGTTGCCTCGTGATCCACTTGAGTTACCTGCGCATGACGATGAGTTGCTTGCGAAGTTGATTAGAGACGGCTTTTCTCAGAGAAGAAAGCAATTACAGAAATTCCTCCGTGCACATGTCACGAATTGGGATCGCGCCGCTTCGACTCTGGGTTTCGATCCCAAAGCTCGAGCGGAAGAGCTCTCGCTCCTTCAATGGATTGGTCTGGCAAATTACATCGCGCCACCTGCGCGCCCAGATGCACAAGCGATGAAAAATGAACTCTTCCTTGTGGTCGACAAGGACGATCGCATTTTACGATACGGGCGGCGCTCGGATGTGCATGGGAATAACTTGCGCCATCGTGCCGTCCACATCCTGATTTTCAGCGAAGCAGGTGAAGTTTATTTACAGCAGCGCTCGCGTTGGAAAGATCGACATCCTCTGAAGTGGGACTCGAGCGCTGCTGGCCATGTAGCGGCCGGGGAAAGCTATGACGAGGCGGCCCGGCGCGAGTTGGAAGAGGAACTGAGCATGAATGTTCCTCTTGGGAAGATTTTCAAGCTTCCTGCTTCAGCACGCACTGATCAGGAGTTTATCTGGCTTTATCACGGCGAACTTCGCGGCGATCCTATCCCCAATCGAAGCGAAATCGACACCGGTGCTTTTTTCCCTTCGACTGTCGTCGACGGTTGGGTCTCGGCGCGACCGGAAGATTTCGCCCCCGGGTTTTTAGAATGCTGGAAGCTCTATCGCAAAAACAAACCCGCTAACCGCGATACCTTTACTTGAAACCAACAAACCTACGCTGAGGCAAACGGCGCATGACCGCGCGCTTGAATTTTCGCGCGGCACGTCTTGCTGCTTCCTTTCCCCCATAGATGCTGTCGCTAAACATCTTTGTTACCACCTCATTTCCACGAAGGAAATGGACCTGAAAGCCATGCGTTTGTTTCTTCGCACGAGCTTTTGTGTCGATGCGGCGGATGTTCGCTTCCGACTCAGGATTAGGCCGTCTTCGCATGAGGATGAGTTGACGAGAAGCTAACTAAACAATCCCAGGAATCAACGAATTGACGATGAGGAACTCCCGAGGCGCAATGCTTCTGGAGAAGGCAGGTGCCAGGAACTCCATTTTCTGTCGTATTCGGCGGCAGGCAATAGTGCGTAACAAGGATGCCGTTTCGCTCGCAGCCACGTGATCACCTTCACCAGGTTTTCCCTCGCCATTGTCGTGCAGCCAGTCGTTGCCCGATTCACGCCGCGCCGAGTATGAAAAAAAATCGCGCTCCCCGCGCCGGGCACCGGCGGATCAGAGTTATGCCGGATCTCAATGAGCCAGTGATAGGCGAAATCGCCTGAGCGCATTTTTTCGTGCGTGTAATTGTCCGGAGGGTTCTTCGGATCAATCACGACATGCCGATTGTAGTTAGGCGAGCGCGGGTCATCGCTCCAAACGTCTGCCTCAGTCACTTGATGGTACGGGTAGTCGGCCCCAGTAGGCAGGTGCGGTTCGTATCCGAAAATTTCGCCGATCGCGAAAACTCCCGCAGGCGCCCGTCCGTCTCGCTCTTTTTTTCGAAGGCCAGGCTCGTTTTGCCCGGCGAGCCCTGTCCCCCAAGCGACTCCATTTTTGCCAAAGAGCACCGGAAAAGCTCCAGCCACCGGCGCCCAACTCCCGCCACGCGATCGCTCAAAC
>Ga0066686_10000422_pt1 | contig 14504 bp, 17 predicted proteins | sample GraSoiAngelo_135_FD_65627 | JGI IMG/M metagenome (GOLD analysis project Ga0066686, IMG submission 65627) | Grasslands soil microbial communities from the Angelo Coastal Reserve, California, USA - 14_0929_05_40cm | ecosystem: Environmental > Terrestrial > Soil > Grasslands | place: USA...
GGATATACTGATAATTTAGTTTACAATGTAAAAGACTTGGAAAAACTTGATCCAAAAACAGATGGTATTAGGTTTGGTCACGGGGTAGGAAAAAAGAAGAGACTTGAGATCATATCAAAGGCAAAAGAGATGAACTTCAAGGTCTTCAACGCAAGGGTGTCAATAAGTGGTAGTAAATCTTAGAACGAAAAGACAACTAGTCTCAAGAATTCTTCGAGTAGGCCTAGGTAGAGTAAAGTTTGATCCAGAGTATCTTGATGATGTTGCAGATGCGATTACGCGTGATAACATTCGCAGTTTAATTACTGCAAATGTTATTCAGATAAAGCCGATCAAAGGAACTTCAAAGGGTAGGGCATATTTCAAAAAGCTCCAGCGGCGTAAGCGTGGTACCAAACAAGGCTCAAAGAAAGGCAGCATAGGAGCTAGAGTAGGAAAAAAGGAAGTATACGTTAACAAGATAAGAGCGATGCGTTATCGGCTCAAGGTATTAAAGTCAAGAAAAGAAATAACAAATGAGAATTACTGGAAGCTTTACAAACAAGTTAGCGGAAACCAAGTAAGAAATCTTGCTCATTTACGTACTTTGATTGAAGAAGTACGTTCAAAAAAATAAATCAAAATCTATAAATTGTATCGGAATCAAGAATTTTTCCTTTCTTGATTTTTACTCCATCTTTTGCGAGCATTTTGGTTTTAACCCTTTGACCCCATGCATATCCTCCTACTTTTCCGCTTGACAAGATAACTCGGTGACAGGGAATAAGAACAGGATATGGATTCTTGTTCATTATTCTACCAATAACTCTCTGGCCGTTTTTGAGTCCTACTGCTTTTGCAAGTTCGGAATAAGTTGTAACCTTGCCTCTTGGCACTTCCAAAAGTTTCTTGTATACTTTGTGTTCTAGATTCAAACTCTTATCAGCTCCAGCTCTGTTTTCTCAATCAAATCAACCACTTTTTGTTTATTTGTACCAACCCCACTCCAATCAACTAGTGCAAATTTGGCTTCTTTATTCCGCTTCACTATGTGCGAAAAGATGTCTTCGTTCAAATTATCCAAGGCATGTTTTGGTATGACAGTTCCAAGAGCCAATTCCCCTTCAATTAGCTCCTTGTTAAATTTTTTGGGATAGTGGGTACCACCAAAACAAATTGCCACATCGTGTATTTTTGGCTGTTCTAACATCTCGTCTACCACTATTGTGGCTACGCTTTCACATAATTTTTTGTCATTCCACTCCTTTCGTGTGGTGCCTATTTCTATGAATAGAGTAGGTTTACTTAGTGCAGTAGGGCCATGATGAGTCGCTTCAATTGTAATCTCAAATTTCGAGAAGACATTTCGCTTTTTCCAAAGGTGCTGCATGTATGACTTTTGTAGATATGGGTGGGGTATTGCCACCTGTCTTGGATTACCACCAAATTGAGCGTCTGCAAAGTTTCCGGTACTGTGACAAGTAAGTGCGAGCGTGCCACTCTCGGAGGCGTGTTTTGACAAAAAGACATAACCGTCATAGTTGTATTTTTCTTCAAGCCAATCTGCGGAAATTGCAGGGGTTGAGATGATTGCAAGATCAAAGTTTTTTCCACGGTAAACATCACCATTTTGTGTCATGTTTTTTGAGATAAATGAAGCCATGTTAGAACCAGCCGGATCAGATTGGTAGGCCACAAGCAACTGCATAAAATAAGAATTATAAATGCACTTTATTAACGTCCTCCAATGGTAAACCCAAGACAAATGTTAAAGGATATGGCCAACACAATTAAGCTTGCCAAGAAATCCGACAAGGACGACTATATGCAACATCTTAGACTAGTTCTTCTTGGAATCGCAACAGTTGGCGGTATAGGATTCATCATTCAGTTTACCTTTGCCGTAATCAATCTAGGACACAGATAGGATTGACACAGGAAGTAAAATCACATTTCTTTGCTGTTAGGACAACTGGAGGTCAAGAAAAGGTGGTGATGGGTCTTCTTGAGAATAGAATAAAACTAAAGAAATTAAACATACAGTCCGTTTTACTTTTGGAAAACCTGAAAGGGTATGTCGTAGTTGAAGCCATAGATGCAAATGCTGCCTTTGATGCCTTGCAAGGAATAAGGCACATCCGTGGCCAGCTTAGAGGAGAATTGCAGTTCAAAGATATAGAGGGTTATTTGATCAAAAAATCCACCGTATCAGAGCTTGTAGTAGACCAGATTGTTGAAATTATTGGTGGTCCATTCAAAGGCATGAAAGCTACCGTTACACGAATAGATCACGATAAAGAAGAAGCAACTGTGATCTTGCTTGATGCTCCATATCAGTTACCAGTTACTGTTGATGCAAATTATCTAAAACCATCAACTCAGTAGCAAAGGATTAAATTTACAGTGAAGGGGGAAGAAAAATTATGGCAGAACTTCAAACTGTGTCGGCACTTGTAACAGGGGGTCAAGCAAATGCAGGTCCTCCCCTAGGTCCAACATTAGGTCCTCTTGGTGTAAACATTTTGCAGATAGTTAATGCAATCAATGAAAAAACCAAAGACTTTGAGGGAATGAAGGTTCCTGTAACCGTTACTGTCGACAAGAAAACCAAGCAATGGACAGTCGATGTCGGAATTCCTTCAGCGGCAGCTTTGATTCTAAAAGAGGCTGGACTTCAAAAGGGTTCTGGAACCTCTGGTACTACATGGGTAGGTGACATACCAATTGATGCCGTGGTAAAGGTTGCGAAGCTGAAAATAGACTCATCCTATGCACAAGATATAAAATCGGCTTCGAAGGAGGCTATTGGAACCTGTTTATCACTTGGCATAAAGATCAATGGAAAAAATCCAAAGGAAATAACCGCAGAAATAGACGCAGACAAATTCGATGATAAATTCAAGTAATTAACTCAAAGTGTATATGTAGGATCTTTATCTGTTCTTTGTAATTCTACAAAGGTTTCAGTGTTCTGTATCCCTTCTATCTTGCCTATCTTCTCAATGGCCACAGTATGAAGCTCTTCAAGATTCTTTGCCCTTAGAGTTATTAGAATATCAAATCTGCCGGTAACTTCTGATATCTCAATTACTTCGGGTGTCTTCATCAGGGCCTTCTGAATCTGGTCTTTAAGCTTCGGATCTCTGTTTATTCCCATTGTAGCCCTTACCCCAATTCCAATGAGAGACTCATCTACTATTATAGTGAACTTTTTGATCAGTTTCTTCTTTATGAGCCTCTTTATTCTACTGTAAAGAACCGAAGTGTTTATTCCCAGCTTCTTTGAAAGGTTGGGAACAGAGACATTACCGTCTCGCGTGAGCTCGGTTATTATTTTCATATCAAGTTCATCAAATTTGTGCAACTTTGCGACTACTTTTTGTTACTATTTAATAAATGTAAGTTCTATTTCTCAAGGTTGTGTTCCTAGGACAAATTAGATGATACGAAAATCTTTAGGTGATAATTCTTTCCCGCACACTTGCGCTAAACGATTTTAAATAGGCTTTCAGAAACCCTTTCGTAATGATTGCCGAATCCCAGATAGCTCAGATGATAAGTGATGCCAAGAAGAGTACAAAGGAACGGAAGTTCAAGCAAGCTGTAGAGATGATCATGGTTTTCAAGGATATTGACGTAAAGAAAGGATTTGCAATAAATGAGACCGTTCAACTTCCAAAAAAGATGAATCAGCCAGCTTCCATATGTGTAATAGCATCAGGAGATCTTGGCTTGAAGGCAAAGAGCGCAAATGCAGACAAGGTTGTAGATGGAACTCAACTTGCGCAAGTTGGCGCAAACAAACGTGAATCACGCAAACTCATTAATGGTTATGATTTTTTCCTCGCAGATACACAACTTATGGCTAATGTAGGTAAGACATTAGGTCAATTCATGGGTCCAAGAGGAAAGATGCCAACACCAGTACCATTTAATGCTCCAATTGATTCCATTTTGGATAGATTTAGATCTTCGATTAGAGTAAGACTGAGAAATTCTCTTTCTGTTGCGTGCAAGATAGGTGATGAGACAATGTCAGATGAAGATCTACTAGCTAATGCAAATGCTGTAATTAGTACTGTTGAGAAAAAACTACCAAGCGGAGACAAGAACATAAAGAAAATCATGGTAAAGACTACCATGGGAAAGATAGTTAGACCGGTACAAGCAGGAACGAAATAAAATGTATCAGAATAGAACAAAGTATCCTCAAAAGAAAGCTCAGATGTACCAACAGCTTCAAGAGCTTCCTAAAAAGTACAAAGTAATTGCTGTCGTCAGAATGGAAAAGGTTAGATCTTCACAACTATTACCATTAAGAAAGAAATTCAAGGGCGAAGTTGAAATTATAAGTATAAAGGATAAAGTTGCACAAAAGGCTCTTGCCTCTTTGAAGATTCCTGCAGTTGAAAAGTTAGCTGGTAAACTGGTTGGCCAATGTGTTCTACTGTTCACAAACATGAGTCCTTTCAAGTTAAACATTCTCTTGGGTAAAAACAAGATAATGTTAGCAGCTCGCGGTGGAGACAAAGCAAGTATCGATGTAGTAATCAAAGCCGGCAACACAGGAATTACTCCTGGTCCAATCCTTACTGATTTTAAGGAAGCGGGTGTAGCAACTAAGATTGATCAAGGTACTATTTGGATAACAAAAGACTCTACAGCTGCAAAGAAAGGCGATGTAATTTCAATAAAACTTGCAACTCTCTTGAGCAAACTTGATGTCAAGCCAGTAGAGGCTGGAATTGTACTCAATTCAGCATTGGAGGAAAGCCTGTTATACAATCAGGAAGAGTTGGTAATTGACGTCAAGAAGTATAGAGAAGCCTTTGCACAAGCACACCAAGAAGCAATGGCCCTATCTACTGAGATAGGATATGTTACTAAAGAGAATGTCAACATGATGCTTGCAAAAGCAGCACAGCATGCAAGATCACTTGCTATAGAGTCCGGTTTCCTTACAGATAAAACAAAGCAGCAAACAGTTCAAAAGGCTCATTCACAAGCTCGTGCTCTTGCAGGAAAGCTAAAGAACTACACTCCTCAGTAAAGCAGAACTATTTCTCGCGTGCTTTGGGTAAATTCCAATTATATTTCATTGCTACTAATCTGAGCATAGTTGTAACAATTATAGAAACTATCGCTACTGTTTCTAGCATAAAACCTGCACTTAGGAGAAGGTAGAAGACTACAACACCTAAGAAACTTGCTGAAGCATATAGTTCTTTTACAAAGACCATAGGTACCTCGTTTACAAACATGTCACGCAAGATTCCACCGCCCACAGCAGTCACCATTCCTGCCAACGCCATAGCAAGAAAATTCATGCCGAATGCTTGATACGCAAATGTAGCGCCAATTGCGGTAAAGACACCTAGCCCCAAAGCATCAAATTTTAGAAACAGGTTCCAGTGTTTTTGCATCTTTGGGTACAAGAAAAATATTGCAACGCCAGTTGCCACAGTAATTATCACATAATTAGGATCAGATATTGAACGTGGAGGAAAGTGGCCTATGATTATATCTCGTATGGTCCCACCAGCTACACCAGTGATTGTTGCTAAGATAATGATACCTACAATGTCTGCCTTGTGTTCAATTGCTTTGAACGCACCAGTAACAGCAAAAGCCATTGTTCCAAAAAGATCCAATGCAAGAATTATGGTTTGTATTGATAATGAAAATTCAGTCAAATAGCAAGTATTGGATGCTATAGTAAATAACGTTTAGAGAATAATAACAAAAAACGAATCAGAAAGAACAGATTTAGCCAAATAATGCAGAAAGGCCTTGCATTGCCTCTTCTTCACTCTTGCCTGATGGAGTCTCCGCCTCTTTCTTCTCTTCTTTTGCTCCGCCACCTGCTGCTGGCGCTGCTGCTACTGCAACTGGAGCGGCTTTGATTGCGTCGTCAATATTTACATCGGCAAGGGCAGCTACGAGTGCTTTTACCTGTGCTTCATTTACCTCGACTCCTGAAGCTTTGATAATGTTTGATATATTAGTTTCATTGATTTCCTTCTTTTCTTTGTGCAAAAGCAATGCAGCGTATACGTATTCCATTGTAAACGAGTTTTGCAAGAGGCATAATATAAAACTATGGAGAATTTCAAGCCATCAAAAATATTTGGGCAATATTTTAGTTTAGGATCTTGAGACCCCTACAGATCGAGTACATGTATTTTTTGAGGTCCTTGTCATAGAGGGTATCCATTCTTTGCTTTAGGACTCTCTTTGCTTGATCTCTTTCAGTGCCGTCAGGTAAAGATAACACGTTGTTTATCAATTCTGGAATTGATTCTCTTACCCATCCTGTTATGATATTGTGTATATTTTTGTGGATTTTCACAACGTGATCAGTATTTACATCAAAGACTCCAGTAAAATTATCATACTCTACCCTGTAAATTAAAGCTAAGATACAATCCTTTGGCATGGGATTCTTTAAGATTCCAATTGATTGAGGACCTGCTTTACCTTGAGATACTTTGTTTTTCAGTCCAGCTGGGTTTATGACGATACCGTTGACTCCTATCCTAGTATCTTCAACGCCAGTCACAATGCCAACAACTATGTCACGGTATTCACCACTAGGCTTTGAAGCAAAGACATATTCTCCCTCTTTCCATCCTTTAGTTCCGAACATAGAGAACATAAGAAATTCTCAAAAAAGATCATATTTAATGTGTTGCTCCAGAATGCTTAATATCGGTCAGAACAAAAATTTGTGAAATGGACAAGAGCCAAATCCTTTCCAAGTTCTCGGCTGAACCTGAAAGGTACTATAAGGTTGCACTATTCGAAAACGAGGGATTTAGAAGAAAATCTTGTTCAAAGTGCAAGCGATTTTACTGGACATTAGATGACAGATCGAATTCTTGTCCTGATCATTCTGATGATAGTTACTCATTCATCGGGGATCCACCCACAAGCAAACGCTTTGATTATACTCAATCTTGGAAAGAAGTAGAATCATTTTTTGTTCAAAATGGTCACAAGTCTGTAAGTAGGTATCCTGTTGTTTGTAGATGGCGTGATGATCTTTACTTTACAATTGCTTCGATTGTAGATTTTCAAAGAGTTATGGGTTCAAAAGTCGTTTTTGAGTTTCCAGCTAATCCTCTAGTGGTACCGCAGACGTGTCTTCGGTTCAAAGATATAGAGAATGTTGGTGTCACTGGTAGACACTTTTCAAGTTTTTGTATGATTGGGCAACATAGCATACCAAACTCACAAGGATATTGGAAAGACAAGTGTGTTGACCTTGATTTTAGACTGTTGACTGAGAAATTTGGAATCAATAAAAATGAAATAGTATTCGTTGAAGATGTTTGGGCGGGCGGAGGTTCGTTTGGTTCCTCGCTTGAGTTTTTTGTAAGAGGCTTAGAGCTTGGTAATGCAGTATTTACTGAATTTCAAGGAGACCTTGGCAACTACTCTGTACTAGATCAGAAGATAATTGACATGGGCGCAGGTCTTGAAAGATTTGCCTGGATTACAATGGGGACGCCAACTGCCTATGATTGCTGCTTTGGTCCAATAACAAAACACATGATACAAAAGATTGGCGTTGAAATTGACTCTCAGATCATATCAAAATACTTTAGGGCTATCGCAAGAAATCTTTCTAAATCTATTGATATCTTGTCAGCAAGAAAGACCGCTGCTAAGCTTGTAGGTATTGATCTAGAAAAACAAGACAAGATTATTTCTCCACTCGAAGGAGTGTACCTCATTGCTGATCACCTAAGGACTCTGGTTTTTGCAATTTCTGATGGTGCTTTACCAAGTAACGTAGGAGGTGGATATAACCTGAGAATGTTGCTCAGAAGGACACTGGCAACAGCTGATAGATTTGGCTGGAATTTTGATCTTGCCGAACTCGTTGATTTACACATCGATTATTTGAAATTAACTTATCCAGAACTTGAAGAAACTCGTAAGGATGTAAAGACAATACTTGAAGTAGAAAAAGACAGGTATAACGAGTCCAGGGTCAGGATGAAAACCATTGCAAGCACTATGAGATCTCAAAACAAGAAATTGACTGTAGATGACCTCATTAGACTATACGAATCAGACGGTATAACTCCTGACTTTCTAAAGGAGACTCAGATAATCTATGAAATTCCTCAAACATTCTACGAAAGATTATCTGATCTTCACCAATCAGAAAAGACCGAAAAAACCGAAGTCTTGAACCTTGATGGAATTCCTGATACGGATCTGTTATACTACAAGGACGATCCTCATGAATTTGATGCCAAGGTTCTCAAAATAATAAACAACAAACTGGTGGTACTTGACAAGACATCTTTCTATCCAAGAGGCGGAGGCCAAGAACCGGATCATGGAAAGATTGGAAGCTATGATATTATTGATGTTAACAAACATGGTAATGTAGTAGTTCATGAGCTAAAGGGAGGTGTACCAAAAGAGAGAGAGACCGTAAAGTGCAAAATAGATTCTTTGCGCAGATACGGCATAACAAGGCATCATACTAGTACGCACGTTCTAAATGCATCGGCAAGAAGCACATTGGGTTCATGGATTTGGCAACATTCTGCATTTAAAGAAATGGATTATGGGAGACTTGACATTACACACCATTCAAACCTCACCGAAGAGGAGATAACGAAAATAGAAGATCTTGCAAACCTAACAATCCGAAAAAACATTCCAATTGTCATTAATGAATTTGAACGGGGAGAGGCCGAACAAAAATACGGATTCAGAATATACCAAGGAGGGGTTGTTCCCGTAAAGCTAGTTCGTATTGTAAACATCGAGAGTTTCGACGTAGAAGCTTGTGGTGGAACTCATGTAAGAAAGACAGGTGAATTAGGATTAATCAAGATAACAAAAGCTGAAAGAATCCAAGACGGAGTAGTAAGGCTAGAGTTTGTCTCTGGAGATTACGCCCTAAGACACACTCAAAATCAAGACAAAAAAATCTCGCATATTGTAAAATCGCTTGGTTCAAGCAAAGAAAAGATCCTAGAATCATTTGACCATGCGATGAGGGATTCTGACGATGCCAAAAGAAAGATCAAGCAACTAATCAAAAGGATATCAGAATCAGCTGCAAGAAATGCTATCGCTCAAGCAAAAAACCTTGGGAAAGTAAAGTTGTATTCTACTGTTGAAGAAGAACTCGATGAAGAATTCCACATAGCGGTTGGAGAACAGGCAGTAAAACTTGATAAATCACTGATTTATTGCGCGCTAATTATAAGAAGCGGAACAATTCTAATAGTAGCATTCTCTGGTTCTGACGCAGTCAATACCATGAAGGCAGGGGATTTGGTAAGAGATATGGCAAAGGTTCTTGGTGGATCAGGTGGCGGAAGAGACACATTTGGCCAAGGTGGTGGAAAGGACATATCAAAAATAAAAGATGCCCTCTTAGCAGCAGAACAGTCTATTCTTGGAAAGTGAAATGACAGTGGATTGGACATCCCTTGAAGAGAAGTGGAGACAAAGATGGTGTGTAGAAAAACAGTTTGAGAGTGATCCTGATACCAAGAAAAAATTCTTTGTTACTGTGGCTTATCCGTATCCCAATTCTCCGCAACATATCGGACATGGAAGAACCTACACCCTAGCTGATGTCCATGCAAGATTCATGCGCATGATGGGCTATAATGTCCTTTTCCCAATGGGTTTTCACTATACAGGAACACCAATCCTTGGTATGGCTAGAAGAGTTCAAGAAAATGACAAGGAGTTAATTGAAACATTTCGTACGTTATACAAAGTACCGGAAGAGAATATTAGAGAGTTTTCAGAACCAGTAAAAATTGCAGATTATTTTCATCAGGAGATAAAGGTAGGCATGATAGAAATGGGATATTCAATAGATTGGAGAAGAGAGTTTACAACTATAGATCCAGTTTACAACAAATTCATCGAATGGCAGTTTAGAAAATTAAAAGAAAAAAATCTTGTGATTCAGGGTACTCATCCAGTCGGATGGTGTCCAAAGGACCAAAACCCAGTCTCTCAACATGATACCCTAGGTGATGTAGAGCCCAGCTTTACAGAGTATACCATTATCAAATTCAGATATGATAGATATATTCTCCCAACTGCTACCTTAAGGCCGGAGACTATATTTGGGGTCACCAACCTTTGGATCAATCCTAACGTTATCTATGAAATCGTAGAGGTAGACAATGAATCATGGATAGTCAGTTCAGAATGTGCCACCAAGTTGGAATTCCTGAACAAGAAAATAGCCAAGACTGGCAAGATCATAGGTAAGGACCTAGTTGGCAAGAAGGTAAAAGTGCCAGAACGAAATGAGGAGGTTTTTGTATTGCCTGCCACATTTGTCAAAAGCGAAAACGGTACAGGAATTGTAATGTCGGTTCCAGCACATGCCCCGTTTGATTATCAAGCCTTGGAAGATTTGAAAAAGAATGTCAGTCAGTATCCAGATCTTGCTCTCATTGTAGATATCAAACCGATTTCCATAATAGAAACTGAAGGTTATGGCGAGGTTCCAGCACAAGACATTGTTAAAAATTTCCAAATAGGTGATCAAAATAATCCCAGACTTGATGAAGCTACCAAAGAGCTGTATTCAAGAGAATTCTACGGTGGAAAACTGAAAAAAAATACTGGCAAATTTGCCAAAAAAGTAGTTTCAGAAGCAAAAGAAGAGGTAAAGAAATGGATTCTGGCTAGCGGTAACGCGGATATTTTGTACGAGTTGAATGAATCTCCTGTCAGGTGTAGATGTGGAGCTAAATGTGTAGTTAAGCTTCTTGATAACCAATGGTTCTTAAATTATTCGGATCCAGAATGGAAACAAAAAACGCATTCGTGGATAAACGAAATGAGAATCCTCCCCGAGGAAATCAGAAATGAATTCAATAATGTAGTTGACTGGTTGCGTGAGAGAGCCTGTGCCAGGCAACATGGACTTGGAACAAAGTTACCATGGGACAAAAATTGGATAATTGAAAGTCTGTCAGACTCGGTTATTTACATGGCATACTATATTATAGCAAAATATGTAAACAGTAAAGAAATCACATCTGATAATATATCTAATACATTTTTTGATTATGTATTCTTGGGAGAAGGAGAACCAAGGAAGATTTCGTCAGAATGTAAAATAAAGCCAGAGGTTTTGGAAAAAATAAAAGACGAATTTCAATACTTCTATCCAGTTAATGCTAGGCACTCTGGTAGAGATCTAGTACCAAATCACTTGACATTTTTCATATTCAACCATTTAGCAATATTTCCAAGAAAATACTGGCCCGAAGAAATTGTCGTTAATGGTTCTGTTATGATGGAAGGAAAAAAGATGTCAAAGTCTATGGGAAATATCATACCTCTCAGAGATGCCATAAGGACACATGGTGCCGATTCAATTAGGCTTGCAATTTTGATTTCAGCTGAGCTTTTACAGGATGCAGATTTTAATCAAGAAGCAGTGAGAGGAATCAAAAACAAATTAGAAAATATGTTGGATGAATGCACCAAATACAAACCATTAAAGAATATCGATCTTCAACAGGAAGACAGATGGCTTCAAAGTCGATTGCAACAATTGATTGCAAAAACAACTTTTTCAATGCAAAAAATGCGATTGCGAGAAGCACTACACCATGTGTTATACGAATTCGAGACAGATCTTCAATGGTATTTGAAACGAGCAATGGCTAAAAAGCGAACAGACTTTTCAGGGATTTTACATGAGATCTTTTCTGCCAGAGTGGCTATGATGTCACCATTTGTACCCTATGTCTCAGAAGAGATGTGGTCAGGGCTAGCAAATCCTGGTTTAGCATCAAAAACTGTATGGCCTATTGCAATTGAAAGTAAGATTGATTTTCAGTCAATTCAGTCTGAGAACCTCTTGAAGCTTACATTAGATGACATCAAGAAGATAATCAAGGTGACCAGAATTAGTCCAAAGAAAATTATTGTCTATACAGCCACGCCATGGAAAGTAAAAGCTTATCACGAAATTCTATCCAAAGTCATGGCTGGTGAGGTTAACATAGGTGCATTAATAAAATCTCTGATAGCTGATAAAGACATTGAAGAGATAAAAAAAGATCCAGACTTTGTAAAAAAGACTGTTAATGATATTTTATCCGAGTCCCAAGAGGAAAGCGAATCAAAGAATAAGGTAGAACTTATTGATGAAAGAAAAGTTCTTTCTGAACTTGACTCGCTTATTCAAAGCGAGTTTGGAATACCGGTACAGGTATTTTCTGAGTCAGATCAGGATAAGTATGATCCAAAAAACAAAGCTAGAACGGCAAGACCGTACAAACCAGCCATTCTTATAGAATAATCTAATCTGGGCCACATCTTTTTATTAGGTAATTCTGGGTATTAGCTCGTTTGAAGATAGCTGTAGTTGGTATCGGAGTCGCCGGTGCATATCTCCTTGCAAGACTGAAAAATGAACATGAAGTGACGGGTTTCGAGAGATCCACTCAAGAAAATCATGATTCAATTTGTGCTTGGGGAACGACAAAGGGACCTATGCACGAATTCACAAAGAAGTGTGGACTTAATTTTAATGATCATGTGATCCATGAAGGCAAGACCATGTATATCGACATGAATTCTCAGCGATTCACTATCAAACTTATGGGTCTGTGCACCTACAACAAAATTGGTTTGATAAAGGATATGGTAAAAAGTTGCAAGGTACATTATGGAACAGTGCCAAAGATTGAAGATTTGGAATCTGAATTCGATATAATTATAGATTCAACAGGATTTCACAGGTCTTATCTGCCTAGACTTGTTCGTGATTTCCACGTACCAACTTTCCAATATAAGGTTGAATATGAGAATGGTGTTCCTTTTGATGACTTTTATCTTAAGCCCTTCGTTTCTATGAGCGGCTATTTTTGGTACTTTCCACTGGGAAAGAATCTTGCTCACATAGGTGCAGGGGATAAAAACAGAACCCATATCACTGAGACAAATGCATTCTTGAAAAAATATGGTGGCAAAGTAATCAAGACAGTGGGAAGGCCTATTCGTCTTGCTACCCCAGATATGTGCGAGCCATTTTATCACAGAAAGGTTGTTGGTGTTGGAGAATCCATAGGAACTGTGTATCCTCTGCTTGGGGAGGGAATTATCCCAAGTCTGACATGTGCGGATATTTTTATCGAAAATCTCGGTAACAACGAAAGATATAGACTAGAGGTATTAGAACAGTTCTCCATATATCCAAAAGTTTTATCCTTCATTAGAAACAAAATGGAAAGCAAGTTCGGCATACTAAAACACTTTGCAGATTTGATAGCTATCTACAGATACATGAAGAAAAATGAAAAGAGATTCGGAATGGAAATCCGAATGAGTGACATGATGAAAGTGGCAAAAGCCTAGAATCCCATACTTACACAACCGAAATTTTCTCTGGTTGTTCTATTTGAGCTCATGGTGTAATCGTAGATTATTTGAGAATATTGTATCAGAATATCTTTCATTTCATCAATAGATTTTGCAAAGTAAAAACCAGGGCAGTCACCGGTAAGCTGGTATGTTGCGTGAACTCTTGGCATACCCTTTTCATTCTCAAGCCATGATGAGAAGGGATACAGATAACATACTCCTGGTCTGGATGGATGGAGACCACAATACCCCTTCTCATCAAGAAATCGACATCTAATGTAGGTACCGTCCTCTGTTTCTATCTCATTCCCCTTCCGTTTGAGGTTTATCATAGTAATAATTACGGAATTTCCAGTAGGTCCCTTCTCGTCCCAAGTTGTAATGTTGGTTTCATTTTTCACAAAGTCAGAGACTTTTTTATATTTCAGATTCTTACTTATGGTTATCAAATCATCTGATGTGAGCGGGAGCCGTCCTTGCCTGTTGCAGCAATTGTGGCAATCTGGCCAATAACATTTCCATAATATATACCCGTTTTCAGTAGTCAAATAAGGAATATGAAAAATTACATCTTTTACTTTTATTTGATAATCCGAGACGTCGTTTCTTTTACCTAAAACAAAATCTCGAATTATTGGCTCAATTTTCCAATCCTTTGATAAGAGTTCAAGTGCTTCTTCAATTTTGGATTGCATCAACCCATAAATTGAGACATGAACTTTTGAACGTTATCAATGTTAGAAGAGAAAGGAAAATACGCCTCTGCCACACAAAACCGGAGATTAGTATGGGAAAAAGTAATGTGGCCACTAATCTTGGAGCAAGACAGTGTTAGTTTCACATTAGAACAATACAAGAAAAGACGCGACAAAGTCTGCAAGGAGTTAAATATTCCACCGTCCAGAATCGCTGGAGGCTTTGTCTCACTTTTACTAAAAGGAATACTATACAAGGAAAATAATCTTTATTCCATTCACTATAGACTTATTCCATATATGAGGTTAAAAGCAAGTTGTGATTATGCAACAGCAGTTCGTGAAGCCAGTACAAAATAATTATATTCTCAGCCAATCTCATCCGTTTCGATAGCCCGATAGTCTAGTGGCCAAACAATTTTTGGGTTAGGGATTCCAGGCTCTGGATCT
>Ga0066686_10000423_pt1 | contig 14495 bp, 8 predicted proteins | sample GraSoiAngelo_135_FD_65627 | JGI IMG/M metagenome (GOLD analysis project Ga0066686, IMG submission 65627) | Grasslands soil microbial communities from the Angelo Coastal Reserve, California, USA - 14_0929_05_40cm | ecosystem: Environmental > Terrestrial > Soil > Grasslands | place: USA...
CCGCCCTGCGGGAGCCCCAGGTACCAGCGCTCCCCGCCCAGGGCATCGGGAATGTCCGCGGTCGCCAGGACCGCCGGCGCGCTCGTGCCTTCCCTGCGCTCGATCCGAATTTGATAACGCAGCGCGCTCGTTCGGTCTCGCGCGATGACCCGGGCCCGGGCGTGAAGCTCCGGGGTCAGCTCCCAGATAGCGAGGACGGAGCGGGGATCGCGGACAAGGAGATAGACGCGATCTTCACCGTACCGGCGGCCGCGGAGCGCCGAGGAAGGCGGAACGACGGTCTCGGGGAGCGCGGACGCGAGGCGTTCGGATGAGCTCATGGGCGCGTGATCCTGGTCAGCGTGAGATTACGAGGCGGCGTTTCAGGGTAGCGCCGTCGATTTCGATCGAAACAAAATATAGGCCGCTGGGCAACGTCGCGCCACCGGCAACTCTCCCCTCCCAGCGCCAATCGGCCGTTCCCGACGAGGGTACCTCAAGTCGCCACCGCGCCACTTCGCGCCCGCGCACGTCATGGATGCGGCCCCATCCTCTGCTACCCGGAGGCGCCCGCAACGTGAACCGTACCGGCCCGGGGCTCGGTGTCGGGCCGACCCGGAGCGAGAGCCCGCGCGACGCCGACGCTCCCCCGCCGGCCCCCGCCGGTGCTGAAGGCGCCCTCAGCGATACGGTGGTGAATTGGCTTTCCGCGTTCTTTAGCCCGTTCGAGTTCCAGGCCTCCCATTCCACCACGTAATCACCGGGGGGGAGCACGGGAAGAGTCGCCGTGAACCATTCACGTCCCGAATCGAACGTGCCGTCCGACGGGACGGCCCGGTTCGCCGGGCCACCGTCCACGCGGTATCTCACGGAATCGATGCTCGCGATCGAGATCGAGTCGCCCAGGAAGTAATGATATGGGTTCTGATTCGGGATCGCGACCTCGAGCGCCTTGCCGCGGAGGGTGATCGGGGAGCCGGCAACCGTCCTGTATTGGGAGGAATCCGGAAAGACGGCGGGATGCGTTTCGGTGAGATCGGGGATCCCATTTCGGTCCAGGTCCGCCCAGCCGATCTGACGCTGCGTGAAATCGCAAAGGCTGTCCGGATAATTAGCGTACATGAGACAGCCCCGGCGGTACCCACAATAGCCGGGGGCCGGGACCACGGAATTGGAATTGGGCTGGTTGAAGTAACCGGTCGTAAGCTGGCACGACCACCACCCGTTCGACGGAAAATGCTCGTCCAGAGCCCAGAAGCTGTGCGCGATCTCGTGCTCGATGTAGAAGTCAAGGGTCGCACTGGTCGAGTTCATGTTGTTGACGGGGGTGACGAAGAACGGTCCGCCGAGACGCGCGTGAGAAAAGTATCCATCCGGAAAGGCTCCGTCGGGGTCGGTGTCGTTTTGAACCGCAAATAACAGCACGCTCCACTGTGCCCCAAGACGCGACCGCGCTGCGTTCGCGACATCATACTCCAAGGTCGACGCATCGCTCCGATAACCGGCATACCCGGCCAGCACATCCTCGATCCAGTTGTCCTCCTCGGCGACCGTGCGATCGATCGGCTCGTAGCGCGTGGCGAGTCCCGCGTGCACCTCGATGGCGAAGCTGAGCGCAATCCCGTGGGATGCCGCAAAGCCGTTCCACTTCGCGAGCCCCCGCACCGCGGAACGGATGACCGAGTCTCGGAGCGCCGGGGTCCAATTATACCGGTTCGGGTCGGTCGTACCGTCGCTCTCCGGAAAGAGAATCGATACGGCGACCCTACCGATCATGAACTCGCTCGTGTCGAACCAACGCGCTCCGAACGGGAGGCCCTGGAGCATCCCCCCCCGTGCGATGCGGTTCCGAAGAGGCGACGAGCCAAGCCGGATGGGGGGGAACGCGTCGTTCCTTCCCTGGAATGGGTCCAGGTCGACGCCGACCGCCGCGCCCACACGTGGCTCGGGCGCGTCCGGAGGTCCGACCGCCACCTGTCGAGCCGCCGATTCCGCGCGCCCATCCTCCTGAAACGAGAACCCGATGGGCAAGAGGCTCCGGCTGGCGCCCTCAGCGCGCACGTAGTAGACGTGGGGCGGCAGCGCGACCGCGACAGGGAAACCGGCACGTTCGAGCCGGTCGAGGGCCGCGGCGGGATCCTCCGATCCCGAATTCCAGACCAGGCGCAGCCCAGGTGGCGATGCCGACGCCGCGAGCGACGAAGCCGCGTCCCATGCCTGGGTTTCGGCGGCGTACGAATGCCCCGCCGACCCGGCGAGCGCGCACAGAATGATCGCCGTGAGTCCAGGTCTAACGCAGCCGGACAAGGCGCACCGCATGGCGCTCTCCTCCTGATTCCGCGACGAACCAATAGACACCGCTCGCGACCCCCCGGCCACCGGAATCCAATCCGTTCCAGCGCACCAGGAGCCTCCCGCCGGGAGCATCTCCATCATACAGCCGGGTGACGAGCGTGCCACGCGCGTCGAATACCGAGACCCGGACGTGGGACCCCGCCTGCGAAACGGGTACCTCGACCGGGACGCCCAGAACTCCCGAGAACGGGTTTGGCCTTCCCGGCCCGACGCGCATCCTGCTCGGCGGCGCTGGAGATGGCTCGGGCAGCGGCAAGGGGAGGCTGTCGACCGAGGTCGGCGTCAATTCGATCACGCGCGCGAGGATGTCCGAGCCGCTCGAAAGCGAGCGGCTATCCGCCCACACGAAGAGGGCGTGCCCCGCGGCGTCCATCCCAACCGCAGGGTCGAGCTGGTCCGCCAGCCCCTGGTCTTCGTCGACGCGAACGGAACCTGTGAGCGGAATCACGCCGTTCTGGAGCACGCGCATCCAAATGCTCCAGTTCCCGTCCCGCTTCTCCTGCCACGTCACCACGGATCGTGAATCGAGCGCGACGATGGCTGGTTGCGTCCGGGCGCCCGAATAGGCGGGGTCCCCAAGCTCCAGCACAGGGCCGAGCGGCGAGAGGCTCGGCGTCAGCGCGAGTTGGTAGACGGCTCCCAGGCCCGACGCGTTCACGCCCTGCCAGACCACCTCTAGGTGTCCGTCCTCGGAGGACGCGACGATCCTGGGATCCTGCCTCGGTCCCGGGTACCCGGACCCTACCTCCGCGGGCGCGCTGTCCGGATTGAGGAACGCGTCGAGATGCTCGACCCAAAGTCTCTGGTCCGCCGACACACCTTCGGCGTAGAGGAGCCAAAAACCTCCCCCGAAGTCGTCCGCGACGAGATCGAAATCGAATGGTGGATCCAAGGGTTCCGCCGAGAGCAAGGCATGGTTCACCCCGAGACGCGCCCCGGTCGCCGAGATCCGCTGACCATAGATCCTCGGGACCGCCTCGCGCGAATCGATCCAAGCCACCGCGAACTCGCCGGCGCGAGTCGCGACCACGGGGCTGGCCTGTGAGCTTTGGAGGGAGTCGCTGATCCAAAAGGTCCAGGCGGGAGCGCTCCCGCGAGACAGGAAGAAGAAACCTCGAATTTCCCCTGCGTCCGACTCTCGCGTCACTTGCGCCGCGACGAGAGCCGAGCCGCTGGAGGAAACCGCGGCGTTGCTCGCGACGGGGCGACTGGTTTGCGAATCGTGATAAAGAAACACGTTGGTACCCTCGCGTCCGCCGTCCGCACCCACCCATTGCCCGAAGAGGTCATTCGATTGGTTTCGCCGGTCGATCCACGTGAGAAGGTATTCCCCGAAACCGTGGCCCAGACGGGGGAGCCACTGGTCATTTCGCGCGGCGTCGTCGTTCAGCTGCGCGTCGAGTCCGCGCCTCAATCCGCTCGGAAGGAGCGAGATCGCGTAGATATCCGGGGTGATACCGTTGCGCGTGTCCTCCCATGCGACGAGGAACGCGTCACGCCCGTCCCAAATTGCGCTGGGAGTCCCCTGCCTTCCCGGCGTACTCGCGTTCACCCGGAAATTGCCGCTTGGCGCTGAGCTGTCGTAGGGGACCCGGGCCGACTCGACATTGGAATCGAGACCGAACGCGTCGCGCTGGTCCTCCCAGAACAAGTACGCGGCGCCCGGACCGGACGCGGCCCGGACGTTCTTCTGATTCCGCCCCAGCGGGTCGTCGTTAACCCGCACGTTCGGCCCGATGAGCGAGCGATCGGGGCCGAATCGCTGCGCGAAAACGTCCCCGGGATCGACCGAGGTGCCAAGTCTTCTATCGATCCACGTGACGACGAACCCGAGGGTCGGATCCGCGGCGACGGCCGGGGACGCGTCCTGCTGTGGCTGTGCGGCGGAGGTGGAATTGACCTTGAAGTTTCCTCCGACCAGATTGCCCGCGGCGTCGATCCACTGCCCATAGATGTCGAGGGTCGCACCGAAGACGGTCCCGCCTTCCCTCCCGTCCAGCCAGACCACCAGAGTCAAGCCGCTGCCGTTCGTCGCCACCGCCGGCTCGCCCTGAAAACTCCCTCCCGTCACCGGATCCGGCGTGATGAGGAAGTTGGGGCCGAGGGGACCACCGTTCACGTTCCGGTAGGAGCCATAGATGTCGGATTGTCCCGTTCGTTGATCCCCCCAGACGACAAGGTATCGATCCGACCCCACGGCGGCGGTTCGAGGGTTTCTCTGCTCGGTGAAGCCGGAGTCGTCGTTGATGCGGAGATTGGGCGTCGTCCTGAACCCCAACGAATCCAGGGCCGATCCGAAGATATCCTGGTTCCCCGCGCGGCTGTCCTCCCAGACGCAGAAGATCGTGCCCGCTGGACTCGAGGCGATGTCGGGCAGACCCTGGATGGCGGCGGCGACATCGTCGTTGATCCGACGATTCACCGTGGATCCCAGAGCGAGCGGATCGCGGATGGTCAGCGCGTAGATGTCGTAGTCAATGAACGTGTCGGCGCCGTTCCGCCCGTCGGACCAAACGATCACAAGCGCGCCCGTGGGGCCGAGCGCGGAACGAGGTCCGAATTGCGCCCGCGGCAGCCGATCGTCGTTGATCAGAAACTCGTCTTGGGCCCTACCAGGGTGCGGCTGGAATAACAGGGAGACTACGAAGAGCGCAAAGAACGTGACACAACGGAGCCTCATGCGTGGAAGGTGTTCGAAGGTTGAGCGGGCACAGCGCACAAGTTGGCCAGGACGCAACGAATAACTTTTCTCTCCGGCAATGGGTCAGGGGGGATGCGGTCAGGGGTAGGGGGGATCTACACCTCTTAGACTGTGCGGCGAGTGCCTCCGGCTCCTGACAGGAGGCGGCTCGAGGAATGCGTGCTTACCCCAGCCCCGCCCAGCCGGATCTATTTGACTGCCGGGAGGCTTCGACCTCGCCTTAACCTACTAAAGAATATCAGATTTCACCCCTGTCGAACAGCGCCGCGAGCGTATCTGGATTCCGCCGAGCGCCGTCGGGACAGCGTAGCTATTCACAGAGAATCCACCTCCGCGCGTGGAGTCAGCCGGTCGCGTTGCTGCTTTTCTGATAGTTGGCGGAGAAGGGCGTCGGCTTCGGGGTCACCGGGCAAAGAGCGCAGAAGCCTCTGCGCAAAACGCACCGCCGCGTCATCGTAGCCACGCGCGGCGAACCAGTGCATCAAATACCTCAATGCGTCCGTATCAGTAAGCTCGATTCCGAAAGCAGCGAGCGCCACCTCGTCGAGGTTACGACTCAGAGGAGACTCTGCGAGTACGCCGGTTAGCGCGCTCAGCGCATCCTCCCGGTTCATGTTGGGAACGTGGGCGAGCAAATCCCTCGCGAATTCGACCCTTCCGTCGGCCAGCAGGAGCATCGCCGCGATACGCGCGTCCAATCCCCATACCGCTGCATTCGGCTCCGGCATGCGGGTCAGGATCTGGGCCGCCCGAAGTGTCTGGCCGGAAGCGGCAAGGCCGAAAGCATAGGCGCGGACGGTCTTCTGGTACTGGTAGTACGCCGGTCGGGCACCGCTCGATCGCACACGTAGTCTCATGGGATCGATCTCCGCGATATCGAGATTGGGCGCGATCCAGAAGAGGTACTCGTTCCGAGGTCCGGGTTTCCACTTTTGGGGTTTGGTGGTGAGCAGCGATGGGTCCTGATACCAGACCCGGAGAGCCTGGAACCGGTACATGTGCGCGTAGACGCCTTCGATTCCGTGTGTCTGCGCGAACACATACGCGGTCGAACCCGGCGTCAGCGACGGGTAGAGGCGTTTGAACCCTGCCTCGACCTGGCGAAGAGCTTTGCTGGTCCTCTCCAGATTCCGTTCGGTCGTGACCGATGGGTCCAATCCGGCCCCGCGGCTGACGACCCCGAATGCCATGAAAGCGATCATTATGGGGAGCAGGTGTCTCCGCGGCTGATTCCTGAGCAGGGTCGCACCGATGAGGGAACTTCCGATTCCCGGCAGGCACATGTAGTACGGTGCCCAGTATCTCACCAGAGATACGGTTAGAAGAACAGGTAACAGCACAAGAAGGGCGGCGAGAATCAAGACGCGGCCAGCCGGATAGTCCACCTCCACTGGCAGGGAGTTCGCGTCACGAGAATTGAGAGCGATGAGCGCGAACGCGGCTGCAGCTGACCCGAGAGTCAGCGCAACCAATCTGGTGCTTGCCCATTCGACCGAGACTCCTGCGACCGGGAGATTCGCAAGAGTCAGAATGCTTCGCAACGCCGAACCCGCCATGTCCGGATTATCAAGACCGAGGTACCCCGCCCCCCCGCCTAGAAAGCGGCGCTCGAAGAGAAGGCGAAGGCCCGGGTGGATCGCCACCCACGCGGGCACGAGAACCCCATATGGCAGGACGTCCCCCAGTGATGGACGCTCCCGCCGAAGTATCGAGTTCTGCAGCGCAAGGGCAGGAACGAGCGCCACGGCCGTTTCCTTCGAGAGGATTGCGCCGCCTATCGCCAATGCGGCGAAAATAGAGCGGCCCTCGAGTTGAAGAAGGAATGCTACGAGGGCCAGGTCGATCGCCATCAGATCTTGAACTCCGCTCGCCCACCCCACGAGGAGAGGTACCGAGCCCAAGCTCGCGAATGATAGCCCGGCGACCACGCCTGCCCTGGGTCCTAGAAGCCTGGACGCTAGAATCATGAGAAGAGCGACACCAGCCGCTAGGAGGACCGAATTGAAGAGATGCAGCGCTATAGGAGCGTCCAAGTGACCGAGATGGAGTACTCCGAAGTAGACCTCACGGGAGAGCGGTCGATAGAAGAGCGAATGCGGATCCGGAAGGAGGTCGATCAGGCGGAAGGTCTGCGCACGTCCAAGGAAATCGAAATCGTCGAACAGGTAGACGAAGCTGAAACAGGGTATGGCAAGTGCGATCGCGGCAGCGATGGGCAAGAGATACTGGGGACGACGCCACCCACTATTCACGCCGGGGCTCATTACTGCTCGATCTTACGCGATCAGCCCCGGATTCGCGACGCTTCCGGCGCGGCGCGAGGCACAGCACTCAGATCTGGAGTGCGGGGATCGTCACCTCGGGAAACGTGGCGAGGACGTCATAGATTTCGCGCGCGATCGCCTGAAGCCGCTCTTTGCTCTTTGCCTCGAAGCGCGCCACGAGAACGGGCTGGGTGTTCGACGCCCGGATGAGGCCCCAACCGTCGCCGAACTGGACCCGCACCCCGTCCACGTCGATGACGTCGTACCGGGCCGCGAAGTGCTCGCGAACCGCATCCACGATCGCAAATTTGCGCTCGTCCGTACAGTCCAGGCGCAGCTCCGGCGTCGAAACGTAACGCGACTGCGGAAGCTCATCGACCCGCGCGGAGAGGGGCGCCTGCCCCCCCGCCAGGATGCGCAAGAGCCTTGCCGCCGCATACAGGGCGTCGTCATAGCCATAGAACTCGTCGGCGAAGAACATGTGCCCTGACATTTCCCCGCCCAAAGGGGCCTTGGTCTCGCGCATTTTGGCTTTGATGAGCGAATGTCCCGCTTTCCACATCACCGGCTCTCCCCCCTTCATTCGCACCCAATCGACGAGGCCCTGGGAGCACTTCACTTCGAAAATGATCGGCGCTCCTGGCCTCGAGGAGAGAACGTCCGCCGCGTAGAGGCCCAGGAGCTGATCCCCGTATAGAAGCCGCCCCTTCTCGTCCACCGCGCCAACGCGATCCGCGTCGCCGTCGAACCCGATCCCCAGATCGGCTCCGGTCTCTCGAACGCGCTCCTGTAGGGAGCGCATGAGCGATGGAACCGTGGGGTCGGGCAAGTGATTCGGGAAACGGCCATCCGGTTCCGCGAAGATCGCGTCCACGTCGCATCCAAGGGCGCGGAGATACGCCGGCCCCAGGATGCTCGCCGCGCCGTTTCCCGGATCCACCACGACCCGGAGCTTGCGCTTGAGCGAGACCCGCGACGTAAGGTCACGAAGGTACTCGTCGTCCACGGAGACCTCCTCGACCGTTCCGCGCTGGGGGAGCGCGCCGGCGGAATGGGCCCGGTCGCGCAGATCCTGGATGTCCGGGCCGTGCAGTGAGGAAATCCCGTCCGAGAGCTTGAGCCCGTTGTATTCGATAGGATTGTGGCTGCCGGTCACCATGACGCCGCCGTCCGCATGGAGGTGGAGGATCGCGAAATACAGCGCCGGCGTCGGAACCTGTCCCACGTCGATGACCCGGGCCCCCTGGTCGCGGAGCCCCTCGACCAGCGCCGCCCGGATTCGCGGCGAGGAAAGCCGGACGTCGCGTCCCACGGCGAGGACCTTCTTGCCCTTGTCCCTCATTCGCTGCGCGAACGCGGCACCGATGGACCGGACGACCTCGTCGGACAAGTCGCGGTCGGCGACGCCACGGATGTCGTACTCGCGAAAAATCTGTGGATTCGCTGGGCTCACTTGGGCTCCTTCAGTCTCAGGTAGGCGTCGATGAAGGGGTCTAAGTCCCCGTCCATGACGCGCTGCACGTCTCGAACTTCGAGATCGGTGCGGTGATCCTTGACCAGCGTGTAGGGGTGAAAGACATAGGAGCGGATCTGGCTCCCCCAGGCGATGTCCTTCTTGCCTCCCGTCAGCACCTCCCGCTTCTTGCGGTCTTCTTCGATCTTGAGGGAGTACAGGCGCGCCTTGAGGATCTTCATCGCCGAGTCGCGATTCCGATGCTGCGAGCGCTCGTTCTGACATTGGACGACGATTCCAGTCGGGACGTGCGTGATCCGCACCGCCGACTCGGTCTTGTTGACGTGCTGCCCCCCGGCGCCGCTGGCGCGGAACGTATCAATGCGAAGCTCGCTCTCGGGTACTTGCAAGTCGCCGTTCCCCTCGGCGAGCGGATAGACGAAGACCGAAGCGAAGGAGGTATGCCGCCGGTGATTCGCGTCGTACGGGGAGATTCGCACCAGCCGATGGACCCCGCGCTCGGCTTTGAGGTAGCCGTAGCTGAACGGCGCGTCCACCTCCACAGTGGCGTCCTTGATTCCTGCCTCTTCGCCCGGCTGGAGGTCGAGGACCTGGGATGGAAGTCCCTTCCGCTCCAGATAGCGGGTGTACATGCGGAAGAGCATTTGAGCCCAATCCTGCGACTCGGTTCCACCAGCGCCCGGGTGGATGGTCACGATCGCGCCGTGGGCGTCACTCTCCTCCGAAAGGAGGCTTTGCAACTCGAGCGCCTGGATTTTGGGGAGAAGCTGCTTCGACTGGCGCTCGAGCTCGTCGGCCAGGGATTCGTCCGGCTCCTGCTCGACGAGCGCGATCAGGCCCTCGGCGTCCTGGACCTCACGCTCCAGCTCACGGTAGGGCTCATAGATCCGACGCAACGATTTGAGCTCCGAAACCACCTTCTGGGCGGACTCGGGGTCGTTCCAAAAGTCGGGCTCCGCCATCTTGGCCTCGAGCTCCCCGGCGCGCCGCTCGCATTGTTCGACGTCAAAGATAGCCCCTGAGCTCCGCCAGAATCTGGCGTCCGTCTTCAAGCCTCTTTCGCGTGGCCAGCAGGTCCATGGAACCGTTTCCCCTCTCGGTTGTGATTCTATCTGCTCCTGGGCTCGGATCGAAGCCGCTCGATTTCAACCCAGATTTCGTCGGCGCGCTTCAAGAGATCCGCCCGGGCGCCGGTGTTTTCGATGCGCCAGAGACGCCTGGCACCGAGGATCGGAGGAAGCTTCTGTCCCTCGATCCGTTCCCGGGCCTCCTCCGCGGAAAAGCCCTTCAAGGCGGAGAGGCGCGCCACGCGGACCCCGGCCGGAGCGAGGACGAGGACGACGCCATCGAGCTCCGGCTCGAGCCTCCATGCTCCGAGGAGCGCGGCGTCCAGCACGAGCACGCCATCCCCCGTCGCGGACTCCAACGCGTCGCGGACCCGGGTCTCGAGCGCGGGCTGCACCAGCCCATTCAGACGCTCCAGGGCGGCTTCATCGCCAAACACGATCCGCCCCAGCGCGCGCCGGTCCACGCTTCCATCCGGTGCCAGGACGGACGCGCCGAATTGCGCTCCGATGCGCTCGCGAATCTCGGGATCGCGGAGGACCTCCCAGCCCAGCGCGTCCCCATCGACCACCCTCGCGCCATGCTCCCGGAATCGCGTCGCGACATCGGTCTTGCCCGAGGCCATGAGACCCGTCACGCCGATGCGGAGCATCCGCTCAACCTATCGACGTGGATGAACCCGGGTCAAGCGATTTAGGCGTCCGTGCCGCATGGGCCGAGCGAGTCGTCATGCATGCGCGTCGGCCCAGGTCTTTCCGTAGCCGACGTGGACCTCGAGCGGAACGCGGAGCGGGATCGCGTGCTCCATGACGTCCGTGACCAGAGTCTTCAACGTCTCGAATTCCTCCCCGCTCGTCTCGAACAGAAGCTCGTCATGCACTTGAAGTATGAGTCTCGATTTCATCTCGGGACGCTCCCGCAGCAACGCGTCGATCCGGACCATCGCCACCTTGATGAGGTCTGCCGCGGAACCCTGGATCGGCATGTTGACGGCTACGCGCTCGGCCTCGGCCCTGCGCGCGCCATCCTCATGAAGCGCCGGGAGCGGCCAGCGGCGCTTCAGGATCGTCTCGGCGTAGCCCCGCTGCCGCGCGAGAACGAGCATCTGATCGAGGTAGGATGCCACTCCGGACAAGGTCCGGCGGTACTCCTCAATGAACGCGGAAGCCAGAGCCCGCGAGAGGTTCAGCTCACGCGCCAGCCGCGCCGGACCCATACCGTAGAGCACCCCGAAGTTGACGACCTTGGCCTGCGCCCGCTGGGCCGGGGTCACGTCCTCCAGCGCCACGCCGAACAGCCGCGCCGCGGTCGTGCGATGCACGTCCCCCCCGGAACGGAACGCTTCGGCGAGCACGGAATCGCCGGAGAGATGAGCCATGACGCGAAGCTCGATCTGCGAGTAGTCGAACGAGACGAGGAGCCCGTCCTTCCCTTCCGCGATGAACGTCTTCCGGATCGCGCGGCCCTCCTCCGACCGGATCGGAATGTTCTGGAGGCTGGGCTCGCTCGCGCTCAACCGGCCGGTCGAGGCTACCGTCTGGTGAAACGTCGCGTGGACGCGTCCGGTCTCGCGGTGGACAAATCGAGGGAGCGCGTCCACATAGGTGCTCTTGAGTTTTTGGTACTGGCGGTGCTGCAGCAGAAGCTTCGGGAGGGCATGGTGCGGCGCCAGGCTCTCGAGCACCTCGACGTCGGTGGAATACCCGTCCTTGGTGCGACGCCCTCTCGGAAGCTTCAGGCGATCGAACAGGATCTCGGCCACTTGGCGCGGTGAGTTCACGTTGAACGGGACCCCCGCGGCCTCCTGGATTTCTGCCTCGAGCCTGGCGCACTGCTCCCCGAGCGAGCGCGACATGGCGTTGAGCGCCGGCACGTCGACCTTCACCCCGGCGCGCTCCATGCGCACCAGCACGCCGAGGAGCGGCATCTCCACGTCCCGGAAGAGCGGGGTGAGGTCCGAGCGCTCCAATTCTTGGAGAAGGATCGGCGCCAGCCTCAAGCACACGTCGGAATCCTCGCAGCAATACTCCGCGATCCGATCGATCGGGACGTCGGCCATCGTCTGGCCTCGACCTGATCCGATCAGCGACTGGGTCGGGATCTTCTCGACCCCGAGGCGGGTGCGCGCCAGGTAATCGATGTTCTTCGGCTGGTCGGGCTCGACGAGAGAGGCGGCGAGCATGGTGTCCAGCGCGACGTCGTGCACCGGAATGCCGAAGCGGTGGAGCACATGCCAGTCGAACTTCGCGTTCTGGGCGACCCGTCTCTTCGCCGGGTCCGAGAAAAACGGCCCGAGCGCCTCTCGGACCCGGTCCGGATCGAGGTTTCCGCCGCGATCGTGTCCCACCGGAAGGTAAAACGCGCGGCCAACCTCGAGCGCGACGGAAATCCCGACGAGCTTGGCCTGGAGCGGGTCCAGCCTCGTGGTCTCGGTATCGAACGCGACGTAGTCACGCGCCTCGGCGAGCGCGCCGGCAAGCGCCTCGAGCTCCTCGGGCGTCCGCACAACCCGGTAGTCGCCGAGCGGGGGGCGCTCGGGTGCCTTCACCGAGATCGCCGACGGTGACGATTCTACGTTGCTTGCGTACTCAGGGAACAGCTCGGTCGGCTGGGTCGCCTCCAGCTCCTCCAGGAATCGCTTCTTGAGCGCGCGAAACCCCAGCTCGTCGAGCACGCGCACCAGCTCCGCGAGATCCGAGGGGGATCGCTCGAGCTCGTTCCAGTGGAGATCGAGCGGCAGGTCCGTCCGGATGGTGACGAGCTTCTGGGAAAGACGCGCCTTGCCTTCATTGGCGCGGATCTTGTCGCGGAGGCCGGGGCGTGCGACGACGTCGACCGAACGGTACAGCTCGTCCAGGGAGCCATGCGTGGCGATGAGCTGCGCCGCAGTCTTCTCACCGACGCCCGGCACGCCCGGCACGTTGTCCGACGCGTCCCCCATGAGCGCGAGCAGATCGATCATCTGCTCGGGATCCACACCGAAGCGCGCGCGTACGCCCGCCCGATCGATCGTCTCGACCGATCCGCCGCGGGCGCCCGGGCTCAAAAGGCGGATCCGGTCCGACACGATCTGGTAGAAATCCTTGTCTCCGGTGAGGATCCACACGGTGGCATCCGCTTTCGCCGCCTCGACCGCGAGCGTTCCGAGGAGGTCGTCCGCCTCCACCCCCTCCTGCTCCACGATCGGCACACCCAGCAGGCGCACGAGCTCCCGGATCTTCGGAATCTGGCGCGCCAGATCTTCCGGCATTGGGGGCCGATGGGCCTTGTACTCGGCGTACTCGCGATGGCGGAATGTGGGAGCCTTCGTATCGAAGACCACCGCGACATGGTCCGGGCGGCGCTCGTCCAGAAGCGGAATCAGCGTGTTGAGAAACGCGAAGGCCGCGCTCGTGATCTCGCCCTTCGAGTCTCGGAGTGGGTTCCTGGCGAAGGCGAAGTGTGATCGGTATAGGAGCGCCGACCCGTCGATGAGAAGCAGTTGCTTACCGGCGTCGATTCCCGGTGCCGTAGAGACCATGACGGGCCATGTAGTGAAGAACGAGGTCCGGCGTCCAGTAGCGAACCGGAAGTCCGCGTTTCAACCGGCGTCGAATCTCGGTCGAACAGATACCGATGCGTGGAGGTTTCACATAAACGATCCGCCTGCGAATCGAAGGCGGAAGCGACGGCATGTCGTGATCCCCCCGCGGCACGACCACGAGGCGCGCCAGTTCGATGATGCGCTCGGGCTCGCGCCACTGGGAGAACTCCTCGAGGCTGTCCTGTCCCATAAGGAAGAAGAGATCGCCCCGCGTGGAACGTGTGAGCGCCTCGAGCGTGCGTACCGTGTACGAGGGCCCGCCCCGGTCCGCCTCGATGCGGGACACCTCGAAGCGGCGATTTCCGCGGACGGCGAGACGGAGCATCGCGATCCGATGCTCGACGTCCGCCAGGCCCGGCGCTCGCTTATGCGATGGCCGGTTCGCCGCCACGAAGAGGAGCCGATCGAGCTTCAATCGGGCTACCGTTTCCTGCGCCATGATGAGGTGCCCGATGTGGACCGGGTCGAAGGTTCCACCGAAGACGCCGATGCGGCTCATCGCGGCGCCTCGGAGGCCTGGAGCCCGCGGAGCCGCTCATCGGCTTTGCGTTTGATCTCGCCGTCGGGCGCGGAAGGAATGAACTTTTTAAGGGTCTCGACCGCCTCTTGCTTCCGCCCTTGACGCTCGAGCGACCCCGCCAACAAGAGCGCCGCCTCGGGCGCCCATTTCGAGTCGGGATACCGAGCAAGCAGTTGGCGAAATGAGATCGTCGCCGCCTTCTCCTGTCGCAGTTTGACGTAGAGACGGGCGGTCCGGAGGAGCTTCTCCGCGAGACGATCGCGGAGCGCCTGGATCCGGACACGAGCCTCTCCCACGCGGGGATGGGCGGGGTACTGGTCGAGGAACTGGTTGTAGCGGGTCAGGGCGCGCTCGGTCTCGGTCTGCTCGAGCGGGGCGGGATGGCTCTGCAGATCATCGCATCGGGCGAGCTCGAATAGAGCGTCGGCCTGGAGCGGCGAGGACGGGAAATCACGAAGAAGTCGGTCGAACTGCGCCGACGCGAGCGCGTAATCCCTTTCACGGATGTAGGACTCTCCCAGATAGTAGAGCGCGTCGTCGGTCCGATCGGTTCC
>Ga0066686_10000427_pt1 | contig 14378 bp, 8 predicted proteins | sample GraSoiAngelo_135_FD_65627 | JGI IMG/M metagenome (GOLD analysis project Ga0066686, IMG submission 65627) | Grasslands soil microbial communities from the Angelo Coastal Reserve, California, USA - 14_0929_05_40cm | ecosystem: Environmental > Terrestrial > Soil > Grasslands | place: USA...
GTCAGGTCGCCATTGTTGCGAAACAGATAATTCGGAACGCGGTAACCGTGCAGATCGCGCAGCAGCTCCAGGGCACGCTGCCGATCCCCGCGCCGTTGTGCCGCGAATTCGGCGACCTTGTAGTCCACATCGTTGAGCGCCTTGGGATAGCCGCTGGTGACGAAGAGGTCCTTGAAGCCGTCGTTGTCGAAATCGCCGAAGAGGACGCTCCAGCTCCAGTCGGTGTACGCCACGCCGGCCATGCGGGCGACGTCGCTGAAGACGCCGCCATTATTCAGTTGGAGCGCGTTGGCGTCGTAGTCGATGCGAAAGCCGCGCCGGCGCAGGTCGAGCTGGTCGGCGTACGTCAGGTACAGGCTCATCCGTTTACGCGTGGCCCAGTCCGGTGGCATCATGTCCGCTTGCATGATGTCGGGCCGGCCGTCGTTATCGAAATCGGCGACATCGACGCCCATTCCCGCATAGCTCGTGTGCTTCAGCCAGACGGCCGCGCTATCGCGGAACGTGCCGTCGCCCTGGTTGACATACAGAACGTCGTTCGGCGTGATGTCATTCGAGACGTAGATGTCCGGCCAGCCGTCCCCGTTGATGTCGGCGACGGCGACACCAAGCCCGTAGCCGACGGTGCGCAGGATTCCCGCCTGCGCCAACACGTTCGTGAACGTGCCGTCGCCGTTGTTGCGGTAGAGCTGGTTGTAGTGCTCCGGTATTGCACCGCCGGCGCCTGGATCCAGCGGGATGCTGCGCGCGAAATCCCTTGGGGAGTTGTTCAGCAGGAACAGGTCGAGATCGCCGTCTCGATCGTAATCGAAAAAGACCGCCTGCTGGCTGAATCCCGTGTCGGCGATACCATATTGCGCCGCCGCCTCGGTAAACGTCCCATCGCCGTTGTTGATGAAGAGCAGATTGGCGCGCTCGGCTCCCGTCGACGTTTCTGGTCCGGACCGACACACGTAGATGTCGAGAAAGCCATCGTGATTGATGTCGACCATGCTGACGCCGGTGACCCAGCCGTCTGTCTCGACGCCCGCGGCCTTGGTGATGTCCTCGAACCGCATGTTGCCCTTGTTCAGGTAGAGGCGGCTCGAGACCTGGTTGCCGGCGAGGAAGATGTCGGGCAGGCCGTCATTATTGATGTCGCCGATCGCGACACCGGCGCCGTTGTAGATGTAGGGATTCGTCAGCGCGTTGTCGGAATCGCTGATGGTGATCGTATTGGTGAACGTGATGCCGGTGCGCTCGGGAGGAAGGCGGCGGAAGAGCGGCGCCCCCGCCCCCGAACCAGGGGGGGGGGGCCCGCACGAGAGAGCGAACAGCGACGCCGCCACGATGGCGCGACGGCAGTAGGTCATCAACGCCGGATCGTGAAGGCCGACAGAAAATCTCCGCTGTTGGCAACGAGCACGGTGGTTCCGGCCGGCGTTTTGACCAGACTGAGGCCGGTGACGTTCAGGGGAGCGAAGAAGCCGCTTTCGACCGGCGGCACGGGGGTGAAGTGTCCCTTACCATCTCCTCGCAACCACAAGCCGTTGCTCGCATCCGCCCGCGGCGTGTTCCATTCCGTGTCGTACAGATTACCCGCGACGATCAGGTCGAGATTGCCGTCGCCATCGACGTCGCGCACGATGATCCCCCTGATCGGCGAGACTTGCGCCGCGGTCGGCAACGGAGTCGCCGTGAAGGTGCCGTTGCCGTTGTTCTGTAGGTAGAGACTGGCGAAGGTGTCGGTCTGATAGTGCAGCGCGCGTTGCAACTGGGTGGGGCTGAACATCTGGGCAATCGACGCGTTGGAAAACGCCGTATAGGTCGGAAAATGGATCCCGATCGTATAGATCGCGCGGCCGAGTGCCGCCAGACTGCCCATCGGGAACTCGTGCCCGCCGAGCTCCTTCGTGAGCACGACGTTCGTATTGCCGCCGCCCGTGAAATCGGCGGCATAGACGCCGAATTTGCTCGTGTCCGACGTCGTGTAGCTGTAGTTCAGTCCCAAATTTCCGGCGACCAAATCGATTCGCCCGTCGTGGTTGAAATCGCCCGCGGCTAGGCTGTACCACCAGCCGCGGGACGGCGGCAGGCCCATCGAGGCAGTGACGTTCCGCAGCTGCTTGCCGTCATTCCTGAAGAACTGGATGCCCATCCATTCGCCCGCGACGACCAGATCCAGCCGCCCATCGCCATCGAAGTCGACCCATAATGCGGCCGTGATCATGCCGAACGGCTTCGCCAGCTCCGGCGCGAGTTGCTCTGTGACATCGGTGAAGTGGCCACCGTCGTTCCGCAGGATGTAGCTGCGCGCAGGGTAGGGATAGTTCCTCGGCATCAGGCGACCGCCGACGAAGAGGTCCGGCTTGCCATCGCCATTGAAATCGCCGACCGCGATGGCGGCTTTGCTGGCCAGCATCGGAGGCAATGCCGCGGTGTCTCTGACGAATCGACCATTCCCTTGATTGATGTAGAGGCGGTCCTGAAGCAGGGGAGAGATAGGCGCCAGCTGATAGCCGCCGCTCGCCACGTAGAGATCCAGCTTGCCGTCGCCGTTGGCATCGAAGAAGCGCGCGCCCCAGTCCTCATACTGCGGCTCTGAAGCCCACGGTTGTCCTATCGGCGATTCCCGGAAGGTGCCGTCCTGCTGCTGCAGAAACAGCTTGCCGGGGGTGCCGCCTTGACCACCAATAAAGACGTCGTCGAGACCGTCGCCATTGACGTCCCCGACCGCGACCGCTGGGCCCTGCCTTGAGGGCTCATAGGGGAGCAGCGGTTGCACCGCGTAATCATTGCTCGAGACCACCTGCTTGTAGTGCGGGGCGCGGCTGGGATCCTCGTGAAAGAAGCGGTACTGCGGGTCAGATGTTGGGCGAGGCCGGCTGGGCCTCGGTCGGGTCGCATCACGCTGCTTGATCACGAGTAGGCGATCTACGGGGAGGTCGGTCAAGATCTGCGAGCGGCCATCCGGCCAGTCGACTTCAAGAGTATCGGCCCGCGTCGCGGTGCCCAGACCAAAATGCTCGCGGGGATCCATAGAAGACATGTATCCGCGGTACGGACTGTGGTAGAGGTATTGCGTCTGCTCACCGGACTTGAGCCTCAGCTTCGCGCCGATGCCGTCGCGATTCGGAGGATCACCCTGGAGTGCGATCGCTAAGTAGTGACTGCTGCCCGCGGGCTGGATGTTCTCGTAGATAGACGCCGGCGCATCCATGTTGTTCACGACCAAGTCGAGCTTGCCGTCGTTGTTGAGATCGGCATAGGCGGCGCCATAGGCGAACCCGGGTTGTGTTATTCCCCAGGCTTTACTCTTGTCGGTGAACGTGAGATCCCCATTGTTTCGGAAGACGAAGCTCGGCACCTCGTAGCTGCGGAGCTCCCGCAGCTCCTTCATCTCCGTCGCAGTATCCCCCCGCCGGTTGGCCCGGTACACGGCCATGTCGTAATCGAAGTCATTCACCGCCTTGGGATAACCGCTGCTGACAAAAATGTCTTTGCGGCCGTCGTTGTCGAAGTCGGCGAAGAGCGCGCTCCAGCTCCAGTCCGTGTATGCGACGCCGGCCATTCGCGCGATCTCGCTGAAGGCTCCGCCGTTGTTCAGCTGCAGTGAGTTGATGTCGTAGTCGATGCGGTAGCCCTGGTTCTTCAGCTCCTGAATCGTCTCGGGATTCTGAAAGCCGCTCATCCGTTTTTGCGCGCGCAGGTCGGGCGGTATCATGTCCGCCTGCAAGATGTCGGGTAGACCATCGTTGTTGAAATCCGCGATGTCGACGCCCATGCCCGCGAAGCTCGTGTGCTTGAGCAGCCGCGCGGACTGATCGGTGAACGTGCCGTCGCCGTTGTTCACGTAGAGGACGTCGTTGGGTTGGATGTCGTTGGAAACGTAAATGTCGGGACGGCCGTCGCCGTTGATGTCCGCCACCGCCACGCCGAGCCCGTATCCGACTTTCTTCAGGATACCTGCTTGCTCGGAGACGTTGGTAAACGTGCTATCGCAATTGTTGCGATAGAGCTGATTGTAGCTGTCAGGTGTGGCGGGAATGATGCCGGCCGGGTGTTCGGACACGGAAGCCCGCGAGAAGTCTTTCGGGGAGTTGTTGAGCAGGAACAGGTCGAGACATCCATCGCCGTTGTAATCGAGGAACACGGCGTCCGTGGTAAAGCCGGGATCGTCGATGTGGTACTTCGCGGCGGATTCGGTGAAGGTGCGATTGCCGTTGTTGATGAACAACAGATTCCGGCGCTCCTCCGGCCTCGACCAGGTCGGTCCGGACATGGAGACATAGATGTCGAGGTAACCGTCGTTGTTGATGTCGACCATGGTGACGCCGGTCGCCCAGCCATGGGTCTCGACGCCCGCGGACTTCGTGATGTCCTCGAACCGCATGTTGCCCTTATTCAGGTAGAGGCGGCTCGTGACCTGATTGCCGGCGAAGAAGATGTCGGGGAGGCCGTCGTTGTCGATGTCGCCGACCGCGACGCCGGCGCCATTGTAGATGTACGGCACGGTCAGCGCGTTGAGCGAATCACTCGTCTTGATGGTGTTGGCGAACGCGATGCCGGTTTGCGATGGACTCAGTCGCCTGAAGACCGGCGGCTCAGCACCCGGCTGCCGGCAGCTCGCGCAGAGAATCAGAATCCCCACCCACAGAAGTCTCACGGCGGGGTGATGCGTGTGTCGTACTCCGCGACGTAGCGCCGATGCGCCGCGTCGTCGGGATACCGCAGCTCGGCGCCATACGGATAGTGCGTCATGGCATGGAACGGCAGCGGCTCAACGGTTTGTCCGCTGGCGGTATGCAGATCGGCGTCCTTCATCCAGGCGACGTTGAAGAGCAGAAAGTCACGCTTCCAACCGTTCGGCAACGGCGGGGCAGCGTCGGGAAACTCGAGCGACATCTCGTCGCCGGAGGCGATGATTACAGATTGATCGTCGGCCTCGCGCAGCAGCGGCAGCACGTCGCCGTAACGAGTGAAATGCCCGCCCACCGCGCGCCATGGTGACTCCCGTGAGACTTGCGAGTAGTCGAACCACTGCGGGCCATAGCGGCCGCCCTTGCGAAACACTCGCGACCATCCGCGGGCATGGAGATCGGCGGCGACCGGCGCTAGGCGCGTCTCGCGCATGGGTGAGTCGGTCGATCCCACGGTGAAGAACACACGGTCCCAATAGATCTCGATGCTGGTACGAATCCGCACATGATGATCGGCCGTGAGGAATTTCCTCGTGAGGTCGACGATCATCGTTTTGTCTTTGCCGGCAGGGAAGCTCAGGTTCTTGATGACGGTCCGCCAATGGCCCGCGGCATCGCGAACAGCGAGCGACGGCCATTCAATCTTCACAGATTTCCGCTGCGCGATCGCCGCGTTGATGCTGGCGTCAGTCGGAAAGAGCCAACCCTCGAGGAATAACATGATGTCGCGCGCGTTGGTGAGCGGACCCAGGTCGAGTACCAAATCGTGCGTTTCTGTAACTCCTTGGTAGGGGCCGGGCACAAAGCCCCCCACGTAGGCGTCGTCCTTCGCGCGCAGCAGCGGCAGCAGATCTCGGCCACGCTCGTCAGTGGCGGAGAGCGGCAGTTGCTCATTGTGAACCTGGTGGATCGCGAGCGCGCCGGTCGTCGCGTTCGGTGGCACGAAGCGCTCATCGACGAAGACGTTCACCGATTCGGGGTGATCGACGGCCAGCAGGGCGAGCTGATCGACGTAGGCGACTTCCCACAGCTCTTCGGTGAGCTGCATCCGATAGCGGCCGGCGATTGGCTTCAGACGATCGCCCGGGATCCGGAAGTACTCCCGCGCCGCCTGGGGAGGACCATAGACGGTCTTTTCGCCGGCCATGATGCCGAGGGGCATTCCGAGCGCGCTGGCCCAGGTGACGTCGGTGAGGAAGCGGTAGGCCTCGCCATCCCACGTATAGAGGAACGTGCAGGAGCCCTTGAGGACCTGCTGCTCCAGCACATTCCTGTCGGCGCCTCCCGCTTCGCCGCCGCGATAGTAGTAGGTCTGAGGCACGCCATTCGTCCATACGACGCGCAGCACGTCGGCTTTCAGCCGGTTGCCAAGACCGAAGTGGACGACCGGTTGATCGACGACCCGCATCTGGTACAGATCTTTGGCGCGCAGCTCGAGCCGTGACCCGATGCCGAAGTAGTTGTTCTTGCCGCTGCCGTCACGCAGCGCGACGAGGCGCACGTTTACGAACTCGTTGGCGTTGCCGCCATCGTTGCGCAGGAGGTGCACCTGGCCGTCGAGTCCGACGACGAGGAGATCGAGATCGCCGTCATCATCGTAGTCGAACGCGAATACTTGGCGCGCGCCGCTGTGTGCCAGGCCGGCGGGTAGGAGTGCGGTGCGGTCGCTGAAACGGCCGTTCTGATCGTTGTGCAACAGGACCAGTCCTTTTGGTCCGGCCGTGATCAAGTCCAGCCAACCGTCATTGTCGAAATCAAAGAACACGGCGTCGAGCACATCCCCGGCAGTCGGGTGGACCGCCCGAGTATCGCGTGTGAACGTTCCCGTCCCATCGTTGCGGTAGAAGTCGCCCGCGAAGAGATCCAGAAAGCCGTCGTTGTCGTAGTCGCCGGCCGCGACGACGCGGGATCCGCGCGCGCGCGCGAGGCCGCTGTGCTGGGTGACGTCCTCGAACCGCCCTTCTTCGAGGCCGCGGTATAGGGCGAGTCCGTTCTCCCGCGCGACCACCAGATCCGTCCGCGCGTCGCCATCGAAGTCGCCGAACGCGATGGCGTTCGTTCGGCTTCTCGCGCCGGCGAGGCCGAGGGTCGCCGCTAACTCGCGAAACGTCCCGTCGCCGTTGTTGCGGTACAGCCGATCGCCGCGCGAGGTGCCGAGGAAGAGATCGAGATCTCCGTCGTGATCGAGATCGGCGAACAGCCCGGTCGTAGCCGGCACGGTGTCGGCAATACCCGCGGCGCGCGTCCGATCGCGGAACGTCCCGTCGCCGTTGTTGTGCAGGAGCAGAGTGCCGGACCTGCCCATCACTAAGACGTCGAGATGGCCGTCATTGTCGTAGTCGCCGACGATCGCGGACGTGGGCGCAGTGAGCGATTTGATTCCCGCGCCCGCGGCGATCGCCTTGAACCGGCCGCGATCGTTTCGATAGACGCGAAGCGCGCCTGAGATGACGAGCAAGTCTGCTTGACCGTCACCGTCAAAATCCCCGACCGCTACTGTACCGGGGCCAACGCCACTAGGGACTTCTCTGAACCGAATGGCATTCACCACGGCGTTCGGATTACGCTGCAGGAGTGCGAGCCGGGGACTGAGCGTCAGGACCGGATACCCGGGGCGCGCGCCTTCCGGTGCGCGCAGATCGGCGAGACCCGCCTGGTACACTGGCGTCGTCTCGAGGAAGGCTTTGGCCCGAGCGAAGGCCACGCGCCCGTCCGTCATGCGATTCGCCTGCACGTCTGCCAGCGCGGCCGCGAAGAATCGCTGAGCCTGCGGTGGCATCTGTGGCAGGCGCTGCCGCAGCAGCTCCAAATGATCGCGCGCGCCAACTGTGTCACCCGCATTCAGGAGCGCCTCCGCAAGGCTCAGCTGGGCTGGTACGTTGGGGGGCGCGATGTTGACCACCCGGCCCAGGTACTCGCGGCGTCGAGTGCTATCGAGTTCGGCGAGCGCATAGAGCGTTTTCAAGTGATTCGGGGACGTGTGACTCGCCGACTCCAGAACCCGGCGGGCATCCTCGGGATGGCCCGTCAGTCGGAACAAGGTCGCTTGAAGCAGCCGCACGTCGGGATCGTCCGGAGCGAGGTCGACCGCGCGATCGATCTCCCGCGCGGCGTCTTGATACCGACCCATCCTGAGATCGACGAGACCGAGGTTCGCGTACCCGGAGGGCTCATCCGGTGCCAGCTGGATCAACTTCTTGAATTCAGCCTCGGCGTCCTCGAGCCGGTTGTCCTCCAGGTACGCGAGGCCGAGTGTGCGGGCAGTGAGAATGGCGCCGGCGTCGGCCGGATTCTGCTCGCGACCCTTGTGGCAACCGAGTGCGAATGCCGCGAGCGCTGCGACGGCCGCGATCGGGATGAAGGACGCGCGGTTCATGGGACTGGGAAGCTAACGCCCCATTGCGGTGCTGGATATTGTTTACGCCATGTCTTGGCGACGTTTCATCGTGACAGCGGCGTTCGTCGCCGCGATCGGTGCCGTCCTCGCGTTGAATGGTCGCGCGGCCGGCAGTATCGCGGGGCGAGCCGGCATCCAGCTGAGTGAGGTCTCGCACGAAAGTGGGATCGACTTCGTCCACCAAGAGACGACGCTCGATCCCAAGATCGCGAACATCGCGGCGCACGTCGGCGCGCTGGGCGCCTGCGTATCCGTCGCCGATTTCAACAACGACAACTGGCCGGATTTGTACCTCACGACATCACGCTTCGGTGCGGCGAATGCGCTGTATGTGAACCAGCATGACGGCACGTTCCGCGATGTCGCCGCGGAGGCGGGCGTCGCGTCGCTGAACCGTCCCGGCGAGGGCGTATCGATGGGCGCCGTCTGGGGCGACTACGACAACGACGGCAACGAAGACCTGTTCGTCTACAAGTGGGGTTATCCGCAACTGCTGCACAACCTCGGCAACGGCCGGTTCGAGGATGTCACCGAAAAGGCTGGGCTGCGCCGCTGGATGAATTCGAACGGCGCGATCTGGTTCGATTTCGACCGCGACGGCCTCCTCGATCTCTACATCACCGGCTACTTCCGCTCCGACATCGATTTCTGGCATCTGAAAACCACGCACATCATGCAGGAGAGCTGGGACTTCGCGTCGAACGGTGGCAAGAATCTCCTCTTCAAGAACATGGGCGACGGCACCTTCAAGGACGTCACGGACTCGCTGGGCGTGGGAAGCACGCGCTGGACGCTCGCGGCCGCCGCCGCGGACTTCAACGACGACGGATGGCCGGATCTATACCTCGCGAATGACTACGGCCCCGAGGAATTGTTTCTCAATCACGAGGGCAAGCGCTTCGAGCTGGCGCGCGCGGGCCTCGAGGACGACTCCAAGAGCGGCATGGCGGTCGCGATCGGCGACGTCTACAACCGCGACCGTCATGATGTTTTCGTCACCAACATTTCCGAGCGCGGCTTCCTGTTCCAGGGCAACAACCTGCGTATCAACTTCCTCAAGGAGCTCGGCCGATTCGACGAAGTCGCCAAAGGCGTCGTCGCGGATGCGGGGTGGGCATGGGGCGCGCAGTTCGGCGATCTGAATAACGATGGGTTGGTGGACCTCGTCATCGTGAACGGTTTCATCTCGGCCGACACGGGCCGCGACTACTGGTACGCAATGTCGAAGATCGCCGGCGCGCAAGGCAACATCTTCGAGGACGCGAAAAACTGGCCCCCGATCGGGAACGCGAGCCTCTCCGGCTACGAGCGGCCCCGCGTGCTGCTCAACCGCGGCCGCGACGGCTTCGTCGATGTCGCTGAGGCAGCCGGAATCATGGACCGGCTCGACGGCCGCTCGGTCGCCCTGGCCGATCTTTTCAATCGGGGTGCGCTCGACGTCATAATCGCGAACGAGAAGGGCAGGGCGCTGCTGTACCGCAACACCTTGGCGAGCGCAGGGAACGGTCATTGGGTGGAGCTCAAGCTGATCGGTACCCGCAGCAATCGCAGCGCGATTGGCGCGGAGGTCACGGCGGAATTCGGAGGTGTCAAACAACGACAGGTGGTGAGCGGCGGAACGGGATTCTGTAGTCAGAACGATCGGCGCCTCCATTTCGGGTTGGGCGAGAATCGCCTTGGCCGTGTGACGGTTCGCTGGCCGTCAGGAACGGTGCAAACCTTGGAAAACCTGGCAATGGATCAGCTGCACGTGATCACGGAGCCGTCCCGGTGACTACCGCGCCTGCACAGGCACCAGCTCGCACGGGTGGGACCGCCTGGAGTCTGAGCCGCATCGACCCGAAGTATCTGATCGTCTTTCTCATCACGCTGGTGCTCGTGGTTGGAGAGGCGCGCTACAGCATTCTCGGCGGCTATAACCGGCTCGCGACGACGTTGGGCATCTGCGTCGCGACCGAGGTGTTCCTCTCCTGGTTTCTGCGCGGCCGCGTCGTCAACCTCTCGAGCGCCTACATCACGGGCATAAGCCTGGCGCTGCTGATCAAGCCGCAGGCCAACATTCTGTGGCCGTTTGCCCTGGGCGCCTTTCTCGCGATTGCGTCGAAGTACGTGCTTACATATCGAGAGCGCCATCTGTGGAATCCGAGCAATTTCGCGATCGCACTCCTGCTCCTGCTGGCGCCGGGCAGCATTGCCGTGCTCAGTCACCAGTGGGGCAACGACCTCGGCACGAATCTCGTGATCTGGGCATTCGGTTTGGTGATCGCGTGGCGGGCGCGCGTCCTGCACGTGACGTTGACGTACGTCGCCTGCTTTGTCGTGTTCGCGATCGTTCGTCATTTCATCGTGGGCGGGCCACTGCTGGCCGAGATCGCGCCGATCACTGGGCCGATGTACCAGCTGTTCGTGTTTTTCATGGTCACGGACCCGCGCACCACGGTGGGCACGCGGCGCGGACGGATTCTGGTGGTTGGCCTCGTCGCTCTGGTCGAGACGATCATTCGCCTGGGCGGAGATTTTCAAATCGCGTGGCTGCGGCCGTTCTATCCGTCACCCCCGCTGTTGGCATTGGCGCTCGTGGGGCCGATTGCGATGTGGTGGGATTTGCGGCGGGTTGCGAAGGCGAGCATCGTATCTTGATGAAATCTCTACTTCCCTGCAGCCTTGCCGCCGCGCTGCTGAGCGGCTGCGGGAAAGGTACGGCCCCGCCGCCGACTTTGCTCATCTCGTACACCGTTGCCGGAACCCCGCGTGTGACTTTCGATTCCGTCGTCTACGAGAACGCCCAGGGACAGATCGTGAAAGTCGTCGCACCCGCGCGTGACTGGGGGATTTCTTTCCAGATGCCCGCCTTCGGCTACGTTCAGGCGACTGCCTGGGCCGTCGCGACCGCTGCAAGCGAAACGGCCACTCTCAAGGTGAGGTGGACCCTGAACGGCGTTAGAACCGACAGTGACAGCAGCACGGCGACGACGACGGCGCCGAACGCGTTCACATTACAGATTGTCCGGCGGAAGGTCTTCTAACCATGAAAAGACGAGACTTCATCGCGGCGACCGCGGCGCTGGTCGGCTCGGCAACGTGGCGCTGCCAAGGAGCGGCGCCGCTGATTCAACAGCCGGCTACGAGGGGCACGGTAGTCCTTTTTCAGGGCGACTCAGTCACGGACTGCGGCCGCGACCGCTCCACGACCGACGCGAATGCCGCAGGCGCGCTCGGCAGCGGCTATCCGCTGCTCGTCGCCTCAGCGGCGTTGGCGGCCCGTCCCGACGGCGGGCTGAAGTTTTACAACCGCGGCGTGAGCGGCAACAAAGTTCCCGACCTCCAGGAGCGCTGGGCGCACGACACGCTCGATCTCAAGCCCGACGTGCTCAGCATTCTCATCGGTGTGAATGATTTCTGGCACAAGTTGAGCAAGGGGTACACCGGTACCGTGCAGGATTACGAAAGCCAATACACCGCCTTGCTCGCGCAGACGCAGCAGGCATTGCCGAGTGTGCGCCTGATCGTGCTCGAGCCATTTGTGTTGCGTTGTTGTGCGGTGAATGAGCAGTGGTTCCCGGAATTCACCGCCCGCCAGATCGCCGCAGCGCAGGTCGCGTCGCGGGCGGGCGCGACCTACGTGCCGCTTCAGGCCGTGTTCGATGAACGAGTCCGCACCGCGCCACCGCAGTATTGGACTTCCGACGGCGTCCATCCCACGGTCGCCGGACACGCGGTGATCGCCGAGCAGTGGCGGCGGGCCGCGGGCCTCTAGACTGCCGCCGTTGTCAGTGAGCTCCGGTTCAGCTCCAAGAGGCCTCGACGGCGTCGTCGCCGCGCAGACCCGTCTGAGTCACGTCGACGGCCTTGCCGGCGAGCTCATCATCGGGGGCTACGAGCTCAAGGCGCTCGCCGGCAAGGTCACGTTCGAGGAAGCCGCGCACTTACTATGGTGTGGTAAGCTGCCGGACGCGGGCGCGCTGACGAATCTGCGTCGTGAGATGGCAGCGCTGCGCGCGCTCCCGTCGGAGACGATGCATGTCGTCCGTGCCGCCGCGAAAGCGCCGCCGATCGACGTGCTGCGCATGGCGTCCGCGACGCTGTCGCTCGACCTCCCCAATCCCGATGCTATCACTCCGGATGCCGATCTTGCCGCGGCGAAGCTGCTCACCGCCCGCTTCCCGACGGTGCTTGCGGCGCACACGCGCATCGCCGCGGGAAAGGAACCGATCGCGCCCCGTGCCGATTTATCGCACGCCGCGAACTTCCTCTATATGGTGCATGGCAAGGAGCCCGACCCAATCGCGGCTCGGGCGATCGACACGTATTGGGTGACCGTGATCGACCACGGGATGAACGCGTCCACGTTCGCGGCCCGCGTGATCGCCAGTACGCGTTCGGACGTGGTGAGCGCCGTGACCGGCGCGATCGGCGCGCTCAAGGGTCCGCTGCACGGCGGCGCACCGGGACCGGTGCTCGATATGCTCGTGGACATCGGCTCGGCAGACCGCGCTGAAGCATGGGTGCGAAAGGAGCTCGCCGCGGGCCGGCGCATCATGGGGTTCGGGCACCGGGTGTACAAAGTCCGCGATCCGCGCGCCGACGTACTCAGCAAGGTGGCGGACGAGATGAGCTCGGCGGCGCTCGAGGACAAGAAGCTCTTCACGCTTGCCCGCGCGGTCGAGCAGACGGTTCTCCGCGTGCTCGACGAGGTGAAGCCGGGCCGCAATTTGCGCACGAACGTCGAGTTCTACACCGCGCTGGTGTTACAAGCGCTGGGACTCAAGCCGGGTTCGTTCGTCGCGACATTCGCGTGCGGCAGGGTCGCGGGTTGGTGCGCGCATGTGATCGAGCAGCACGCCGAAGATCACTTGATTCGGCCGCAGTCGGAGTATGTCGGTCCGCGAGGGTTGAGGCTGGAGGGTTGAGCCACCCGGTTCTCATTGCAGCCGAGCTCAGGAATCTGCTCGAGCCGTCGCAACTCGTGGATCTCGAGGTCACCTGGATTGCGACCAACGATCCGACACCCAAGGGCGAGTGGGTGGCCATCGTGCCACTGCTGTCGCGTTGGGTCGGCGGGACGGAGCTCAAGAACCTGCCCAAGCTGCGCATCGTTGCGAACGTCGCGGTCGGCTACAACAACGTGGATCTCGTCGCTGCGGAGATGCGCGGCGTGCTCGTCACCAATACTCCCGATGTGCTCACCGACGCAACAGCCGATCTGACGTGGGCGTTGATCCTCGCTGCCGCGCGCCGGCTGGTCGAGGGCGTCGATCTCGTGCGCAGTGGCCGTTGGACCGGCTGGCATCCGGAGCAACTGCTTGGTCTGGAGCTGCGCGGTCGCACGCTCGGTCTGCTCGGCGCGGGGCGGATCGGGCAAGCGGTCGGACGGCGCGCACCCGCATTCGGCCTGCGCGTGCTGTATGCGGCACGCACACCCAAACCGGAGTTCGAGCGCGATACCGGCGCAACGCGCGTGGATATCAGTCGCTTGCTGGCCGAGAGCGACATCGTGAGCCTGCACGCCCCGTCGACGCCGGAGACGAAAGGAATCATCAACGCCGACACGCTGGCGCGCATGAAGCGCGGCGCGATTCTCGTCAACACAGCGCGGGGTGATCTCGTGCGAGAAGAGGCGCTCGCAGAGGCACTGGAACGAGGCCACCTCGGCGCCGCCGGTCTCGACGTGTACACCGACGAGCCGGCGATCCATCCCCGCTTGCTCGCGGCGCCGCGCACCGTGTTGTTGCCGCACATCGGCAGCGCGACCGCGGAAACTCGCCGTCAGATGGCCGCGATTGCCGTCGCCAACGTGCAGGCGGTGCTGGGGGGCAAACCGCCTCTAACCCCGGTATATTCCTGAGTACCTTGAGCTCCGAGATCCGAACCCAGGTCCTTGACGCCCGCGCGATGTCGCGGGCGTTGCAGCGTATGGCCGTCGAGATCCTCGAGTTGGCGCACGGTACCGACGATCTCCTGCTGGTCGGCATCCAGCGGCGCGGCGTCGAGCTCGCCGAACGCATCGCCACGCTGATCGAAAAGGACGAAGGCGTCGCTGTCCCGCGCGGCGCGCTCGACATCACGCTCTATCGCGACGATCTGGGCACCGTCGGGCCGAAGCCCGTGATCGGCGAGACCCACCTGCCGGGCGACCTGACCGGCAAGCACGTGGTCATCGTGGACGACGTCCTCTACACGGGCCGCACCGTACGAGCCGCCCTCGATGAGCTGGCGGATTTCGGCCGCCCCCAGCGGATCTCGCTGTGCGTGCTGGTGGACCGCGGGGGCAGGGAGCTGCCGATTCAGGCGGACATCGTCGG
>Ga0066686_10000431_pt1 | contig 14354 bp, 11 predicted proteins | sample GraSoiAngelo_135_FD_65627 | JGI IMG/M metagenome (GOLD analysis project Ga0066686, IMG submission 65627) | Grasslands soil microbial communities from the Angelo Coastal Reserve, California, USA - 14_0929_05_40cm | ecosystem: Environmental > Terrestrial > Soil > Grasslands | place: USA...
GTACTACACTGCGTCAGCCCAAGAATCAGGAGCGCAGTGTAGAGCATGGTCGCGGGACTGGGTCTCATGCAGGAACTCCCAAGAAGGAATTGATCCTGGACTCGGCTCCACTCGTCGCTTCGTTCCGCATCCACGCCTCCAATACGAACAAGTACCACAACTGCTGTGGCGCCCAGCCGCGCCGCTCTGATGCTGCGAGCTCCGCGGCGACGGCATCCGCGCGAATCCAGCCGTTCTCCGCAAGGCACGATTCGCGCATCGTCGCTCTCACGTGGGGCAGCCAACGTCCGGCGAGCCACCGCTCGACCGGGATGGAGAACCCCCGTTTCCCTTCAGCGGCAATCCGTTCGCTGATCCGGCGTCGAGCGAGCTCCCGGAGCACAGCCTTGAGGCGGCCGTGACGCAGGCGCACGCCGTACGGCAGGGTCGACGCAAATTGCCAGAGTTCCTGGTCAAAGAACGGGGACCGCGCTTCGAGCGCATGATACATTGTCGCCCCGTCCACCTTTGTGAGATACTCCGCAACAAATTGGGTCAGGCGGTCATACTCCAGGTACTGGGTCAAGACGTCCCGCCCGGAGTCGATAGACCATGGCAGCCCTCGCTGCTCGACCGTCACGCCGACCAGCCGATCGCCCAACAATCCCGTTTCATTATATGTCGGCAGACCGTCGTGCGCTTCGATGAAGGCGCCGAGCCCGCCGGTCACATAATCCACGAAATGCATCGGTCGCCGCAATGCGCTCGAGCCTTTGAAAGCCGACCGCGCCGATCGCCACCAATCGGTCGCAACGCGAGGGGTCATCCGCGCCGCCATCTGGGCGAACCAGAGATGACGATGGCGGGGATACCCGAGGAATAGATCGTCGCCGCCGTCACCGGTGAGCAGCACCTTCGCGACGCCGGCCACTTCTCGCGAGACGCGAAGCATGCCAAGCGCCGAAGCACACGCGAACGGCTCGCCGTAAGCCGACACCAGCTCGTCGACGTTGGGTTCGTCGCCGGGATGCAGTGGCAGCACTCGATGGCGGATTCCCAACTCCGCGGCTGTCGCACATGCATCTCGGGTCTCGTCTTCCGCGGCGCCAGGTGTGCCCACGGTGAAAGCCGTCAGATCCGCGCCAAGGTGCTTGATGGCCCAGCACACCAATCCGGAGTCGATCCCGCCAGAGAGTAGCGAACCCACCGGAACATCGGCGTCGAGCCGGCGCTGGACCGCGCTGAGGAACAGCCGCTCCGTTTCGGCCACTGCGTCATCGAATGAAGGAGCGTCGGACGCTTGGACGGTGGGAGGTTTCCAGTACTCCTGCGTTTGCAGCACGCCGTCGTGCCAACGCACGATCGACGCGGCGGGCACTTTGGTGAGCCCCCGATAAATAACGCGCCGGTCGGTCACGAAGCCGAATTCGAGATACTCGGCGAGCGCGGCTTCGTCGATCTCTCCCGCCCATCCCCCAGCTCGCAGGGCACGCGTCGTGGAAGCAAATGCTATACAGCCGTTTTCCGCGGCGTACACGAGCGGTTTCACGCCGAGTCGATCGCGGACGAGATACAGCTCCCGCGTCCCGTCGTCCCAGAGCGCGAACGCAAACATGCCGCGGAGGCGTGAGACGAGCCCATCGATTCCCCAATGGCGGTACCCGTGAAGCAGGACTTCGGTGTCGGTCTTGGTTTGGAAATCGGCTCCAGCTGCGACCAGATCCGCCGTCAGGGCGCGGAAATTGTATATCGCGCCGTTGAACACGACCCCCAACGCTCGGTCCGGCGTGATCATCGGCTGCCGCCCGGCGTCGCTGAGATCGAAGATGGCGAGGCGCCGATGGCCGAGGGTGACACCCTGCCAGCACGCGACGCCTTCGCTGTCGGGCCCCCGCCGGGCCAGCACGCGGACCATGGCTCGGACTGATTCGAGCGCAGCGACGGGATTCGCGACTCCGAGGACTCCGGCGATGCCGCACATGGCTCGTTCAGCGAACGGAGGACGACAACATGCCGGAACGCTGGCTTCTCGCGCTGCCGCGCGACGGCAAGGAAGCGAGCCAGAGTTGCAGGACCAGTGCCCGCCACAGGAGATAGCTGTGGTCACGCCCGCCGGACAAATGCTCCTTCACCATCCGCGCGAGTGCCGGCACATCGAGATACTCACATCCCGGCGACCTCGGCTCGAGGATGCCGGTGAGACGGTGTCGCAGATCACGCCGAAACCACTGCGCCAGGGGGACCCCGAAACCCTGCTTAGGCTTGGCGAGCACGGAAGGTGGCACGAGGTCAGCGACCGCTCGTCGCAGGATCCATTTGCCCCGGCCTTGGCGGAACTTGGCGTCGCTCGGAAGCGAGAGCGCAAACTCCGCCAGGCGATGGTCGAGGAATGGGACCCGGGCTTCGAGCGAGACGGCCATGCTCGTGCGATCGAGCTTCGTCAGGATGTCCCCCGGCAGGTAGCTCATGCTGTCCACGAGGGTCATTTGCGTGGCGAAGTCCCGTCCCTCCGTGAGGGCGGACCACGGTCGCAGCAGCCCGTCGAAAGCTTGGCCGGACTCAGCCAGGGACGCTGCCGCGATCCCGCCTTCGGCTGCGTTCAGGGGGTGCGCTAGAGTCGCTGCATACCGACCCCAGCGAGTGCGGGAGAGGTCGAGGACGCGATTGCGTCCGATCACGGTGTACGGCAGCCGCCGGGCCACGGCGCCGACCAGCCGGCGCAGGCTCCCCGACCGGATCTCCGTCTGCCGCTGCCCAACGAGATAGCGGTCGTATCCGCCGAACAGCTCGTCGCCGCCATCGCCGGAGAGCGCGACGGTCACGTGCTGCCGTGCCAACCGACACACCAAATAGGTCGGGATGGCCGACCAGTCGCCAAAAGGCTCGTCGAACGAACCGACCACCTCCTCGATCAGCGCGTCGACATCCGGACGTACGATGAGGGCGGTGTGTTCGGTCCCGAGGGCGCGGGCGACCTCGGCCGCGTGCGGTGCTTCGTTGAATTGCGGCTCGTCGAAGCCGATCGAGAATGTCCTGACCGGACGGTCCATCTGCCTGCTCATCTCGGCGACCACGACCGAGGAGTCCAGGCCGCCGGAGAGAAAGGCGCCCAAGGGGACGTCGGAGACGAGGTGGGACCGCACGGCGTCCGCGAGGAGGCGCCGGAGCTCCTCGAGCGCGTCGCGCTCGTGGATGCGGGTCTCTTTCGTGCGCGCGGGCGACCAATAGGACGACACGCGAACGTCCGCGCCCGGCTCCCACGCGAGCAGCTGTCCAGGTCCGAGCTTACGGACGTTTTCAAAGATGCATTGAGGGTCCGGCACATACCCGAAGGTGAGGTAATCCCGCAGGGCCTGTCGATCGATGCGCCCGGGAAACCCCTCCATCGCTTGGAGTGACGGCAGCTCGGACGCGAAGGCCAACCCGCCGGGCGCCTGCCAGTAATACAGGGGCTTTATGCCAAAGCGGTCACGCGCCAACAGCAACCTGCGGCGACGTGCGTCCCAGATGGCGAAGGCGAACATCCCGCGCAGATGGTGCACCATGCCCGTGCCATGATCTTCGTACAAGTGAACGAGCGTCTCTGTGTCGCCACGCGTGAGGAGCCGGTGGCCCGCGCGCTCCAGTCCTAGTCGGATCTCCCGATAGTTGTAGATCTCGCCGTTGAAGACGACCTGCACGCTGCCATCCTCGTTGCCGATCGGCTGCGCGCCGCCAGCCACGTCGATAATGCTCAGGCGGCGCATGCCGAGCGCAACGCCCGGGGCGATGAAGTAGCCGGCGTCGTCCGGGCCGCGATGCCGGATTGCATCGCACATGCGTTCGAGGTCGTCGGCGCTCTCATCGCGCCCGCGCAGCCATCCGACGTACCCGGCGATGCCGCACATGGCTATGCCCTCGATCCGAGCCGCGCGGCCGCCGTGGCGTTGTGGGCGGCGGCCCAGAGCAACACGAGATGCAGATACAGAAACGACAGCTTGGCGAACGAGCCGAAGACCCCGGCGACCAGGAACGCCACGAGGCCGAGCTCGAGGTATTTCAGCTGAAGCGCGAGGCGGGGTTGCGTTCGGAGGCAGCGGCGCCGCGCGCGGTCGGCCGCGCGCACGACGACACCAACCACCGCCAGAAACAGCAACAGCCCTGGAAAGCCCGTTTCCGCGAGGACGTTCAAGTACGTGCTGTGGGTGTCCCTCTGCCCGCGCGCGTCGGGGTCGAGGTCGGTGAGCGCCGAGTAATTCGCGTGCGCCTGGGGGTATGCACCCCACCCGATGCCGGTCCACGGGTGATCGGCGACGATCGCCGTCGCGACCTGCCAGATCTCGAACCGATCCTTGGCCGATCCTTCAGGATCCACCTCGTCCAGGTTCCCAGTTACATGGGCCAAGCCCTTGACGCGAGTCCACACACCTGAGGGCGCCACCGGGACGAGCGCGACCGCGAGAGTCGCTATGATGAGGGCGGTTCGCATGCGCCGCGCCCGGCCTCGGCCGACCATAGCGAGGGCGGCGAACACACACAGGGCGACGAACCCGCCACGTGATTGGGTCATCAGGATCACCATCGGCAGCACCGCGAGCCCCGCGATGGCGCACCACCGGATCCAGCCCGTACGTTCCATCGCCAGCAATGCCGCCGCAATCGACAGGGCCAAGAGCGTCATGGCCGCGAGGTCGTTCGGATTGTCGTAGATGTAATTCCAAATGGCGCGCCCGAAGAGGGTCTCATGCCACACCACGTAGTTGAGGATCGTCCCGCGTATCGGGAACAGGGCGTAACACGCCAGGAAGAAAATCATGTAGAACCGGACCTGTGCGGGTGAGCGCACGGCGTTCGTGGCGACGAGAACGATCACGCAGAGCTTGGCAAGAAGGACGACGTTCTCCTGTACCGGTGCGGGGAACGCGGTCGTCATAGAGCTGACCACGCACCACCCGAGGAACAGGACCAACAGGACGAGGAACGGCGGGAGTCGCCAACCCTCTCGTTGGAGGACCAATCCGATCAGCGCGGCGATCATCGCTGCCGTGGCGATCGGAAGCCTATAGGTCGTGACCGCGAAGATGTAACTCAGAAACGCGACATAGATGAGCGTCCATACAACCCGAGGCTCGGCCGGGGGCAGCGCGACCACGCGCGCAACGCGGTCGGCGGTGGCGGCGGGGCTCACGTCGTCCTCACGAGACCGGCGTACAAAGCCTCGAGCGCCGCGATGACGCGCGCGGCGCCGAACCGATCACGCACGTAGCGTTGAGCCGCCAGGCCGATGGCCTGTCGCCGAGTCCGGTCGCCGAGTAACGCATCCAACGCCTCCGCGAGTCGCGACGGATTCGACGGCGGCACCAGGAGGCCGGTGGTGCCGTGCAGCACTGCATCGCGCGTCCCTCCGACGTCGGTGGCCACGACGGAGATCCCTTGAGCCATCGCCTCGACGAGCGTATTTGGAAAGCCTTCACTGAGCGAGCAAAGCACCGAGACGTCAAACAGCTGGTGGAGCTGCGGCCCGTTGTGCCGGAGACCCGCGAAATGCACCCGTCCACCGAGATCCAACCGACGGACCAGCGCGTCCAAGCTGGAGCGACAGGGTCCGTCGCCGACCATGACCACGTGCAGATCCGGCCATTGCGGCGCCAGCAACGCAGCCGCACGCAGCAGGGTTGCCTGGTCCTTGATCGGGCTCAGACTTGCCACGGTACCGATGACCTGGGCCGTCGCTGGGACTCCCAGCCTACGAAGCAGATCCGCGCGCTCTTGCGCGGACAACGCGGCGAGCGACCGGTCGTCCACGAAATTCGGGATCACCACGACTTGCTCGCGGGGAAATCCCTCGCTCGCGTGGAGCATCTCGGCGATCGCGGGGCTGTTCGCGAGTACGCGGTGGGCAAACCGCGATGTGAGACGGTTGAGAACCCGGTGTGCGCGCCGTGGCGGCCAGGCCCACCACCGCCTGCTGGCGATTATCGCCGGCGTGCGGGCGAGACGTGCCCAGGTGACTCCGAAGATGTTGCTGTAGAAGTCATGGGCGTGGAAGATGTCCACCTGCCGCCGGCGGAGCAGGGTGGCCAGGCGGAGACCCTGCCGCACGGCGTTCAGACCGTACAGGTTCTTGAGTACCAGCGGGATCACGGGGATCCCGGCGGCCTCGTATCGTGCCACCAGGGGGCCATATTGCTTCAAGCACACGACGGACAGATCGAAGCGTGAGCGATCCAAATGCTCAGCCGTGCGCAGGGCGTTCAGCTCCGTGCCGCCGACCTGCATGCTGTCGATGCAGAACATCACACGCGTCCGCGCGCGCGCGTGAACGCGCGATACCTGTGTTTCGGCGGCCGGTGCGGATGAGGCGGGCATTCGTCGCTTATGCCTGCAGGGCCACGAGCAGACGACGCATCTGTTGCTCGGTCGTCCACTCGCGCAGGACCTGCTCATCGGTGTGCCCGCCGGTACCAGCTCTCGCGTCGCACAGCGCTGCCTCAAGGGCTTGTTCCGCCCGCGACGGGTCGCCCGGGGTGACGAGGTAGTGTCCTCCGACGCGATTGAGCATGTGGGCGACTTCCCCGTGCGCGTCCGCGAAAGCAAGGATCGGCTTCCGCGCCCCGAGGTACTCGAACAACTTGTTCGGGACCTGCGCGGGTTGGTCTTGCGCAAGGAGTAGCAGGACGTGCGCCTGCTCGAGGAGCTCGAGGCAGGCGTCATGCGGTAACCAGCCGCGGAACTGCACCATGGAGGTCAGGCCCAGGTCTTGCACGACCTGTTCGAGCGAAACGCCGCCGAACCAGCGATCGTCCCCGACAAAGTCGACCCGCACCTCGTGCTCCTCGAGCTTGCCTTTCCGGCGAAGGTCCGCGAGGGCGTGAAAGAACGGGCGCGGGTCCCGTCCGTGGTACAGACTCCCGGCGTGGACAATTCGAAGACATCCCGGCGCCGAGGTGGATCGGCGAGGCGCCGTGAGCCGGTCGATTCCATTCCGGGCCACCACGAAGCGCCGGTGCGGGCCGGGCCGCACCTTCTGGGCGAGCAGCTGATGGATCGCGTCCGTCGCGCTGACGACGTAGTCGGCGCGCGTAAGGCACCAGCGCTCGAGCCGGCGTTCGACGGCGTCGCTGACCCGGCTGCGAAAGCTGGCCGGCTTGGAATTGTCGGACCACGGATCGCGGAATTCCGCAGCCCACGGCAACCCCGTCATCCAGTTGAAGAGCATGCCTGCGAGATGCGTAGAGAACGGCGGAGCCGTCGTGTAGAGCAGGTCGATGCGCGCACGGCGGTAGATACGCCAGCAGCTCCACAGAGCCGGCAGTATGAAGCCGTGATGTTCGTCAGGAAGCCAGAGCAACGAGAGGAGATAGCGCTTCCATGCGGGGGTCCGCCCCTCGGCGCCCAAGGCTGCTGCTTCGGGTCCGGGGGACGTCCCGTTCCGACCAAACCACTTTTTCGCGAGCAGGTAGACCTTGCGAGGATGCGGAATGGCCGACACGGTGTGCACGGTGATCCGAGCGCCGGCGACGCGAATCGCCCCAACTTCGCCGGGTAGGCGGGCGGTCACGACGTGGACCTCGTGCCGGGCGCCGGCCAACGCCTCGCACACCTTGGCCGCTCGCAGGGAACCCACCTCGGGGTCCGGAGGAAAGCACTGGCTCACGATGAGGACGCGCATTGATCAGGGAGCCCACCGCACCAGCCCCGTGACCGTGTTACGGCCACGAAGCAGGAGTCGGTCGCGCTCGGCCTTGGTGAGGACCGCGAACGCGCCGCCCAGTCCCACGAGCGGAAGCAAGGCCGCGACTTGCAAAAAGAAGGCGAGCAGCGAGTCAGTATCCGTCCATCGCTCCATGTAGTAGGTCGCGACGCCGAACGCGAGGCAGGCGACGCTCGGCCACAGCCACACGCGCGTCACGAATTCCAGACGCGGGATGTGAAGGTGACGCTCCATGTATCGCGGCATGAACCCCAGATTCAGGAGCATCGTCGGGATGGCCATCCCGAGAGCTACGCCCACGAGCCCGAACGGCTCGATCAACAGCACGCTTAGGCCGAGGTTCGCGACGGCTTCCAAGGCAACCGCGAACGCGAGTCCTCGATGTCGATTCATTCCCATCGCCGTCCCCGCGGCGACGAGCCTCCCACCGGCTAGCCAGACGGGAAACGCGAGGACAGCGAGCACCTGCCCCGGGAGTGGTCCATAGGCGGGTCCCATCCAGAGGTCGAGGAATCGCTCGCCGCGCAGAAGGAACGTCAGCGCCATCGGTGCGGTCACCAGAGTCGCTGCGGGTCCCACGGACAACACGACTGCGCGAACGGCGTCAACGCCCCCCGTAGCGAGCGCGGCGCTGGTGCGGGGCGTGATCACTTTGCTGATGGCGGCGACAAGCTGGCGCGCGTAGTCCGTCAGGCCGGCCGCGATGGCGTAATAGGTGACGAAGGCGATGGGAAGAAACGCGGCGATGACGATGGAGCTGGTGTAATAGATGATCATGCCGGACAATTGGATCAGGCTCGAGAACAGGCTGAACGAGAGCAGTTGCCTGATCGCCGGACCGGTGGGGCCCACCCCTGCTAGGGACAGGGCCGGATACAAATGGCGGGCGAGGAAGAACGCCCCGCCACCGCGCAGGACGCTAAATACGAGCTGGATCACACCAAGCGACACCAGGCCATACCCAGCTTGCATGGCGGTCACGACGGCGGCGCCGCGCAGCAGCGTGATCGCGATCTCCAGGACACCGTCGAGGTCGAAGCGGTGCAGACCGCTGACAATGCCTCCGAATACCCCCCCCACGAAGGAGCTGGCAACCGCGACGCCGCCCAGCAAGATCACGATCCGGGCTTCGCCCAGGAGCTGGGGCGGGATATGGAACAGGTCGCCGAGCGTGAGCGCCAACAGCCCGGCAATCGCCATCGTGATGACGGCCAGGCCGGTGAACAGGCGCAGGGCGGCCACGACCGTGGCTGATGCGCCATGATGGTCGCCAGCCGCGTGTTGGCTCGCCACGTACCGCGTGACCGCCCCACGGACGCCAAAGTCCAGCAAGCCGAGGTATCCCACGAACGACCCGAGGAGCACCCACGTCCCGTACGCCGCATTGCCGAGGCGATGGACGATGAGCGGCGACAGCAGGAAGCTCACGACGGCGGCGACGGCGAAGGCCGCCCAGTTGGCGACGGTGCTTCGCAGCACGCTGGGTGCAGGGGGACTCATGCGAGGCGTCGTGCGGCGTCCGCCTCTCGCGGACGGGAGGGGAAGCGCGCATCGCGCGGGGCAGGCCGCTGCACTAGGGCCGCGACCTGTTCGTACTGCCGGTCGAGGCGCGCGTGGAGCTCGCGTGCATGCTGGCGCAGTTTCATTTCGACGCTGTGGCGTTCCGCGCGTAAGTGCGCAAATGCGGCAATCAAGCGCTCCGCGCTGACTTGCTCGAAATCGATTGCATGCGCACCCTGGCCCGCGGCTTCCAAGACCTCGCGCGTCTTCGCCTGGTAGCAGATGGCGAGCGTCGGCCGTGCCAGGCGAAGGCCAAAGACCGCTCCGTGAAAGCGCGTCGTGACCAGCAAATCGGCGGACGCGCAGAGCTCGAGGAGTTGGTAAACGGACGCCGGCATCACGAACGCCGGGGCCTGAAGCGGCCGCATCGCCGCCTGTGTCTCCTGCGCCGTCACCTGATCACCAGTTTGGGTGCCGTAGAAGAACACATCGTGACCGGCCGTGACCAGCGCAGTGGCCAGCGCGGCCAGACTCTCGATGTAACGCCGCTGGAGCTGACCGTCTGTCACCGGCCAAAACGCCCGGTGGTGGACAATCATCGGGTTGATTCCCACGCGCAGGCGTTCGGTTCGTGCGCTGGGATGTCCGTCGAAGGGCAAGCTGTGCGCCAAGTCGGGACAGACGCGATCGGGCGCCGGATCCGCGAAGCCGTATTCGCGCATGAGCCGGCGGGAGCACTCATCGCGGAACGAGACATAATCCGCCGTCCGCAGGACCCGCGCGAGCAATCGTCCCGAGCGCGCCGACACGATCGGGCCGGCGCCGACACTGACGAACGCCACCCGCGCGCCGCACAGCCGAGCAAGCAAAACCCACAGCCACGTCCGGTACGGATACGCCCAGAACCCACCGAAGAAATCGAACAGCGGATTCGAGCCGGCGATGACAAGCAGATCGATGCCGCGCAGCCGGTGATAGGATTGCCAGACAAACCGCAGCTCCGCGGGAAGCGCGCGTCCCAGACCCACGATGCGGCGGGCCACGTGCACGACGGCGCGCAGCAAAGGGATTGCGCGCGCGCGCGTGCGCCATGTCGGGGACGATGCGGCGGAGGTCTGCGGTGCACTGGGCTCGCGCGGGCCGTTCTCACCACGTGACAGTGGGCGCACCGGATACGCGGGCAGTTCCCAGATCCCTCGTGCGACCTCGGGGAAGCGACAGAACAGCACAAAGCGCGCGTTCGGGATGCGGCGCTTGAGGTGATGGAGCAAGGCCGTCGGGCACGCGTCGTCGCCGAGGTTCGCGTCCGCGTAGTGTCCCCAAACGCCGATTACGGGGGCTTTCACATGCCACCGCTGACGATCGTGAACGTTGCAGTGAGTAGCTCCTGTACCAATTCGCGCCGCGCCCATGCGAACTGGCGCGTGAGCCCGGCCAGCAAGCGCACCCGTTCGCCGAGCGGCAGCGGCGCTCGCAGGACCGAGCGGAAGTGCTCGCCCATATGTCGCCAGTAGTACAGTTCCCTGCGCGCGGGGCGACCCGGACTATTGAACTGCCGTTGCTGTTCGGGCGTCATGCTCGTGAACGAATCGGCGTGCATCCGGCGCAGCAGCAGCGTGTCGGGCAGTTCGAGGATCTTGCCATACAAGCTGAGCTCCGCCTGAAACACGATGTCGGAGCCGCGATAGGATCCGAGCAAGCGCGTGCGCCGATAGACCGCTGTCCGGCCGAGACCGTACAGCGCGTTGCAGAGTCGGATGTTTCGGAGCAGCGTGAAAAAGCGGTCTGCCGGACTCGAGGAGGGGAGATGCAGGCCCTCTTCGTACCCCGCGATCGGCTCGCCCCGCTCGTCGATCATCATGATCCGCGGATAGACCAGGACGGCGCCCGGATTGCGCTCGAGTTCCGTCAGGCACGCTTCGAGAAACCGGGGCTGCGAGCAATCGTCGGCGGCCGACCAGCGGAAGAATTCCGTCTCGGCCATGTCGCACAGGCGGCTGTAGTTCGCCGCCGCACCCAGATTCCGCGCGTGCCGGATATGACGGACGCGACGATCGCGAGCGGCGTAGCTGTCAATGATCTCCGCCGTCGCATCGGTCGACGCGTTGTCTCCCACCAGGATCACGAAATCGTCGACGGTTTGATTGAGGAGCGAATCGAGCGTCGCCGCGAGGTAGCGTTCGCCGTTGTAGACCGGGACGCCGATCGTGATCTGGGGCCGGAACGGCCACTTGCGGGACGTCACGGGCGAATGCCGAGCTTCCGAGCGTGAAACGCCTCGGCGTACCCTTCGGCCGCTCGGCACTCGATGCCGCGCAGGCGGAGCAGGCCGCGGAACGTCGCTTCGTCAAACCAGGGCTTCTGCTGTTGCGTCGCAAAGGTCGACAGCAGGACGTCGACCTTGTGTTGAACGGTCGCATCGGTCAGCGGGACATAAAAGTTCGGTTGTCCGAGATCACCATCCCACTTGGGGATCTCGTATTCGAGGATCAGGTGATCACGCCACGTGTTCCACGTCAGCTCTCCGGCGACGCGATGGTCCTGATGGCGATCATCGCGGTTGTGTGTGCAGATGAGGTCAGGCTCTCGGTCCCCCGCCCGGCGGAAGGCCTCGAACGCCTCTTTGACTGTGCCGATCTGGGCCGGGAGGTAGCCATCTCGAAAGTCGGAGACACACACCTGGAGCGAGCACACGTCACCGAGCAAGCGCCGCGCCGCGTCGTGCGCCTCACGGCGCCGCGCGTCGTCGCCGGTCAGCACCCACCAGCGCACCACACTGCCTGGATGCTGCTGGACCAGCTGGCGAATCGTGCCGCCACAGCCGATCTCCAGATCGTCCGCGTGCGCTCCGATGCAGACGACGTGCAACGGCTCGGCCAGGTCCCCCCGGCCGTGCCCGTTCCCGTCAATCGTGAGGAGGCGCATTGTTCCACACCTCCCACGGCGCCTTACCGGCGACGTGCATTTCTTCGAGCAGCTGCCGCTCCTTGAACGTGTCCATGCACGCCCAGAATCCGTCGTGGCGGTACGCGAACAGTTCGCCGGCGGCGATCAACCGTTGGAACGGCTCGATGACGAGCTCCTCGCCCGGACGCATGTAGTCGAAGACTTCCCGGCGAAACGCGAAGAACCCGCCGTTGATGCGCACGTCGGTATCGCCGATATGGCGAACACTTTTCACGACGCCGTCCTGCTGAAAGTCGACGAGATGGAACGTCCACGGTGGCTTGACCGCGACGAACGCGCCCACCCGTCCACTGCGCCGGAATCGGTCCAGGTACTGGGGAAGCGGCAGGTCCGTCACGCCGTCGGCGTAGTTGACGAGGAACGCGTCCTCGTCCTGCAGGTGGCGGCGCACCGCCAACAAACGCTCGCCGATGTTGGCCGTCAGACCGGTATCGACGAACGTGATGCGCCAGTCATCGATGTCCGAGCGCAGCAGCTCGACGTCTCGCCCACCGCCGCTCAGCACGAAATCGTTGGAGATACACTCGTCGTAGTCGCGGAAGTAGCGCTTGATCACGTCACCGCGATAGCCGAGGCAGAGGATGAAGTCCTTGTGTCCGAAGTGCGCGTAGTACCGCATGATGTGCCAGAGCATCGGGCGGTAGCCGATCTGGACCATCGGCTTCGGCACATTCTCAGCCTGGTCGCGGATTCGCATTCCCTGGCCACCGCAGAAGAGAACGACTTTCATGGCTCCCTCGAAGGCGCCGTGGACACCAGGGTGGCCTGTTGCTCGCGACGCAGCTCGTCGATCAATCGATCGGCTGGCAGCTCAACATCCGCATAGGTGAGTGCGGTATCGCGCGGGACGTCGCGAGTCAGTCGGCAACCTTCCGCGACGCCCATGGGCAGGGCGTCCGCGGCAGCTGCGGCGTCGGCGTTGTCGATGAGCCCATAGGTGCAGAATCCGCCGACGCCATCGAGCTGTTCGCCGGCGCGGAGATCGCGTTTTGCAATCGCGATCGTCTCGCAGACTGGGCTCCCCGCATCGAGTGGGCAGACCGTGGGGTCGTGCAGCAGCACCGCGCGCGCGATCGTCGAAGCAATCTGGAGATGTGGGAGATGGAACGGTGTGTAGAACACATAGAACGGCCCGGCGCCCAACTTCCCGTACGACAACAGCCGCTGCTTGCGCGGATCGGGTTCGTGCACAATGACGAAGGCGCCGGTATAAGGCGCTGTATCGAGCGCGTAGTCCACGAGTCCGCTCGACAGCATCTCGTCGGCCGGCAGGCGCGTCGCGATCTCTCGCACATCCGGGCACGACGGTCCATACATCCCGCGTTTTCCCACGCGAAACCCCGTCGCGTTCGCGAGCACGGTAGCCTCCATGGAGAGCTTGGTGGCATCGGCGAAGGACGCGGCTTTCTGGGGATTCTGACCGTGGCGTTCGGCAAACGCGCGCTGGGTCTCGGGCGTGCGATAATGATCGACGAGACCCTTGAGGTTGCCCGCGGCAACCGGTCGCAAGCCGAGGGAGCGCAGATAGCGGAGCAGGGTCATCGCCACGCCAGGCTCGTCACCATCCGTGTTCGTCAACACGACCCCGTGCTCGGCGGCGCGACGCGCGAGGATGGGTCCCACGGTGGCATCGAGCTCGGCATTGACGAGCACCACATGCTTGCGGTGCTCCACCGCGGTCGTGACGACGTGGGCGGCGTACTCCACCGTTCCCGTGACTTCGATGATCGCCTGAATCAGGTGCGAGGTGATCAAGGCCGTCGCATCCGCGGTGACCGCACAGCGACCGATCGACACGGCACGGTCAAGCTGTTCACCGGTTGACACCTCGACCACGGGCGGGTCTCCGGCTTCCGCGAACGCGCGCCGGGCGTTGGCAACCGTGCGATTGGCGATCGCCACCAGCCGGATTCCCGGGGTCGACCCCACCAGCTGCAGGGCGATGGCGCGCGCGGCGGCGCCGGCGCCGACCATGCCGACCCGAATCGGCGCGCTGGCGCGTTCGGCGAGGAGTCGATCCAGCGCCATATTGCGGGTGGGCGGCGGCGCTTTCATGCGAGGACTCGCGCCGGAACGCGGGTCAACCACCGCAGATCGGCGCTCAACCGGCCGGTTCGCTGCAGCTGCTGAATCTGTTTGATCCGGAAGTACCGATCACCCAAAAACTCGGCCGCTGTGAGGCCATGGCGCGCGAACGCCTCGCGCAGCTCACGGA
>Ga0066686_10000440_pt1 | contig 14182 bp, 10 predicted proteins | sample GraSoiAngelo_135_FD_65627 | JGI IMG/M metagenome (GOLD analysis project Ga0066686, IMG submission 65627) | Grasslands soil microbial communities from the Angelo Coastal Reserve, California, USA - 14_0929_05_40cm | ecosystem: Environmental > Terrestrial > Soil > Grasslands | place: USA...
GCTACCTGCAGGAATTCCAGGATTTTATCGAGGCCTTTTCGCAAGGCCGCGAGCCCGTTTCGGGATTGGCTCTGGCGCGCGATACGGTCGCAGTGCTTTACAGCGCGTACCTCTCCGCCGAGCGCCGCGGAGCCGAAGTGGAAATTCCGAAATGAAAAAGGGGCCGTTCAGCGATAAATCTCTTTCCGATGACCGAGAGCGAGGACTTTGACGGTTTTGGCTTCGTCCTGGATGTCACAGATGATGCGAAAAACGCCGACCCGGTAGCGCCACAATCCCTTCTTTTCGCCGTGCAGAGCCTTGCCGAGCCAGCGTGGATTGTCGAGCGCGAGCACGCGTCCTCTCAGGTAGCTGACGATGGTTGCTTGAGCTAGACGGTCAAGTTTGCTCAGTTGCTTTTCCGCTGTTTTCGAAACTTCAACGCGCCAAGCCAAGGCGGCGCTCCAGCTTTTCAAGGCTGATGGTGGGTTCCTTGCGCTCGAGCACGGCCAAGCCGAGCAGGTAGTCCTCCCGGTCTTCTAGGTATTGTCGAATGGCCTCGCGCGCGTAGTGGCTCTTGCTGCGGCCCGTCTTTTTGGCAAGCCGGCTTAGCCGCCGTTCAAGTCCTTTGTCCAATCGGATTCCAAGCATGGGGGGTCACCTGCTAGACGTTTAACATGTTTAACACTATCACGCTTAGAGCTTTACTGCAAAGAGCCAGCCAAACGATTAACGCCGCACGATTCGAACTACCCAGATCTCGCCCGCCGAAAATGGCTTCTTGAGGACGGTGGCGCCCCCCGCCTGACCCATTTCGACCGGCCGGCCTTCGACCAGGTCGCGCGCTTCACCGGCGGGCCAGGGCAAGCGCAGGGTGATCGTTGCGGTCGTAGGCACATCGGCGTGGTTAAACGCAAAAACGATTTGATAGCGGTCGGAAACGAGCCGACGAACCTCGAGTCGGGAACTCCCCTCGCCTGAAACTTCCACCTCCGGCTTCACGCCCGCATCGCGCGCCAGGGCCAGGAGGAACTGCCGCGTCGAAAGGTCTTGATGACGTTGATAGGCGAGGCCGAGAAACGTCCCAATCAGTGCTGTTCGTCCCTTTCCGTAAGAATTCAATACTACCGCGGGGCTGCCCTCAGGGAAAATCGCGATAGCCTTGCCGCCCGAAAGCGGCTCGAGCTCCTCTTCAAAGCCTTCGCCGTAGATCTTGGTGTGCGGCGCAAAACCGGGAAGACCCGATTGCGGCCCCACTTCAATTTCCGCGCGGTCCACGGGGCGAATCAGCGATTCGCGCGCGCCGAACACTTCCGCGAGGCCGCCGCCCGGAATCACGTCGGAAGCAAAACCGCGTTCATCGTTCCACGCCAGGCGCGCTTCGGCGACCGCGGTTCCTCCGTTCGCGACGTACCGCTTCACCGCCTCCGCCACATCCCTCGAGAGCATGACGGGGTAAGGCAGGAACAAGATCTTGTAGCGGCCGGCGCGGTCGCGGAGGAGATCCTCGGGATGGATGAAGTCCACGGGGATTTGCTCCTCGAAGAAAGCGCGGTGGAGGCCGAGCAGTGAGTCGCGCATGGCGTTGCCGAGCTTCGAGAGCGAAGGCTCGGCGCCCCCCACCATCGCGGAGAGGCGGTCGAAAAGGATGGCCGCTTCGGCCGGCGCCGGCTCGGCTGCAAGAATTTCAGAGCCGTTCTGGCGGATGATTTCCGCAACATGACCCGCCGCCTTCGATCGCGCCGTCAACGTGCCCTCGAGATTCACCAGGCCATACCCGTTCGACTCGAAGCCGGAGCTCATCGGATACCAGGCATAAACGGCGATTTCCCGCGCGCCATGCGCGACCGCCTGCCATATCCAGAATTCTTCGTCGTGCGCGTCCACGGGCTCGGCGATGCGCATGCCCGTTGAGCCCTGCCCCGCCTGCAGTTCGCCGATCCAGAAGCTCTTGCCGTAGGAGCGCCCCGCCGAGCGCGTGAAGTCGAGCGCGGCGGCGAGCTGCTGATAAGACCACGGGTGGACGGACTCGGAATGTTTCGGATAGAGCGAAGTGCCGAAGAAATCCGCCGCTGCCGCCATCTTCCAGTCGTCGGGCTCGCCGTATCCGTCCGTGGGCGAGGTGAAGAGAGCCGGCGCCGCTGCGTGGCTGGTAATGAAGTGGGTCTTGTCGGCGCTGCGCACCGCATCCACGCGCGTCTTCAAGTCGCCCGCCAATTTGTCGTCAATAAACGCCCGCCAATCGAGATAATCCGTGTAGGAAAGGATAGTTGAAGCGCGCGGCGGGGCGACTTGGCCCCAGCTCTCGAAATGGCGGTACCAGGCCAGGTTCAGCAGGTCGAGAGTTCCGTATTTCGCTTTCAGCCATTCCCTAAAGCGCTGCTGTGAATTAGGGCAAAAGCAGAATTCGGGGTTCGTGAGGTAAGGAAACTCTGCCCAATTGATGACGTGCGGCTCGCTCCAAACGTCCCAGCCGTAAAGCATCGGCGAGCGGTTGGCATCGGTTGAGAGCGCCTGGAGAAACTTGATGATTTCGCCGCGGACGCCAGGATGGTCAATACAGAACCCGGGCGCGGCCTGGGATTCGATGACGGCGCCGCTGCGGTCCACGAACCGGCCGTCGGGGTAACGCGCGCCCACCCAGTCAGGCGCGGAGTCGAGATACACCTGAATAATCACCCGCAGTCCCCGCGCTTCGGCCAGACGCATGAGCAGGCCGAGGTTCTCGAAGTGGAACTCGCCCGGACGCGGTTCGGCCGTTGCCCAATCCACCCAACACTTCACGGCGTCAAAGCCCACCGCTTTAATTTGGTCGAGGTCCTTTCCCCAGCGCGCCGCGCTCGTCCCATCCAGCGGCTCGAGCATGGGCGCGCGCGCTTTGCCGCCTCCGTACCAAACCGCCACAGGAAAGAAACTGGCCGAGGGGGCGGGCGTTGTTCGCTGTCCGCCGGCCGCAGCAATTCCCGCAACAAGCGAAAGCGTTGCGGCCATCCAACGGAGCTTCATGTGAAAATCCCAAAAGCGATGAGACGGAGGCGAACCCAGAAACCCGCAGCGGCCTATCGCAGGCTCTGCGTCGGGCTCAGGAACAAGGATCTAGAATCGGGATTCCCTCCTGCTGGGCCGCCGTGAGAAGGACTTGGTCCGAACACACAAAAACCGGCACGTCGATTCCCATGGAGTTCTTCAACGCCGAATATCCAGCCAGTTGAACGGCATCGAAGGCGCGGAGGGCATAACGATCCACGAGCTCGCAGGCAATGTCCAGCACGTAGTCCGTGACCATCTGGGTCACAAACCTTGCCTCTAAGTGGCGCTTGAATGCCTCCAACAACTGAGTCGCGACAAGCGCTGGAATCTCTCCGTTCCGTTCGCGCCTGCGTACAGCAGACCGCAACTCGACTTGGCTTAGGGCCAGAACGGCCAGCCGGTTTTCGCTGGAACGGGCCGCCAGCGCCAACATACGCTCCGTCCCGGGCCCACGGACGTAGAGCTTCACCAAGGCGCTGGTCTCCAGGTAGTAGAAGGCCAACGATCAGCGCCTCTCACGGAGAATGGTGGTGGACAACGGCTCGCCGGGAATCTCCACAGGACGAAATTCCAGGTCCGAATTGTCGCCCCGTCCCAGAGCCGCTTTGACCTCCGGCATCAGTCGGTTCAGCCGAATTGTGGTCACCGGAAATTGCGGAGACCTGGGATTGGGCACCTTACCGACGACGACGAATTTTCTTTTGATCACCGAATCAAGTGCGTTGCGTTGCTCGATCTCCGTAGATGCGAATTTCTCGAGCGGCAGAATCTCGTCCCGGAATTTCTTCAACGGAACAAAGCTCCAACCGGGCCTGGACTCCGCGCGATCCAGAGCCTTCAAGAGGTCAACTTCCGCAGGATGCAGATTAGAAACACCTTCAGAGACTTCGGGGGGGTGGGCAGGGGGAATACTTGGTTTCCTCCGGGAGACTTCCGCGTTCATTTGTTTTTGTTCTTCCGCCACAAAACGGATTTCGATTGCCCCTGACCCTGGCGACCAACTGTCCGGCGACGCGTTCCAGCGTACCTTTGGACCTCTCTTCTTTTGCAAAAGGATAGTTTTAGTTTGAAGATCTCGGGAAACGGCGTAACCGAGGTTGCGCAGAATCTCCCGTATTGAGGTATCGAGTTGCCGTGCAATTTCCAAGTTCAAGTCTTTGACTTTCATTTCTATCCTCCTCCATAGCTTCGTCTAATATAGACCAAACCGCGATATATAATATATGGCCGAAATTTCGACTGTCAAGCAAAATCTTGCCGTCCGCTTCCGCTATCTCTCTTGCGGGGTCAAGACGCCCAGGTACGGTGGCCTATGGAAGGCTTGTCTGTTCCAGGCGGAAACCTACGGGAAACTTCCCCACCGTAATGGGCAACCGGCCCTGGAAGGGAATTTCGCCGAAGATGGCGCGCACCATGGCCGCCTCCGCGTCAGGATAGAACTCATAAGCCAGGAGGTAGCTCGAAAGCTCCGGAAGGTAGTCGAGCAGATAGGGACTCCCAAACAGGGCGAAGACAAAAGGCCCGTTGTGCTTGGCGAGGTCGCGCAAGAGTCCTTCCTGGATCTCGTTTAGCCCGATGGCCCCCTTATAGGAGGCGATCCGGATGGAGCAGGAGACGACCACGAATCGATAATTCGCGGCAATGCGGCGGATCAAGCCGGCCTCAGGGCCGGGGGTGGTGGGCGTGACGATTGCAAAAAGAGTGCGGGCGTGCCGCTTCTCAAACTCCTGGCGGAAGGTCAGGCCGGCGTTTGGCGCGTTTTCCCGGTCGCCCGCGTCCACGAAGTTCACCAGCAAAACGTCTTCGTCATCGCGGAGCTTGAGCGGCAGCGATTTTTTGTCGTCTTTCACCAGCGTCATTGCGTGCTCGATGATCTCCCGCGATTTTTGCTCGGCAGCGGGGCTTCCCACCGCAGTATCAATTTGATTGAAGGGCTCGACGCGCCGCGCGTTCAGGCCCAGCCAAGCCTTGGCCGTGAGGATGCGCCGGACGGATTCATTCAACCGGTCCTCGCTGATTTCGCCCTTCTGGACGGCGGAGAGGAGTGCCGCGAAGGCCTTGGGGACGTCCAGGGGCTCGAGCGCCACGTCCGCCCCCGCCTTGATAGCTAGAATCACCGCTTGCTCGGCCCCAAAATTCTCAGTGATGGCGTGCATCGGCAGCGCGTCGGTGAAGATGAGGCCCTGGAACCCCAGCTCTTTGCGAAGCAGGCCGGTGGTGATGGCCGGCGAGAGAGAAGCGGGCAGGCCCGGCGTCTCTTCGAGCTGAGGCAGCTCGATGTGCGCCGTCATAACGGCGCCGACGCCGCCCTCAATCGCCGCCTTGAAGGGCGGCAGCTCAATGGCGCCTAGGCGCGACCGGTCGAAATTGACGATCGGCAATTCCAGGTGGGAATCCACGCTCGTGTCACCGTGGCCGGGAAAATGCTTGGCCGTGGCGATGATTCCGGCGTCTTCGGTGCCTTTGATATACGCCTGCCCAAACTTGCCGACCGCGGAGGGGTCCTCGCCAAACGAGCGGATGTTGATGATGGGATTCTGGGGGTTGTTGTTGACGTCCACGACCGGATAAAAATTTACTCCGATACCGATCGCCTTGCCTTCGCGCGCGCACAGGTTGCCGGCTTCGTAGGCGTACTGGGTGTTTCCTGTGGCGCCGATCGCCATGGCGCGCGGGAAGCGTGTGGCGCCGGTGAATTGAAATCCCCCGCCCCCTTCCAAGTCGGCCGTGATCAGCAGCGGCACTTTGGCGGCGTCCTGCATGCGGCTGATGAGGAGATAGGCGGTTGCCGGGTCGCCCCCTTCGATATGGTAGCCGCCCACGTGGTAGCTCTGGATGTTGGCATTGATCTTCTGGAATTCGTCGCCCTGGAGGTTCATGAACGCCGCGGGCGACACAGCGAAGAGCACTTGGCCGACCCTTTCCTCGAGGGTCATCCGTGAAAGCGTTTTGTCCACCCAATTCTGCTGCTCCGAGGTGAGCTTGAATTGCCCCTGAGCCGTCATCGGGAGAAACGTTGCCAGGATCAAACCGAGACTTCGGGTCGCTATTGTCAATGGTCCTGCCTCCTGAACAATTCGTCCTTAGTCCGTTGTCCCTTGTCCGTCGTCGGCTTTAAGCGGTCCGCCGTCAGCACTCCCAATCAGGCTGATGAAAAACACGGCGAAATGTCATGCTGAGCGCAGCGAAGCATCTCGCACTGGTTTGAAATCAATAAGAGGGATTCTTCGCTTTGCTCAGAATGACAACGTAAGACAATTTTTAATCAGCCTGCTATATCTCCATTCTCGATCCTTTACCCTTTAACTTTTACCCTTCACTCTTCATACTTCACCCTTCAACGTTTACCCATCATTTGGAGTTAGACCGTCCGGGTCACGATATGGAGTGACCGCGGCTTGTCCGGGTCGAGACCCTTGACCTCGGCGAGGAAAGCGGCGAAGAGCTGCCCGGGAATTATATACGGGATGGGCGAGTAAATTTCCGGGATCTCGCCGGGCACACGGACGCTCCGTGTTGCCCGCGGCAGGCGGGCGCCCTCGGAGGAGAAGACCAGCGTCTCTGCGCGCAGTTCGTCGAGGCGTTCCGCCAGGCGCGCCAAAGCGCGGAAAGTCCTTCCGGGCGGCATCAACAGGATCACGGGGAAATCGCGCTCGATGAGAGCGATGGGCCCGTGCCGGAAGTCCGCCGAGGAAAACCGCTCGGCGACCACGTAACAGGTCTCCATGAGTTTCAGCGCCAATTCAAAGGCGTTCGCATAATTGATTCCGCGCGCCACCACAGTACACACGCGCATATAGCGATAACGCTCGACCAGTTCGCGCAGCTCCTCTTCGAGCCTCAAAGCCTGCTTGGCGCGGCCGGGGATCTCGCTGATGCTTTCCAGCGTCACGTGCGACCCGAGCGCCGCCGTCAACAGGTAAAGCACCATCAACTGGCCCGTATAAGTCTTGGTGGCGGCGACCGAGCGTTGCCGGCCGGCTCGCACCAGGAAAACGTCGTCCGCGAGGCTCGCCATCGTCGAGCGCGCCTCGTTCGTGATGGCGAGCGTGTAGGCGCCCCGCCGCCGGGCGGAGCGGAGAACCATGTTGATGTCGGTCCCCTCGCCCGACTGCGAGATCCCGACCACCAGCGCCTGCCGAAAATCCAGGCGAGCGTGATAGAGGGTATGAACGGAGGGCGCGGCGAGCGACACCGGGATTCCGGTGGCGATTTCCAGGAGGTAGCGGCCGAAAGTCGCGGCGTTGTCCGAAGTTCCGCGTGCCACCAGCACAATCAGCCGAAAGTTCCGGTGGCGCGACAAGCGGCGGAAATCTGCGGCGTGTTCGCGCTCCGCCCGGAACGTGCGCTCGAGCGCGCGCGGCTGCTCGAAAATTTCATCCATCATCAACGACATGGGCGGGCTATTGTAGCGCAGCCGTGGACATTTGACCCCCAAGGATCCCCCGAGGGTAGGGGCGATTCATGAATCGCCCCTACGTTAAGACCCGTCCGCGAGTTCGCGGGCGAGCGCCACTGCGCCTTCGACCGCGGGGCGCCGAAGCAGGACCACACGCGCTCGGGGAGCGTGGCCGCGGAGGAAATGCGAGAAAGTTCGGCGGACTCGCGCACTCGAAGTGAATACGCCTCCGGCGCAAACCACAGCAAATTCGCGCCGCTTCCAGCCGAGCCGCTCGACGAGCGCAATCGCTAGTTCGCTGAGGTCGTGCCCCGCAAGGTCGCACAAATATCGCGCCACCAAGTCTCCCTGGCGAGCCGCTTCGAGCACGAAAGGAAAAAGGCTTGCGATCTTTTGCGGAGTTAACGGCTTGAGAACGATCTTGGTGATGTCTCGAAGGCGGAGGGCGCGGCAAATCTTGCGGCCCAGAACTGTCCGCTGGCCTCGGCCGTCGTGGTCGCGGAGCGCCGCCACAACGGCTTGGCGGCCCAGGTCGTAGCCCGAACCGACGTCGTCGTAGAGCGTCCCCCATCCGCCCGAGCGGTAGGCTCTTCCGTGCTCGTCTTCGGCATAGCCGATGGAGCCCGTGCCCGAAATAATGACGATCCCGGGCGCGCGGCCGATTGCGGCCGCTAAAGCAATGGCGGCGTCGGAAGTCAGCAGGTGCCGCCGCGCAGGGATCGCTTTCTTCAGCCACTTGAGCAAGCGGCTGTGAACGGGCGGCCGGTCCACGCCGGCCAGACCCACGACCACGGCGTGTAGAGGCGGCTTGACGCCGCGAATTTTCGGACGAAGGCTCTGGCGGGGAAAAGCCGCCACTGCCGCCAACCGCGCCGCGCGCAGGATTTCCCGCTCCGACGATTCGAATCCGACTTTCAGGGGGTTCGCCGGACCCGCCGTCCCGCGGCCAAGAATCTTCCCACTCGCATCTCGAAATAACGCCCGCGTTCGCGTCCCGCCGGCATCAATGCCAAGGAAACAGCGCATATCCGACGAGTATGCCTAAGGATGAGCGTTCTTCCAATAAGAAGCTGTCAGGTCGAGAAACGCCCGGGAGCAAACATTCAGTAGGAGGTCGGTTTGGTGTTGTCGCGGCGGACTGCAACCCCCGTTAGTTGCATATAGCGCGCCGTTACAGCAAACTCACCAGTCACCTACATTACTCGCTTGACGCCACTCTATCCTGAAGCGTACTCTTTTATAAGGTTTTCCCTTATCCGGGTTATGCCAGCCGAGTACCGGATGAGAGCAACCTCTGCTTGTAACAGGAGCCTGCGATGGAACTGAAGGGGAGGGGGCGCCAGGCCTTTTTGAACGTACCCGGGTAGTGGGTCATTTTGTCTGCTGTAGCGCGCCGATCTCTGACCGGCGTCCGCGATTCTTCGACCGAAGCGCTGCTCGGAAAGCGGCGCTTGAATCTTGGGCCCGCGATGTTATTAACTTCAGTCGGGAGGCTAACCAGTTCCGGGGAGGCCGAGCGGCGCTGAGGGTGGCCGAGCGATCAGCACGAGCCTGTTCTGTAGATCGGCCTCCCGCCCTCTATAGTAAGCTGACCCACTATCAAACAATCTTGACAAGACTTTCTGGTATCGAGACAATACTAAAGAGACCGTTGTCCTCGTCCCAGGGACGACGGTTGAGGGGCATGGTCGGGACCCCACGTTCAAGCCAGACCAGGGCCGGAGACACAGGCCAGCGAATAAACGATCCCCCTTACCATCTCAATCCCGGGCCGGCGCATGACCTCTTGAGCCGGGGCGGCCAGCGAGAGACTAAAGCAAGCCAGTGGGTCGCCGCACCCGGCCCAATCTAGGGATTTCTGGACGGAGGCCGCATGGAGCTTAGGAAAGATCCGATCACGCAGAGCTGGGTCATCCAAGAAATCGGTGACGGGGCATGGCCCAAGCTCGACGGCTGCCCGCTGTGTCCGGGCAAGGAGAGCTACTGTCCGCAGACCCTCTACGAATATCCCTACCGGCATCCGCCCTGGCAGGTTCGCGTGGTACCTCACTGGCGCCCGCTTTACCGCATCGAGGGCGGGGTCGAACGGCGCGGCGAAGGGATGTACGACAAGATGCGGAGCCTGGGCGCTCACGAAATCGTTGTGGAAGGCCCGGAGCACCAACTCGGCCTCTCCGGCCAGTCGGACGAGCACGTTGCCCAGGTGCTCCGCGCCTGCATCTCGCGCATGTCCGACCTCAAGAAAGACGCGCGCTTTCGATACCTGACGCTTTTTCGCAACCAGGGGAAGGCGGCCGGGCAGGAACTGGAGCACCCGCACTCGCAGATCGCAGCGACGCCGTTCATCCCCCGCCGGCTCGTCTACGAGCTCCGCTCGTCGCTGCGCCACTACGGGTTAAAAGAGCGCTGCCTCATCTGTGACTTGGTGCGGCAGGAAATGATGCAGGGCGTTCGAACCGTCGAATGGGACGACCAGTTCCTGGCTTTCTGTCCTTTTGCCTCCCGCGTGCCCTTTGAGACCTGGCTCCTGCCGGTCAACCACCATCATTCGTTTGAGGAAGACCTAAGCACCTGGGAGCGCCAACTGCATTTCGCGCGGATGCTGCGGTCGCTTCTGGCTCGGCTGGAGCGCAAAGTCCCGGAGTTCCACTTGGTCCTTCACACGGCGCCGAACGTCAACGCCAAATTCGAGAAAACCGGACAATGGCAGACCCTGCGCGAGGACTTCCATTGGCACTTTGAAATCATCCCCGCCGATCCCAACCCCTCGAAGTCCTATAGCCTGGAAGAGGTCTACTACAACTCCCTCCCGCCCGAGGCCGCCTGCGAAGAATTACGCAAAGCGGGCAATGAGGTGTAACGGCGCGCGTTGATTGGCGCCACCCCTGAGCTGGCGATGCGGGCTCCCTCCCTGCTTTCCCTCAAGTTATCCTCTAAACCTGCCGAATTCTAATATCTAGGCCACCGACCGCCCCCGCCCATAGACAAGTTCAGGGCCGTGAGCGAAGTCGAACTGTGAGTCTGCCAAAGGGCGGGAATGACGGATGCTGTATCAAACGAAACTGGACGATCTTTCGCGGAAGTAATGGGCCGCTGTATCAGGCGAAGGTGAACGATTGAAAGTTCTGATTGCGGACGACGATCCCGTCTCCCAGCGTGTACTCGAGGCTTTTCTCACCCGTTGGGGTTACGAGGTGAGCCGGGCCGAAAACGGGGCGGAAGCATTGCGGAAACTCGAAGCCAGGGAAGCGCCCCGCCTGGCTATCCTCGACTGGATGATGCCGGGGATAGATGGAGTGGAAGTCTGCCGTCGCCTGCGCGCGGCAAACCCAGTGCTTCCTCTCTACGTCATCGTCCTTACCGCGAAGGGAGAAAGCGAAGACGTCGTCGAGGGATTGGAGTCGGGCGCCGACGACTATGTGACCAAGCCATTCGACCGCGCAGAGTTGCGTGCGCGAATTCAGGTGGGCGAAAGGGTCCTGGAGCTTCAGACCGAATTGAGCGAGCGCGTCAAGGAACTCGAAGCCGCGCTGGCCCGCGTCAAGACCCTTCAAGGCCTGCTCCCCATCTGCTCCTACTGCAAGCGCATCCGCAACGATCAGAACTATTGGCAGCAAGTCGAGCAATACATCGGCGAGCATTCCGGGGCCGAATTCAGCCACGGAATCTGCCCCGACTGCTTCGCCAAGCACGTCACCCCGGAGCTGAAAAAGTGAGCGGCGGAAAACGGCCATGAGAACAGTCGACAAGGGGCGGAAACTCGAAAGGCCGACCGAGTTCCGAGCAGTGGCGCTGTCCGGCCTCCTCTCGGTACTTTTTTTTGTCGCCGCGCCGTCCGCAGGAGTCGAGATCCTATATCTCTCGGGCGCCACCCTACCCGTGCTCACTCGGGCCTCCGAAATTCACGCCCTCTCGCCCCGCGAAGCCGCGCGCGGTTACCCCGTCCGACTCCGCGCGTTGGTCACATATTATGGTGGAAAAGGCCGGCAATTCTTCATTCAGGACTCCTCGGGAGGAATTTACGTGGAGGCGGGGAACACCGAGGTGGCTGTCCAGGCGGGGCAAGAGGTCGAGGTGAATGGCGTCACTGCCCCCGGAGAGTTCGCGCCCCACATCGAAAGCCCCCAGGTACGGGTGATCGGATGGGGTCAATTCCCGAAGCCCAAGAAGACTTCCATCGAGCATTTACTGACCGGGCGAGAGGACAGCCAATGGGTGGAGCTAGAAGGCGTCGTGAGGGATGCGATCGAGCTCACGGGGCGCGCCGAACTCATTGTCCAATCACGCGAAGGCCGGCTGCAGGTCTATCTGCCCTCCTACAGTGCGAAGATGGCGGGGCTGGTGGATGCCGAAGTGAAGGTCCAAGGTGCCTGCGGGACGGTCTTCAATTCTAAGCGGCAATTGATTGGGGTTAATCTCTTCACGCCCGGGCTGGCATTTCTGCGAGTTGCGCACGCAGTGCCCCGAGACCCGAACGCCCTGCCCCTCGAGACCATCCGCGGCTTGTTGGCCTTCAATTCCAACCAGACCCTCAAGCATCATGTGCGCGTGCGGGGGGTCGTGACCCTGGCGCGGGGCGGCCGCTTGCTCGTCGTGCGCGACTCATCGGGCAGCGTGCGCGTGCGCACCAGCCGAGCCGAGCCGGTTCGAGATGGGGATGAAGTGGAGGTCCTGGGCTTTCCGGCCCTCGGCGAATTCGCGCCCGAGCTCGACGATGCCGTGGTCCGGAGAATCGGCACAGGTTCAATTCCCTCACCGCTCCTCATTACAACCGAACAGGCGCTCTCGGGAGATCACAACATGGAGCTGGTGAGGGTCACGGGCCTCCTCGTGGATGTGGCCCCTCACGAGGGCGACGAAGTGCTGGTGCTCGGGGAGGGCGCAAACGTTTTCGAAGCCGTCCTGGAGCTTTCGAAGGGCGGTAAGACTCTCGGCGCGCTCAGGCCCGGAAGCCGCCTCGACCTCGCCGGAGTCTGCTCGGTCGAAGTGGATGAAAATCACACCCCGCGCGCTTTTCGTATTCTGCTGCGATCGCCGGCGGACGTGGTGGTGCTCGAGCGGCCCAATTGGTTCACCCTTCGGCATGCGCTCCTCGCGCTTGCGATCATGGCAACGCTCATCCTGGCAGTTCTGTTTTGGGTGGCGATCCTGCGGCGCAAAGTGGGAGAACAGACCGGAATCCTCATGCAGCGCCTGGAACGCATCTCCGCGCTCGAACAGCGTTACCGGGCGCTGTTTGAGAACGCCAAGGATATGGTCTTCACCTGCGGGCAGCGCGGCCGCCTGATGACCATCAACAACGCCGGAGAAAGAATCACGGGCTACTCCCGCCAGGAACTTGTAGGGGTGGGAATCGCCCGCCTCATTGCACCCGACTACGCCCGCCTGGCGGAGAGCATGCTGGAGCGGCATGGCAACGGCGAAGGAGGAGGGCAGACTTTTCAGCTCGAACTCCTCACCAAGGACGGTCTCCGCGTCCCCGTCGAGATTAGCACCAGCGCTTACTTTTCCGGCACCGAGGCGGTCGGCCTGCTCGGGATCGCGCGCGACGTCACCGAGCGCCGAAGGGCGGAACAGGCCCTGGCGGAGGAGCGTAATCTGCTTCGCACACTGATTGACCACCTCCCCGAAAACGTTTTTGTCAAGGACACAAGCTCGCGCGTTGTCCTCGACAATCTCTCACACCGGAGGTTGCTCGGGGCCTCCACAGAAAATGAGGTGACGGGAAAAACCGATTTCGACTTCTTTCCCCGCCCTCTTGCCGAGAAGTACTTCTCCGACGAACAAGCTCTCCTCGCAACCGGCCAGCCACTGTTGAACATCGAAGAGTCCACACTCGATCCGACCGGCACCCCGCGTTGGCTGCTCACCACCAAGGTCCCGCTTCGCGACGCGGAGGGGAAAATCGTCGGCCTGGTCGGCGTCAACCACGACATCTCAGATCGGAAATCGGCCGAAGAAGCTCTGCGCAAGAGCGAGTCGCGCTTCCGAAGGCTCTCCGAGTCCGGAATGATCGGCATCATGATCGAAGACGACACCGGGCGGATTCTCGAGGCGAACGGCGCCTGCCTCCTCGCGCTCGGTTACACGCGCCAGGATCTTGATGCCGGATTGGTCCGCTGGGATACATCCGTCCCCCCGGAGAAACGGGCCCTGCATCGCCAAATCCTAGAGCAGCTCCAGACACGCGGTTTCTGCCCCCCCACCGAAACCGAATCCATCCGCAAGGACGGAACCCGCGTGCCGGTATTGGTGGGGCTGGCCCGGCTTGAAGGCACGGAGGGGCAGGCGATCGGCTTTCTGCTCGATCTCACCGAGCAAAAACATGCGGAACGAGCGCTCCGGGAACGCACCGCCTATCTCGACGCTCTGATCGAAAACAGCCCGGTGGCGGTGGTCGTGCACGACGAGAGCGGAGTTGTGCGTTTTTTGAACCCCGCATTTAAACGCCTTTTTCAGTACGAAGAGTCTGAAATCCAGATAGCCCGGCTGGATGAGCTGATCGCTTCTCCCGAATGCCTTGCCGAGGCCCAAGAGTTGAGCCGACAGCTCGCCGCAGGGCAGCCCGTTCATGCCTCCACGCGACGCCGGCGAAAGGATGGGACGCTCCTCGACGTCGAGATCTACGGCGTGCCGCTTCGGGTCGAGGGACACCTCACCGGGGCCTACGGGCTCTACCTGGACATCACCGAGCAGCGTCGCGCGGAACGCGACCTCCTGCGTGCCAAGGAAGCCGCCGAGGCCGCCAGCCGCGCCAAGAGCGAATTTCTGGCC
>Ga0066686_10000442_pt1 | contig 14156 bp, 16 predicted proteins | sample GraSoiAngelo_135_FD_65627 | JGI IMG/M metagenome (GOLD analysis project Ga0066686, IMG submission 65627) | Grasslands soil microbial communities from the Angelo Coastal Reserve, California, USA - 14_0929_05_40cm | ecosystem: Environmental > Terrestrial > Soil > Grasslands | place: USA...
TGATCACCGGCGGCGTCAACACCAGCGTCCAGGTGGCACCGGACAACCGCACATTGGTCTATCTCCACCAGACCAACACGCGGCCGGCCGAGGTCTGGGTAGCGGGGAAGGCACTGACGCACCACAACGACTCCGCCCTCGCGACACTCGATCTACCGCCGCTCGAGGGATTCGCCTTCGTCGGCGCGTTGGGCGATTCGGTCTTCGCGTGGATGCAGAAGCCGCCCAACTTCGATCCCGCGCGAAAATACCCGCTCGTGTATCTGATTCATGGCGGCCCGCAGGGCGCGTGGACCGACAGCTGGGGACCGCGCTGGAATAATCAAATGTTCGCGGCGCGCGGCTTCGTCGTCGCCGAGGTAAACTTCCACGGCTCGACCGGCTACGGTCAGAAGTTTACCGACGCGATCTCCCAGCATTGGGGAGACTATCCGTACGAAGATCTCATGAAGGGATTGGACGTGGTCGCGCGGCTACCGTACGTCGACTCGACGCGCATGGGGGCCGCGGGCGCGTCCTACGGCGGCTACATGGTCTACTGGATCGCCGGACACACGAACCGCTTCAAGGTCCTCGTCGACCACGATGGCGTCTTCAATCCCGTCAGCATGGCCGGCAGCACCGAAGAGCTGTGGTTCACCGATTGGGAGTTCGGCGGCCCGCTCTACGCCAATCGCGATCTCTACGAGAAGTGGTCGCCGCTCAATCATGTCGGTGACTGGAAGACGCCGATCTTGATCGTGCACAGCCAACTCGACTACCGGGTCGATCTCTCGGAAGGATACCAGGCGTTTACGGCGGCGAAGCGCAGGGGTGTCGACGCGAAGTTTCTCTACTTTCCCGACGAAGGGCACTGGGTGCTGCGACCGCGCAATCGCCGCATCTGGTGGGGCACGGTCCTCGACTGGTTGGAGGTACATCTCCATGAAAGCCCTCACCCGTAATACGCTGCTGGCGCTGCCGCTGGCATTGCTGATTTACACGACCGTGCTCCCGCATCAGGGTCACGTGGGGTGGGATCTGCTCGACGCCTTCACACTCGCATTCTGCTTCACCTACGTCGGGCATTGGGTCGAGGTCTGGCTGCTCAAGCTGCCCGGTATCGAGACGCCGACGGGAAAAGTTGTCCGAGTGCTGGGGTGGTTTGCGGGTGGCTTGTGGTCCTATGAAGTCGGGCGCTGGCTCGTGCTGTTATACGGTCGAAACACGGGCGCATTGCCGCCCCTGAGGTGGGGCGGGTTCTTCTTCGTGGGCCTCGAGTTCGTGGTGCACGGGATACTGCAAGCGTCCGGCAAGCCGAACTTCTACAGCGGTCAGTTGCAGCAGTCCGAGACTACGTTCCCGCGGTAGGAGCCTCGCGGAGATACCCACCGGCAACGCCGCCGACCACCATCACGAGGCCGACCCAGCCGACGAGGGTCAATCCCTGGCTGAGCAACAGGAATGCGAGCAGCGCGCCCACGACGGGCTCGATGGTCGCGGCCACGGCGGTGAGCGTCGCCTCGATGCGGCGCACGCCGGCGAAGAAGAGGAAGTTCGCCAGCACGACACCGCCCGCGGCGAGCGCCACGACGTAGAGCCACGCCGCGCTGGTCGGTGGCGGCGCGGGCGCGTGACCCGCGAGCGGCAGCACGATGGCCAGAATCAAGACGCCGCCGAGCGCTTCCCAGAACAGCATGCGGTAGGAGCCGTAGCGCGGTACGGTCCAGCGGGCGAGCACCGTCGTCGTGGCGTAGCTGACGGCGGCGAGGAGGCCACCGATGACGCCGGCCAGGACACTGGCGAATCCCGTCGCGCTCTCGGTCGCGCCCCCACTCTTGCCGGTGACCGTCATCGCGGCGCCGATCATCACCACGACGGCCAGCGCGAAGCGTACTGGCGTGAGCCTTTCGCCCAGTAGGGGCTTGGCGACGAGCGCGACCATGACGGGCGCGGTGTAGAGGAGGGCGGCGGCGCCCGCGACGCCCGCGCCCGCGATCCCGAACTGATACGCGACCTCGAACAGCGCGACCATCGCGCCGCCCAACGCGCCCATCAGCAGCAGGCCCTTGCGGTCGACCTTGAAAACCTCGCGATGAAACAGGAGGGCCCAGAGCGCGAGCCCGGCGGTGCCAAGCATCAGGCGCCAGAATCCGATGCCGGTAATCGCGGCGCCTTCGGCGTAGAGTTTGGTGGAGAGGGGGCCGGTCGTGCCCCACACGGCGCCTGCGCCCAAGGCGCAGAGGTAGCCGGCGATTCGGCTCGAGCGTTGGTCGCCATTCACGCGCCCATATTGCCCGCGGTCAGCTCGCCGCGCAACACCGTTACGGCCTGGCCTCCGATGCGCACGCGATCGCCGACGAGGCGCAGGCGCAGCTCTCCGCCGCGCGGGGAGGCCTGAAGCGCGCGCAGCTCGTTTTTGCCGAGCTTGGCACTCCAATAGGGCGCGAGTGCGCAGTGTGCGGAACCGGTGACGGGATCTTCGGGGACGCCGGATTGCGGCGCGAAGAAGCGCGACACGAAGTCGTATTCGCTGTTCTGATCCGCTCGGCTCGTCACGATCACGCCACGTGCCGCGACGCAGGCGATGGCGGTCAGATCGGGATTGAGCCGGCGTACCGCGGATTCGCTCGCGATTTCGACGAGGTAATCGAACTTGCTGCGTCCCACGAATTGTGCTTTGGCGCCGACTGCTTCGACGAGTCCGGTCGGCGGTGGTGCCGCGGACGCGGGCGTGGCCGGGAAGTCGAGCTCGATCAATCCATCGCGTCGATCAGCTGTCAGCAAGCCGCTCTTGGTGTGGAAGCGCGCCTGGGCGTCTGCTTTCAGGTCGCCGTCTTCCCACAGCACGTGCGCGCTCGCGAGCGTCGCGTGGCCGCAGAGATCGACTTCGACCGCGGGGGTGAACCAGCGCAGATCGTAGCCGTCCTTTTGGCGAACCAGAAACGCGGTCTCGGCGAGATTCATCTCGCGCGCGACGTTCAGCATCCAGGAAGGTTCGGCGGCTTTCGGGAGAATGCAGACGCCGGCGGGGTTTCCGGCAAAGGGTTGGTTTGTAAATGCGTCGACTTGTGTTATGCGGAGGCCCATGCCTCCAAATCTATTGCTCCCGGATCAATCGCGACGCGATCCAGTTCAACCACGAACCAGCGAACGCGCTGGCGTAGGCCGCGAGCACAGTTACGCCTGCCCCCGCCTGGCTCGGCGGCACGGAGGTGCGGCCATGTCCGAGTATCGTTAGCAGCGCGCCGACCACCGTCCCGGATGCCCGCGCCGCCACGCAGAGCAGCCCCCAACGCCACGGTGGGCGCCGCAATGCAAATGCGAGAACAAAGGCCGCCAAGGCTGTGAACACTGCCCCGATCGCGTCCGGACCGAGCAGCCCACCGATGAACGCGATCCCCAGGGTCCAGGCGGTCAGCCGTCGCATCGTCAGCTCGCCTTCCCCAAAGCAAACGTGGTCTTGCCGTGCAGCAGACTGTTCTCATGACCAATGATGAAAGCCGTCTCGGCGTCATTGTTTCGCAGGATCAACCGCAGGTTTTGGGCATCGGCCGGAACGTCGAACACGATGTCGGTCGTGTACGACTCGCCGGGGGCGAGCGCGCGGCGCAGGCCGTCGGTCGAGCCTTCGTACCGGTTGCCTTGTCCGTCGAGCAGCGCGACGTATCGGCGATTGGGTGTGAGCGTCGCTGTCCGAGAGCGCCGCGCCGAGATCGTCTCCTCATCGAACCGCACCTTCACGATGACTGTCTGCCGAACACGCCCGTCCGGCAGCGCCTCGGCCTTCGTGCCCGCGACCGAGTACGCGAGATGACAGTCGATCTCGCAGATGTGCTTCTCCTTGCCCGGCGCCAGGACGTGACTCCGACTCGTGAGCGAGGAGCCCAGGAACAGCAGGACGTAGGCGCCGAGTCCGCCGAGCAACACCCGCAGCGTGATCCGCGCCATTGGCTCGCGCTTCGTCGCGCGCGCGAACACATGGAGAATGATGAGCGCGGATCCAGCCAGCACGGCGCCGACAAAGAGCAGCACCGTCAGTGGATTCAAGCCATCAGTGGTCATTGCGTTGCTCCTTGACCTGCGTTGGACACGACGCCCGCAGCGCTGCGGCTTGACTGCGGACGAGCGAGCGCGCGCGGGCGCGACTCCAGTTCCAGGTCCGCCAGTCGACGTCTTCCGTGTCCCAGCGCTTGAGCAGGCCGTGCACCACGAGGCAACGATCCTGCTCGTGCAGTTGCGGCAAGGCGGTGAGTAGCGGCGGCACCGCGTCTCCACCCAGCGTCAGCGCATACTTCGCATCGAACGGCCGCTCGGCGGCGGGTCGATTGAGATTGGTTTTCAGGATGAACGCATCCGGGTTGAGCAGGTGTAGGCCGGCGAGCACCGCCAGCCCCTGCATCAGCGCGCCGAACACGAAGCGCTGGCGCTGACCGCGGAGCACGGTCCATGCGAACCAGGCGAACACGCCGATCAAGAGGATCATGAACGCCGTGGCGTAGAGCCGTTGCGTCGAGAGCCCGAATGCCGCCACGTACAGACGCATGCGCTGCAGGGCCGACGCCATGACGACCGCGAGGAACGCCAGCAGCAGCCCTGCGAGCTGACGGACGACGCGGATCTGCGGCCCTGTGCCCTTGCGGACCAGCTCATCGGCGCCGAGCAGAACCGGCAGGACCAGCCCGCTGGCCGTCATCAGCTCGAAGAATCCGCGGCGCGCGTACTCGGCGTACGTCAGCCCGCTCGTCTCTTCCACCAGCGCGGCACCGCCGAAGAAATAGCGGAGCTGGACGACCACGAACAACAGGAACAGCGTGTTCAACAGACCGAGCGCGGTCCCAAGCGGGACCACGCTCACGATGGGTTTCGCCTCGAAGGTCACGCCCTGAACCGGCCGGCCCAGCATGGACCAGCGCAGATAGCCGGCGACCAGGAACGCCCAGAAGACCATGAAGAAGGTGTGCGAAACGACAGATTCCAGATTGAAGTCGAAGACATTGGTGAGGACGTTGTTGAACACCTGATCCGCCGAGGCGAACAGCGCCGCGAAGACGAGCAGCAACGGGGTCGCCAACGCCACGCCGAGCAGGACGCGGCGCAGCGTGCGCCAGCGGTCGTCCTGAGGCAGCGCGTGCCACTGGATGTCGCTGAACAGCAGCTGGAATCCCCCGAACAAGCTCGCCGCACTGGATGTAACCAGAGCGCGAATCAGATCGAGCGGATACCACTTCGCGATCTGCTCGCCCTGCAGGCTCGCGGCCGCGAGGGCGAGTGCCCCAACCAGCGCGAGTGCGTCGAACGCGGCGAGCGTCTCGGCGTCGCGGCGCAGAAACGCGAGACCGAGGAGCAGCGCGGTGATCGCGAGCCACGGCGCGTCGGGACCGTATTTGACCTGATGCCGCCGCACGAGCCAGGCGCCGGTGCCGACGAGCGCCGCCGTGCCGAACGCGACGTTCAGGCCCCAGGGCATGGCGCGCAGGAGCTGGTCTCCGACGACTCCGCCAATGACACCTGCGGCCGCGATCTCGAGCCCGAGCCTGGCGCGAGGAGCCAGGATGGGGGGTGCGGTCATACGGCCTCCCGGGTCGGCAATCCGCCGAAGCGGCGGTCGCGCGAGTGGAATTCGTGGATCGCGGCGGCGAGGTGCGCCGCGCCGAAGTCGGGCCACATCCGCTCGGTGAACCACAGCTCGGCATAGGCGCATTCCCACAGCAGGAAGTCCGAGAGCCGCTGCTCGCCGCCGGTGCGGATCAGCAGATCGACATCCGGCAGCATCTGCCCCGCGCGGATTGCGGCACGTCCCGAGTAGTCGACGGCGATCCGCAGCTCCAGGCCCGTGCCGCCCGCCGTGCTCTGCTCGGCGGCCGCGATGGCCGTGACGAGCGAGCGTGGCAGGCGATCGCGCCGGCCGATCACGCTGAGCTTGACGCCTTGCGCCGCCAGCTCGGCGGTCTCGGTCCGGAGATGATGCGCGAACAGTCGCATCAACATCGAGACTTCGGCGGCCGGCCGGCCCCAGTTATCCGACGAAAACGCGTACAGGGTGAGCGCCGTGATGCCGCAGCTCGGCGCGATCCGCACGACGCGGCGCACCGCCTCGGCACCCGCGCGGTGGCCGGCGGCGCGCGGCAGTCCGCGGCGCGTCGCCCAGCGGCCATTGCCGTCCATCACGATGGCGACGTGGAAAGAAGTACTTTGCTTCATAAAGTCATCCCGCAAAAAAAAGAGTCCACGTCAGCGCGCGCGCGTAGCGCGGATCAACGCTTCCATGTGGTCGAGGTAGCGCTCGAGCGCCCGCCTGCCGAGGGCGGTGAGTCGGTATTCCGTCTTGGGGACTCGGGCCTGGAACGATTTGTCGCACGTGATGTAGCTGGCGTCCTCGAGCTTGCGCGCGTGGACGCTGAGATTGCCGTCGCTCGTCTTGAGCAGGGCCTTGAGCTCGTTGAAGGTGAGACTCTCGCGCACCGCGAGCGCGCTGACGATCGCGAGCCGCACGCGTTCGTGAATCAGCCGGTCGAGCTCCGGCGGCGCAGGTTGCGGCTTGGGCTTGAGGGGTCGTTCCGCGTCTGCGCGGGCGAGCCGCGCCGTGTTGCTCTTAGCCACCGTACCTCCGTGCGATGATGAGACCGAATGCAATGTTGAGGCCACCAAACCCCGCGACCATGAACCAGGGCCACCACCGGAACGGCGCAAACAGCGCCGCCGCGCCGAGCACCATGAAGCAGGCCCCCATGAGTGGGACCACGCGGACCGAGAACGCGCCGGCCGTGGCGACCGCGGTGCCGTAGAGCAGCAACCACATTCCCGGCATCAGCGCGAACAGCTGCGCCCGATGCAGCGCGATCGTCAGCAACGCCCCGACGACGAGCGGCGGCAGGAAACTGAGGCCGAAGCGCCGCCCGGGTCCCGAGAGCAGCGGGTCGTTCGCGGCACGGGCCTTCTGGACCATCGCCGCGCCGCCCACGACCACGGCGAGGACTGCTTCGCCCAGCCACACCGCGAGCCAGTCTGCGGCGCGTGCTTGCCGCAGCCCCAGCCAAGTGGCCGCCAGGGCGGTGCAGCCGACGACGACCATGCCCCAGCCCGGCACGGCCGTGAACGAGCCCGCGCGCTCCATGGTGGAGCGGATGAACTGCAGGTTGTCGAGCGCTCTATCCCTGAGCGGCCGCGGTGCGGTCATGGCCTGGAAGCTAGAGGGATGCGGTGTGTTCTGTCAAGTACTTTGTAGCACAAAGGAGCATCGGCTATCGGCTATCGGCTATTGGGGTTTCGTCATCGGTTTCGCAGTCGCCGTACGAGCTTGAGGCCGGACCAAGTGTCATCTACCGCAGCGACCTTGATGTCAACCAATCCGGTGGGAAGGGCAATTTCGCGTACCGCGTCCTCCGTCATATCCGTGGCCATACCAGATGTCTTTTTGGGCCAAGAAATCCAGAGCGCCCCGTCAGGCTCGAGCGCCTCTAGAAGGATGCGCACCTTGGTCTGAAGGAGACCACGGCTGCGCGTAAAGAAATGAATGAAGGGATATTTGCCTCGAATTGACGATGAGACAGTCACCCCAGCGGGCAACGCACCGAGCACAGCTCGGTAGCCACGCGGTGCGTTGATGATCGCGATGCGTGTTCCAGTCTTGATGCCGAGCTTGTCGACTAGGGACCGGGCGGAGTAGCCTGCCATGGCTGGCGCCTTTGAACGACATTTGAGCTCACGTGCCGAGACGTGAAAACTCGCAACCCGATAGCCGATAGCTGATAGCCAAACAGGCCAGCGGCGCGAGACCTGGCCCCGCGCGGCCAGCCCACCAGGCCTACTGCACGCAGTTGCCGCGCGGATCGGGCTTCGGCTTATCCACCACGACGCGGTGATCGAGATTCGCCACCGCCGAGGCCACGTCGTACACGAACTGCGACACATGCGCCAGCTTGTCGTAGTCGATGTACTCGGGCTCGTCCGTCACCTGATGGTAATCGCGGTGATTGCCGGTCGTGAAAAACGCGATCGGGATGCCGTAGCGCGCGTACATGTAGTGATCGCTGCGGCAGTAGTACTGCTCGGGATGGCCCGACGCATCGTACTGATAGTCGAAAATGAACGGCTGCTTGCGGGCTCTGTTCACGATTTCGATCAAATCACCGAGCTCGGTCGAAAGGCGGCGCGTGCCGATCAGTTGCAGGTATCCGGGCCCGCCACCGTTCTCATCGTCGCTGCGGCCCCGGCCCACCATGTCCATGTTGAGCTGCGCCACGATCGAATCGCGCGGGACGGTGGGATGATCGGTGAAGTACTGCGATCCAAAGAGTCCCAGCTCCTCGCCGGTGTGGAAGACGAAGACGATTGAGCGTTTCGGCTTCACCTTCGCCCCGGCGAATGCCTCGGCGATCTCAAGTACCGCCGTGGTGCCGGAGCCGTCATCGTCGGCGCCATTGAAGATCGAGTCGCGCCGCACCGGGTGCAGCCGGTGGAGGCTGTCGAGATTCAGATGGATTTGCTGCACCTGATCCGGGGTGACGCGCTGGTTGGGCGACGCGAGCTGCAGCTTGCGCACGGCGTCATTGTAGGCGCGGATCGAATCGTGATCCACCGCGTCATGGTCGAAGCCGACGTGATCGTTGTGCGCGCCGATCGCGACATACTCGCCACGCAGCGTCGGATCGCGTCCCGGCAGAATGGCGACCACATTCCGCGCGGGCGCCGGCGTTTCGGAAAACACAATCGACCCGTGGACAGTCTTCCCCGGCGTGCCCGGTCGGACGCTGTCCATGGCGGCGCCGAGCAGGGTCCGCGCGCCGGCGGCGTTCACGTACACGTAGACCGGCAGGCTGGTCGTATCGCTCGGCGCGCCGTCCTTCAAAATCGTCTGGGGCTGCCGGAAGAAGTTGATCGCCTGCGGCGGGAACGTCTCGAGGGCCACCACGGCGATGCCCGCCGCGCCACGATACTTGGAGAGCAGCGCACCGCGGTTCACCTGGGCGGCCGGCGGCAGATTCGGACCGCGCCGCACGCCGAGCACGATGAACTTGCCCGCTGCCTGGTCGCCGGTGAGCTGCGTACTGTCGCCGAGCACTCCCGCGTAGACCACCTGAGCACCATCGAAGCTGCGCGTCGCCACGATAGGATCGCGCGGCACGAAGTCATCCCAGGGCCGCAGCGCGGCACCATCAACCGACAGGCTCGCGCTCGCATCGAGCTGCCGTTTCACGAGCGGCACGTTCTGGAAGAATCCGCCCGAATCGCCCGCGGGCTGCAACCCAAAACGCTTGACTTCGGACGCGATGTAGGCGGTCGCTTTGAGGTTGTATTCAGTACCCGCTAGGCGGCCCATCATCGAATCGTCGGCGTAGAGATAGAGGCGGGTCATGAGATCCGCCGGCGTGATGGCGGTCTGGGTGCGCGCCGGCGCATGCTTGAGCGGTAATGCCATCTGCGCGCTGGCGGGCGAAGCCGCTGCCAAAAATGCACTGAGTGCTACAAAACGACGAACGTCCTGCATGGACGGCCTCCCCAACAAGGAAAGAAAAGGCAAGCACCCGCGAGTAAGACGTTCAACCTCGCCGTTTGGTTGCGCCCTGTCACGTCGGGTTCTTGTGAGGGGCTGGGGGTTGGGCTTAGGACTTAGGGGCTGGGGGCGCAGGGGCCGCCTTGCGGCCGCGCCACACCGAGCGGGCCAGGATCCCGAGCCCCGCGGACTGACCCTCCCGCCGCGGCAACGCACGATAGAACAGGATCACAAGCACCCACGTCAACCAGCTCACCCGCTCACTCCAGCTTAGGGCGCGCAGCATGAACCACGGCTGGGTGATCGGGGCAGTCCACCCCTGCCACTCGCCCTGCACCAGGGCGAGTGGTCGCGCGAAGACGCGATTGGTGTGGAAGCCCTGCGCGCCAGGACGGGAGACGTTCCAGACGCAGGTAACCTGTCCCCAGCCATGATTGTCGCTCGCGCCGACGACCATCAGGTCGTGACTCTCGGCAAGTGAGATGATCTGGCGGCGCAAATCCGATGGAAAGCCCAGCGCCTTGGGCGCGCAATTCACGATCTCGAATCCATCGACGCCGGCCACCACGAACGCACCCAGCTCCTCCGCGTGATTCCGCCAGTATTCGGGGAGCGAGGCAATGCTCAGTCCGCCCTGGTGTTCGATGACGCTAAACATGCGTACCATGCGTGCCGTACTCTCCCCGAAACTGTCGCGCGGCAACGCCTCGACGCGGCCGATCGCCACGACGTGCTGGCGATAGACGCTCCACTCGACGCCCGGGAGCAAGCTGATCGAAATGCCCTCCGGCGCCGGCAGTGATCCATCATACACGACGTTGTGGTCGGTAACGTAGGACGCCTGGAACCCTTGGCGCTCGTGCCATGCGGCCAGCTTGGCCAGCGTCCAGCCGGGCCGGCCGTCATGCGAGGCATTCGTGTGCGCGTGATAGTCGATCACCGTCCCGGGGCTATCGCTCACGAGGCGCGGCACGGGACGCGGCAGGAGCAACGCCGCGACGACGAGCAACACCAGCACCGCGGGACCGAGCGACGCACTCGCGACCACCCGCTGCCAGCGGAGCGAGTCACTCGACGCCCGCACCGCGCCCCAGGCGGCGAGGAGCAGCGCCCAGACGACGAACGCCCAGACTGCCCGGGACAGGCTGAAGAACGTGAGTGCGTCGAGCGCGTCGGAGAGGGGCGCGAACACGACGTAGAGGATGGGGCGATCGAGATCCGCGTCGCCAGGAGCGGATCCCGTGACGGCATCGACCAGCGCCGGCAGCGGGTGAATCGCCGTCAGGAGCAGCAGAACCACCAGCGCGATCGCGACCGGGTGGCGGCGCAGCAGGTTCACTCGCAGATTCCCCGCATGTCGGGTCGGGTAGAAACTAGTAGTCAGCGGCCCCACACGCGATGACGATCGACCATCGCCGCCGCCTCGCCGATGTGCCCGCGCTCGTGCTCGGACCGTTGCGCGACCGAAGTGACAGCGAGTGGGAGCGCGGACCAGCCGGCAAATGGACCCCGGCGCAAATCGTCGAGCATCTGGCGCTGGGGCTGAACCTGAGCGCCGAGACATTCAAGGCGCGACGGAACCACGCCCCCATGTCCCGCCGGCGGCGCACTCCCGCCGAGCACGTTGCGAGATTCTTCATTTTCGGATTGCAGTGGTTCCCGCCGAAAAGAAAGGCGCCGGAACGCACGACGCCGCCGGCGGGGATCAGTCGCGCAGCGGCCGAGGCGCATTTCCTGGCGGGCATCGAGGCGTGGGATCAGGTGGACCGCGCCTTGATGCCGGAGCGGCGGGCGAACCTCTTCGTGAAGCACCCGCGCATGGGCGACCTGACGATCGAGGAATGGATGCGATTCCATGTGATTCATGCGAATCACCACGCGCGGCAGATTCGGGAGCGCATCGGAATTGGGCGATGAGTCGCAAGCGCAACAAGGACAAGGTCACGATCCGAGTCCCTAATCCCGAGGCCCCAATCAGAGAGCGGCTCAAAACTCCCTCCCACAAAGTCCACCGTTCCAAAAAGGGGTATCGCAGGCGCGAGAAGCACCAAAAATCGCCCGACCTCGACTAGATTTCCCCATACATGTCTGCCGTTGCCGACACAAACCGCGGGGATTTCACCGCCAATCCTCGCGTTCTGGTCGTTACCCTCATGGCGGTGTGCATCGGTGTAGTCAGCGCCTTCGTCGCGCTCGCGCTCACCAAGCTGATCGGCTTCTTCACCAACGTCTTCTACTACCAGCGCTTTGCGATTGGCGAATTCACGTCTCCGGCGCCAGGTGCCGTACATCTGGGCGTTTGGAGTGTGTTCATCCCCATCCTCGGCGGCCTCATCATCGGCATGATGGCCCGCTATGGCTCGGAGAAGATCCGTGGCCACGGCATCCCCGAAGCGTTGGAAGCGATCCTCATCGGCCGCAGCCGCATGGAGGCGCGCGTCGCGGTCCTAAAGCCGCTTTCGTCGGCGCTGTCGATCGGCACCGGTGGACCGTTCGGCGCCGAGGGGCCGATCATCATGACCGGCGGCGCATTTGGCTCGCTGTTTGCCCAGGGCTTTCATATGTCGGCCGCCGAGCGGAAGACGCTGCTCGTGGCCGGCGCGGCGGGCGGTATGTCGGCGATCTTTGCGACCCCCGTTGCGGCGGTCCTCCTCGCCGTCGAGCTGCTCCTGTTCGAATGGAAGCCGCGCAGCTTCATCCCGGTCGCGAGCGCCGCGGCGGTGGCGGGCGCGCTACACGTGCCACTCATGGGTGCGGGACCCATGTTTGCGACACGCGGTCATCTCGCCCTCGCCCCGCACGCTTTGCTGAGCGCACTCGCGCTCGGGCTGATCGCCGGATTCGGGTCCGGGCTACTGACGCGCCTCGTCTATGCGTCGGAGGATTTCTTCGCGAAGCTTCCGATCCATTGGATGTGGTGGCCAGCGATCGGCGGCGGCGTCGTCGGCCTCGGCGGCCTGCTCTACCCGCGCGCGCTCGGCGTGGGTTACGACGTGATCCGCGATCTCCTGAATGCACGCCTCATCGGGATGTTCTTGCTGGGTTTGCTGATTACCAAAGCCGTCATCTGGGCGATCGCCCTGGGGTCGGGGACATCGGGCGGGGTGCTCGCGCCGCTCATGATCATGGGCGGCGCACTTGGGTCATTGCTCTCACCGTGGCTCCCGGGAGGGGACCCGGGTGTCTGGGCCGCGCTGGGCATGGGCGCGATCCTGGGTGGGACGATGCGCGCGCCGTTTACCGCGATCGCGTTCATGGTGGAAGTGACGCACGACGTCAATTTGCTGCCGGCGCTGCTCGTGGCCTGTGTCGCCGCCGATGCGGTCACGGTGCTGCTCATGAAACGGTCGATCCTGACCGAAAAGATGGCGCGCCGCGGCCATCACGTCATGCGGGAGTACATCGTCAATCCGCTGCATCTCCTGCGCGTCGGGGACGTGATGGAGAAGGACGTTCCGACCGTCCCCGCCTCGCTTCCTGTCGATGGCTTGTTTGAGCGACTGGCGGACGAAGATCCCGTGATGGCACGGCGCCAGGAATGGCCGATCGTCGACGACAACGAACGGCTCGTGGGACTTGTGACGCGCGGCGATCTGGTCCGGGCCCTCGAGCGTGAGGACGGTGAGAGCCCGACGGTACTGGATCTTGGCAGTCGCCGGCTCGTCGTCACGCACGGCGATGAGTTGCTCGAGGAGGCGACGGCGAAAATGATCGCGCACGACATCGGGCGTCTCCCGGTGGCCGATCGCAGCGACCCGACACGACTCGTGGGATTGCTCGGCCGCGCCGGCGTGATGGCCGTGTGGCTGCACGCCTCGCGCGAGGAACAGGCGCGCGACGGTTGGCTGACGGGACGTCTGAAGGAGCTGCGCGGCAGGTTGGGTCGGAAGGGCAGGGGAAGAGGCAACGGCGGAGAATGACGGAGACGAGAAGCTACCAGCTGACCGGCTACAGCCCGACACCGAGTACCGCAACCGTTACGATCCGCTCGTTCGAGAAGCCTGAACGCATCCGGCGCGCGCTCAAAGGACTGGCGACGTTCTGGGGTGCGGCGATCGGAAGCGTGTTCATTCCGGTCGCGCATTTCCTGCTCGTACCGTCATTCGCGCTGTACGGTGCGTACACGTTCTTCGAACGGTTGAGCGCGGCGCAGGTCGTCGTTGCCGCCGCAGGCACCTGTCCCGACTGCGGCAAGCCCCAGAAGCTCGAGACAGGCGGTCGGTGGCGCGTGCCGCGCAACGTCGCGTGCCGGTATTGCCAGCGGTCGCTGCGGATCTCCTAAAACTTGTAGCCGGCCGCCAGATTCAGATGGTTGACCGTGAAGTCGCCGGCCTGATAACGCGTGTTGAGGCGGCGGAACTCGAAGCCGAACACCAGCGGGCCGGGCGGCCGCCACTCGACGTGCCCCTCGCAGACGAAATTGCGAAAGCGTCCTGTCGCGACCACGTCGGCGTCCTTCGGATCGTCGATGCCGCACCCGCCGCCGAACATCCAGCCCGCGCGGGGACGCAGGTTGAGCTGGCCCCATCCGCCCCTCGTGCGCACGGGGGCGCCGCCCGCGCCGACATTTTGTCCGATCGCGCCGCCGCCCAGTCCCGCGATGGCCTGGCCGATGAACGCTTCGCCGATGATCTCCGCCGGCCCGAGTTTCACGCGCGTGTCGAAGGTGACCGCGCGTGAG
>Ga0066686_10000447_pt1 | contig 14093 bp, 9 predicted proteins | sample GraSoiAngelo_135_FD_65627 | JGI IMG/M metagenome (GOLD analysis project Ga0066686, IMG submission 65627) | Grasslands soil microbial communities from the Angelo Coastal Reserve, California, USA - 14_0929_05_40cm | ecosystem: Environmental > Terrestrial > Soil > Grasslands | place: USA...
CGGCGGTTGTTCGTCGAGGCGAGGCCGAGGCCGAGTGTCGGACGATCGTCCACCTCGCTTCGACTAAAGCGCCGGCGGCTATAAAGGGAATCGGAGTCCACGGTCTTCACGGTGACTGTGCGGGTCCGGCCCGAGGAGTAGACGCGCAACTCTACGTCGTCGCCAGGACGAACTTTGTTCAGCTCCCTCGTGAGACGCCGGCTCATCGCGTTGCTCACCTCCCAGTCGCCGGCGTCGGCGGGCGAGACCTTGAGGTTCACTCCATTGATCGATGCAAGGCGATTCCCTTCCTCGATGCCGGCTTTCTCGGCGGGGCTGTTCGGCATCACCGTGGAGACGAGCAGTCCCAAGGTATCGCGTTCGCTCGTCGAGCCCGCGGTGCTGATGCCCAACGCGGCACGCGGTTCGTCATCGCGGGAAAGCGCGAGAGCCCGACCAGCCATCGGCGCCGGCGCCGAATAAATGCGGGTGCGCTGCGCGACAGCGGGTTGGGCGACGACGCTCGCTGCCGCCGTGAAGAGCGCAAGGGAAAGCACGAAGTTCGATCGCATACAGCCTCGAGGCGGGGTAAGGGTTTACCTCCTCAGACACGGCTGCGGGGAGGAAGGGTTTCCGCCGGCTTCCCAGGCGGGGTTAGGTTGGGTAGAGGAACGAGGGGCAGGCGCCCCTCCCGCCACTCATTTTTCGACAAGACGAAGGTCATGGCCACGACGACCACCGAACGAAGCACTTCCGCGCCCGATCTCCACGCCTTCGAGCATCACTGGCAGGACGAGGCGGATGCCGCATATCTCTATCGCCTGCTCTCTGGCGCCGAGCCCGATCCGAAAAAGAAGGATCTCTATCGGCGTCTGGCCGAGGTCGAGGACAAGCACGTCGCAATCTGGGCGAAGCTCCTCGCGGAACACGGCCGTCCCGTCAAGGCATTCCGGCCGAGCGCGCGAACCCGGCTGCTCGCGTCGCTGGGCAAGATCCTGGGCCCCGGCTTCCTGCTGCCGATGTTGCTCGCCGAAGAGGGACGCGAGGTGAAGGGCTATCTCGACATGCACCGGACGACGGCGCGTGGTGTCGCCGGAAAAAACGAAGCGCTGACGTTGGCGCGCGAGTCCGCCGAGCACGCGACAACGCTGAACCAGATCTCGGGTCGTCAGGGGGAGCCCTGGCACCGTACGGAATCCGGCGGCATTCTGCGCAACCTCGTATATGGGTTCAACGACGGATTGACGGCGAACTTCGGGCTCGTCGCCGGCGTGATCGGCGCCGCGGCGACTGAGGCGCATCACACCGTGATCGTGGCGGGCGTCGCCGGGCTGATCGCCGATGCTCTTTCGATGGGATCGAGCGGCTACCTCGCGGCGAAGAGCGAGCAGGAGGTGTACGCAAACGAGATCGCGATGGAGCGTGACGAGATCGCGCTCATGCCGGAGGTGGAGCGCGATGAGCTGTCGCTCATCTACGAGGCGAAGGGGATGAGTCAGGAGAGCGCACGCGCGCTCGCCACCGAAGTCATGGCCGATCCGCAGCGCATGCTCGAGGAGCAGGTGCAGGAGGAGCTCGGGATCGGGAATCGCCAGATGTCTCCGCTGCGGGAAGGATGGGTCACCGGCTCAGCGACGGCCGTCGGCGCGTTCATCCCGGTGTTCGCCTTTCTGTTCTGGTCTGGCGCGACAGCGATCGTGATCGCGTTCGTCATCTCGATGGCGTCGCACTTCCTCGTTGGCGCAGCGCGGTCCGTGTTCACGGGGCGTGGCGTATTCCGCTCCGGCCTCGACATGTTCGTCGTCGGCCTCGGCGTTGCCGTCGTCGGCTACTTCGTCGGTGAGTGGATCGGCCGGCTGCTCTAACGGCGAAGTAGGGACACGTCGTGCTGGCGTGTCGTCTCATTATCTTGCGGCGTTCCGCCGCGCGTCCTGGTCATTCACAGCTCGCTGAACTGGTCATGTCACGATTCATTGTTGCCGCGTCGTTAATGGGTTCCGCTCTCATGTTCTCGCGTCCTCTCGCCGCGCAGGCAGCGGGCGTGCAGACCGTGCCCTTTCCGATTTTCGGCATCGGCGGCGGCATCGCCATTCCCGCCGGCGGCGTCGCAAAGGATCGCGTGCCCGGCTTCAATCTCGTTGGGATGGCCGAGTTCAGGACGCCGAGCGAGCCGCTCGGTATCCGCACGGAGCTCCTGTACGAGTACTTCGGCCACAAGCAGGATGCGACCACCGCGACGAATAGCACCACGATCGCGGGAGTCATCAACGTCGTCTATCACGCGCCGAAGTCGCAGGTGCGTCCGTATGTCATCGGCGGGATGGGACTGTACCACATCACCGACCATGGCAACAACGCGGGACTGAACGTCGGCACCGGCGTGACGATCCCCCTCACGAGCATGGGCGCATACGCCGAAGTCCGCCTGCATGCCGCGTTGTCGCAGGGCCCGTCGTACGTCACGATTCCGCTGACGTTCGGGCTGACTTTCTGAGAGCCTAGACCACCAGGTTCAGTAACCGCGCGGGCACGAAGACGACCTTCTTCGGCGGGCCCGGAACGAACTTCGCGATCGATGGTTCCGCGAGTGCGGCGGCGACCGCGGCGTCGCGGCTCACGTCGGGAGTAACGCGAATCGTGCCTCGCAACTTGCCGTTCACCTGAACGGCGATCGTCACCAGCTCCTCTGCCGCGAGAGCCGGGTCGTACGCCGGCCAGCCGCCGTCGAAGACGCTCCCATCATTGCCTAACCGCTCCCACAGCTCCTCGGCGATGTGTGGGGCGAAGGGCGACACCAGCTGCACCAGCGGCAGCACCTCGTCGACGTGGGGCGTCCGCTCGTGTGCGCGCACGACGTTCATGTATTCCATCATCGCCGCGACGGCGGTGTTGTACTGCAGGCGCGGCACGTCGTCGCCCACCTTCTTGATCGTCTGGTGGAGCTTGCGCAGCACGAGCGGCTCCGGCGTTCCATCTCGCTTCGCCTCCGTCGCGCTCGCCCAGAGCCGGTCGAGGAATCGACGCACCCCGACGATGCTCTGATCTCGAAAATCCCCGCCTTCCTCGTATGGTCCGAGATACATCAAGTACGTGCGGAAGCTGTCGGCGCCCCATCGCTCGATGTACTCGTCGGGGACGACGACGTTGCCCTTCGTCTTCGACATCTTCGCGCCTTCGCGAATGATGTGGCCATGGGCCCGGAACTTCAGGAAGGGCTCCTCGAAGTCGATGTGTCCGGCCTCCTGCAGCACCATCGTCACGAACCGCGAGTACAGCAGGTGCAGTACCGCGTGCTCGTTGCCGCCGATGTACGAGTTCACCGGCAGCCACTTCTCCGTCAGCGTCGCCTCGAATGGGCGGTCGTCGAAGCCGGTGCTCGGATAGCGCAGAAAGTACCACGCGCTGTCGAGAAAGGTGTCGGAGACGTCGGTCTCCCGGCGCCCTTCCGCTCCGCATTGCGGGCACTTCACGCGGTACCACGATTCAACGCGCGCCAACGGTGAGACGCCGGTGTCGTCCGGCTTGAAATCCTCGACGTATGGCAACTCGACCGGCAGGTCATCCTCCGGTACCGGCACCGTTCCGCACGACGAGCAGTAGATGATCGGAATCGGCGGCCCCCAGTATCGCTGGCGCGAGATGCACCAGTCGTGGAGTCGATAATTCACGATCGGCTTCGCGTGGCCGTGGGTGGCGAGCCAGCTCACGATCGCCGGCTGAGCATCGGCGACGGTGAGACCGTTGAACTGCGCCGAGTTGACGATAACGGCGTTCTCGGTCTCGAGGAATGCCTCGTCGAGCGGCGGGTGTTCGTCGCGGTGCTGTGAATCCACATGTGCGGCATGCGCGCTTCGCGGTGCGACGACGCGAACAATTGGAAGCCCGAATGCCTGCGCGAACTCGAAGTCGCGCACGTCGTGCCCTGGAACGGCCATGATGGCCCCGGTGCCGTACTCCATCAGCACGTAGTCCGCGATCCAGACCGGAATCGGCTGACCCGTCGCCGGATTCACCGCGTACGCGCCGGTGAAGACGCCCGTCTTTTCCTTGTTGACCTTGCGCGTGACGATGTCCTGCTTCGCGGCAGCCGCTCGATAGGCATTGACCTCGTCGCGCTGGTCGTCGCTGGTGAGCGCGTCGACGAGCGGATGCTCCGGGGCGAGAACGAGATACGTGGCGCCGAACACCGTGTCCGGGCGCGTCGTGAAGACACGAATGTCGGTCGCCAACGCCGACATCTCGGCCGTCGTCGCCATCCCGTTCCAACCAACCGTGGCGGCGCCGGCCATCTCGAGGAGGTCCTGCACTCGAAAGATGATCTCGGCGCCATCGGATCGGCCGATCCAGTTGCGCTGCGCCGTCTTGGTCGACTCCGACCAGTCGATCCAATCGAGATTCGCGAGCAGCCGCTCGGCGTAGTCGGTGATGCGGAAGAACCACTGCTCGAGGAAGCGCTGCTCCACCATCGCGCCACAACGCTCGCAGGCGCCGGCGATCACCTGCTCGTTTGCGAGCACCGTCTTGTCGTTAGGGCACCAGTTCACCGCCGCGCGCTTCCTGTACGCGAGCCCGCGCTTGAAGAGTTCGAGAAAGACCCACTGCGTCCACTTGTAGTATCGCGGGTCGGTCGTCGAGAGCTCGTGCCTCCAATCGATCATCAGTCCCGCGCGCTTCAGCTGACGCCGAAAGTTGTCGACGTTGCGCGGTATCAGTTGGGCCGGATGAACCCCGACCTTCAGCGCGTAATTCTCGGAATGGATGCCGAATGCATCGAAGCCGAGCGGCTCGAACACGGTGTGCCCTTGAAGCCGCTGGAATCGTCCATAGATGTCGTTCCCCGTGAACGCGAAGAGGTTACCGACGTGCAGCCCCTCCGCCGACGGGTACGGAAACATCATGAGGGCGTAGAACGGCCGCACGCCGCCGGCGAGATCGGCGTGGTTCGTCCCCCGCTCCTCCCACCGCGCCTGCCACTTGCGCTCGATGGCAGCGGGATCGTAGCCGGATGGCTCCGGCGCGGCCCCGGAGGGCGGAGTTCGATGCGTTACTTCGGTCATGGCGAGTCCAGACGGCGCGAGCCGGTCGAGGCGCCGGTCGCTGAGGCGTTAAACGGTTTCAAGAAGGCAATTTAGGCGGAGTCCGAAGGCGTCGCCATCCAACACAGCGCATGACGTCGATCACGAGCTTTACCCGCGAGAGGATCCTCGGCTTCCGCGCAGCCACGGCGCGCGGGATTCGCACAAGCGCGCTCTCGCTCCGGCGCCGTTACGTGATGACGATTGGCGCGGCCGCCATCGCCGTGCTCGTCGTCTGCGCAATCGTCGGCTACGTCGCACTCTCGCTCTCCATGACGCAGCAGCAGAACGCGGTGCTCACCGACGCCGCGCGGCGCTCGGCGCTGCTCGTGGACCGCGTGCTCGCCGAACGACTGCGCCAGGTCGACCTCATCGCGTGGGAATCTTCGGTGATCGAGGCGGCCAAAAAGGGAACGGCGACCTCGCGCCGCCGAGGACTTCCTTTCAGTACCACCTCGGCGCTCGAGGAGCGCTTCAAGGCGACGCGCTCGCAACAGGTCGATTCGACCGCCCTCGAGTTTCTCCTCGACCTCCTTCCAAAGCTCGACATCGCCGAGGTGATGCTCACCGATCAGTACGGCTACAACGCCGTCGCTACATCGCCACCAACCGATTTCGTGCAGAGCGACGAGAGCTGGTGGCAATCCGCGTGGCGCAGCGGAGTGACGGAAGCCGAAGCGGCCGAAGATCGCGCGACCGGCGAAACGGTCGTCGAGCTGTCGCGCGCCGTTCGCGACCACGGCATTCGCGTCGGCGTCGTGAAGGTGAAGTTCGGTCTTGCGGCGGTCGACACGGCGCTCGTGCAGGCCGGAGTCGGTACGGCAATGCGCGTGGACCTCGTGGATTCGGTGGGACATATCATCGCCAGCTCGGCCGGGGGAAAGCGCTTCGAGCGGATCACCGGATCGACTGAGCTTCCGCGCGTCTCGGCCAGCACGGCGGACTCCGTCGTCCGTTTCGGGGCGGCGGATGCACGCCAGCGTGGTGCGGTGAGCGCGTCGAACGGTGGACATTGGCGGCTCGTCGCGCACGCCGGCGAGGCGACTCTGCGTGCGCCAGTCGCCCGGGGACAGCTGGTCCTTCTCGGCGTCACCGCGCTGCTCCTCGTCGCCATCGTCGGTGCGCTGGCGTTGGTGAACCGCTCCCTCGAGAAGCGCATCACCATGCCGGCCGCCGAGCTCGCGGAGCTCGCCGAGGCCGTCGCCGCGGGGGACCTCTCGCGTCAGGTGTCGCTGCGCCAAGGCGAGGACGAGATCGGCCGCCTGGCACGTGCCATCGGCGCGATGGTGGCCGAGCTCCGGCGCCTCGCCACCGCGCTCGGTGCGTCGGCGCAGGAGACGTCGGCGATGTCCGCTGAGATCACCGCCGGGACTGAGGAGATGGCGGCGTCAGCGGGTGAGATCGCGCACACCGCGAGTGATCTCTCGCAGCAGTCCAGCGGAATGGCTCAGTCGATTCAGTGGTTGGCCGGTTCGGCCGAGGAGCTCACCCGACTCGCCGGCGAGCTGCGGGACGGCGCGCACGAAGGCGTCGCACGCAATGGTCAGCTGCGTAGCGTCGCAAAGGAGAGCCGGACGAAGCTCGACGAGAGCTCGCGCGCGCTCGAGGCGCTGTTCAAGGACGTCACGGCGAGCGCGGCGGCCATCGACGGACTCGCATCAGCGTCGCTCGAGGTCCGGACGTTCGTGGCGCTGGTTCAAAAGCTCGCGCGCCAATCGAAACTGCTCGCGCTCAACGCAGCGATGGAAGCGGCGCGAGCCGGCGAGCATGGCCAAGGATTCGCCGTTGTCGCGAGCGAGGTGCGCCGACTCTCCGCCATGTCATCGGAGGCCGCACAGCGCACGGAACAGGTGATGGGAGGCGTACTGCGCGGCATCGAGGAGTCGCGCTCGTCCACCGAGCGGTCGGTCGTCACGGTCCGACAGGTCCTCCAGGCGACCGAGCATGGAGCCCGCTCGTTCGGTGCGGTCGAAGAGGCGGTGCAGAACAGCGAGACGTGGACATCCTCCATCGAAAAGGCGGCCACCTCGGCCAACGCGCTCGTCGAGGAGATCACCACGCGTCTCGCTCAGTTGAGCGGCGGCACCGAATCGTTCGCGGCGGCGATGGAGCAGGTGGCCGCGTCCAGTCAGGAGCAGAGCGCGAGCACGCAAGAAATCGCCGCCGCCGCCGCCGCGCTCTCGAGCGCCGCCGAGCGTCTCTCCGGCCTCGTCGACAACCTCAAACTCCAACGGCCATCGGCACCGGCGGCGGCGGCTCCGGGCGAGCCGGGTGATGGGGAGGCTCGCCGCGCGTCAGAGCGTGCGCCTGCGAAAGGGCCTACATTCGACCTCGCGCCCTTGCCGAGGCCAACTACGGCCTGACCGCCGAGCAGCTGGCGCAGTTCAGCGAGGACGGCCGGGATGCGGGAACTTTCGCCCATCGGCCACGGATAGAATGGGAACCCCTTGAAAGCCTTGCCTGGTCCTCCTCAGAGGAGCCTCATCCTATGCGTCTCGCGAACCTCATCGTGCCATTCGTCCTCGCGCCACTGGTGTCCTGCGGCGGAGGGGGTGGTGATGGCGGGACGAATCCGCCGCCTCCAGGCCCCGTCAACAGCGTAACGCTGGATCGTTCGACCGCGACAATGCGCATCGGCGATCCCGCCTCGACCTTCACGGCAACGGCAAAAGACGCCAACAACACGACCCTCACGGGAAAGACGGTGACGTGGTCGGTGAGTCAATCGGGCGTCGTCAACATCACGCCGAACGGGGCATCCGTGTCCGTCACCGCCGCTGCGCTCGGCACGACCGATCTTATCGCGACGGTGGAGCAAAAGACCGGCAAAGCCACGATCACGGTGACGAACCAGTCGTTTCCCGGAAGCGCCAGCGTCACCGTAAACAACAACAACTTCGACCCGAACAGCGTCGACATCGCGCTCAATGGCACCGTCACCTGGACGTGGGCGTCAAGTCCGACGGATCACAACGTCACGTTCGGATCGGGTCCGGCGACCGTCTCCAACATCGCGCAGCGCAGCACTGGCAGCGACTCACGCACGTTCAGCGTTGCCGGGACGTACCCGTATCAGTGCACGCTTCACACGGGAATGACCGGCACCGTGGTGGTGCACTGAGCACGCACTCACCACGGTCCGCTGCTCACGACCGCGCTGGTCGCTCGCTCCGCTTGAACAGGAACACAGTCGGCTCGACGCGGGCGCCCTTCGCGTCGGCGACGGCGAAGGACGAGCCCTCGTAGGCGCTCGAACCGGCGTAGCGGCCGTCCTTCGCCACAGCATAGAAGTTGAGGTCGAAGTACGGCCGCCCGCGCTCGTTGAGCAAACGCTTCTCGGTCATTGCGATCACGCGCTGCATCACCTGGATGAGTGCTTCTTCCGGTGACTTGCCCTGACGCATCAGCTCTACGGCCAGGAAAGCGCCGCAGACCTTGATGTTTGCCTCTCCTCGCCCCGTCGAGCCGGCCGCGCCGACATCGTTGTCGCAGTACTGGCCTGCGCCGATAATTGGACTGTCACCGACCCGTCCCGGGATCTTCCACGAGAGGCCGCTCGTCGTCGTCACCGAACCGATGTCCCCCTTCGCGTCGACGGCGTTCATGTTGATCGTGCCGAAGGTGTGTGGCACGCCGCCGTCATCGTACTCGAGCTCCTTTGCGGACCCGCGATCAGGCACGGACGAGTTCGGACGTCCTGGAACCGCCTCCGGCTCGTCGAGCCAGTTGTCCGTCGGATTGAGCTTCGATTTCCACCGCAGCCAGGCTGCGCGCGATTTCTCAGTGAGCAACTCTTGCTCCTTGAAGCCCATCTGGAGAGCGAACTTCTTGGCACCGGCGCCGACGAGGAAGATGTGATCCGTATGGTCCATCACCGCCTTGGCGACGAGAGAGGGTGTGGCGATTCCCTCGAGCGCGCCGACGGCACCGGCCCGTTTCGTCGGACCGTGCATGCAGCTCGCGTCCAGCTGCACGACACCCTCTTCGTTTGGAAGGCCGCCGAGCCCAACGGTCATGTCGTTAGGGTCGAGCTCCACCATGTTGACGCCGGCGAGACACGCGTCGAGCGGATCGCCTCCGGCCGCCGCCATGTCGTATGCTTTCTTAATCGGGCTGCCGGCGGGATTGTCGCGGTAGAAGCCGTTGGCGGCCGAAACCACGATCGGCCGGCCGGCAAACGACTTGGGTGCGAGCTCGGCACGATCGACAACGTGGATGAGGGGCGACGAGCTGGCGATGTTGGGCAGCGCGAGGCCGGCCGCGGCCGCGGCACCAGTGCCGAGGAAGTCACGGCGGGAGATGGACACGGGATCCTCCGGCGAGAGTCGGGGTGGAACGGGCGGAGCCGCTCTCATTCTACGCTGGCGCCGCCAGGGTCGTTATCCCTGTCTAGCGGTCTGGACCTGTCCTCTGCCCAACGCGTCGCCGCTTGGGTAGGTTGGTCAGCGCACCGTCGATTGGGCCGCGCCTCGGCGCGGCCCGCTTCACATTGCCTCGCGTCACCTCGTAGGTATGCCGAATAGAGATCGCTCCTCGCCATGGCCCAACCTGTAGCCACGCCCACCCCGTCCGTCCGCGAGCAGCTCCGCAAGGCGCAATTCCTCGAGCACGTCAACGAGTCGGCGCTGCACCAGCTCTCGCGAATTGTGACCGCGGTGACGTACGACTGCGACGCCGTTCTGTTCGAGGAGGGGGCGCCGCGCCGTTTCATGGCGATTCTCGCCTCGGGAGCCGTCGCGATCGAGAAGACCGTGCAGGGCCGGCCGGTGCGTCTCGTCACCCTCGGGGCCGGCGAGGCCCTCGGCGAAGGACTGTTGCTCGACGACTCGCCGCACGGTACGAGCGCGCGCGCCGTGCAACGCACCGACGCGTTCGTCGTCACCGCCGAGCAAGTGCAGGAAATGCTGAAGGAGTATCCCGCGCTTTATGCGGCGCTCGTGGCCCGCGCGGCGCGAGCGATCTCCCGCCGACTCGCCGCCACCGACGCGACGCTGGTCGGTCGCGGGCGCACCCTCGGCTTCACCGGCGCCCGCATGCGGCGCGAGCACGACCTCCTCGGAGATCGGGAGGTACCTGACGACGCGCTGTATGGCGTGCAAACGTTGCGGGCGCTGGAGAATTTTCCCATCACCGGTATTCCACTTCGCGAATTTCCAGCGCTGGTCGAGGCGCTGGCGGCGGTGAAGGAGGCGGCGGCGCTGGCGAACGCGGATCTTGGCTTGCTCGACGCCGCCGTCGCCGAGCCGATCGTGCGCGCGGCGCAGGAGATTCGCGCGGGCCGGCATCACGAACACTTTCTCGTCGACATGATTCAGGGGGGAGCGGGGACGTCGACGAACATGAACGCGAACGAAGTGATCGCGAATCGCGCCCTCGAGCTGCTCGGCAAAGAGCGCGGGGATTATGCCACGGTCCATCCCAACAATCACGTCAATCTCAGTCAGTCGACGAACGACGTGTATCCGACGGCAGTGAAGCTTGCACTGCACCACACGATCGAGGAGCTTCGGACGGCGGAGCGGGAGCTGGCGACGGCGTTTCTGGCCAAGGGCGCTGAGTTCAGCGCGCTGATCAAGATGGGGCGCACGCAGCTGCAGGACGCGGTGCCGATGACGCTGGGCCAGGAGTTCACGGCGTTCGGGCACACGATTCTCGAAGACGTGGAGCGGCTGGCCGAAGTGCAACGCCTCATCATCGAGATCAACATGGGCGCGACGGCGATCGGCACGGGTATCAACGCGCCGTCCGGTTACACGGATGCCGTGCGCCAGCACCTGACGCGCATAACGAGGTTGCCGCTGATCACCGCTCCGGATCTCGTCGAGGCGACGATGGACACGGGCGTGTTCGTGCAGCTCTCCGGCGTCCTCAAGCGATGCGCGGTGAAGTTGTCGAAGATCTGCGACGACCTTCGCTTGCTCAGCTCGGGCCCACGCGCCGGGCTCGGGGAGATCAACCTCCCTCCGATGCAACCGGGCTCCTCGATCATGCCGGGGAAGGTGAACCCGGTGATTCCCGAAGTCGTGAATCAGGTGTGCTTCGACGTCATCGGGTCCGACGTGGCGGTGACGCTCGCCGCAGCGGCAGGGCAGCTGCAGCTCAACGTCTTCGAGCCGCTGATCGCATTCCGGCTGCTCGCGGGGATCGGCCAGCTCCGCAACGCGTGCGTCGTGCTGCGGACGCGGTGCGTGGTGGGCATCAGCGCCAATCCGGCGCGCATGCGCTACTTCGTGGAGCACTCGATCGGCATCGTGACGGCACTCGTCCCCGCCATCGGGTATGAGCGCGCAACGCAGGTGGCCAAGGAAGCGCTCGACAGCGGGCGCGGGGTCTACGAGGTGGTGCTCGAGAAGGGTCTCGTCACTCGCGCTCGGCTCGATGAGCTCCTCAATCCCGAGTCGATGGCGGGAGCGGGCGGAGCGAGAGACGGGAAGCGGGACGCGGGAAGCGGGAAGCCCGAAGGGGGAAGCGGGACGCGGGATGCGGGAAGAGGCATGCACGAGAAGCTTGGTGGATCGAGCAGCACTCAGTGATCGCGAATTGGCGTCGAGCACGCCGCCTCACAACCCGCTTCCCGCTTCCCTCTTCCCTCTTCCCGCTCTATGCCGCGCCGCCGCAAGCGTCTCGACCCGACTCTGTTCCGTCTACCGGTGGATGAGATCCGACAGGGTTTCTACACCGACAAATACTTCGAGCGCACGCGCGAGGTGCTGCGCGCGGACAGCCATTCGCCCCGCGTGCTCATGCAGGTCAGCGGCAAGTCGCCCGGATTCCTGAGCGGTATCGACGAGGCGATCGCCATTCTCAAGCTTGGCGCCGACGACTGGAGCGCGCTCGCTGTGCACGCGCTCTACGAAGGCGATCAATACGAAGCGTGGGACACGGTCCTCACGATCGAGGGACCGTACGAGTGCTTCGCGCATCTCGAGACGCTGTATCTCGGTGTGCTCTCTCGCCGCACGCGGATCTGCACCAATACGCGTCTGCTCGTCGAGGCCGCGCGGCCGAAGCCGGTGCTGTTCTTCGGCGCCCGCCAGGATTACTGGGCCGCCCAGCCCGGCGACGGATACGCCGCGTATGCCGGCGGCGCGTCGTCGGTTTCGACCGACGCGCAAGGCTCACTCTTCGGAAAGAAGGGCATCGGCACACTGCCTCACGCGCTGATCGCGGCCTATGACGGCGACACCGTTCGGGCGACCAAAGCGTTCGCCGCACACGTTGATCCCGACGTGGACATCATCGCACTCGTCGATTACGACAACGACTGCGTGCGGACGAGCCTCGAGGTGGCACGGGCACTCGAGGGACGACTTGCCGGCGTGCGCCTCGATACGTCGGAGAATCTCGTCGACCGATCGGTGCTGCCGCAGATGGGAACGTTCCGCCCGACCGGCGTGAACCCCCAGCTCGTGTGGAACGTCCGCAACGCGCTCGACGCCGAAGGCTTTGGGGAGGTGAAGATCGTTGTGTCGGGAGGACTGAACGCGGCGCGCGTGCGTGGCTTCGAGGACGAGAAGGCGCCCGTCGACGTCTACGCTGTGGGCACGTCGATCATGCACGACGGCCGGTTCGACTTCACCGGCGACGTCGTCGTCGTGGACGGTCAGCCGCAAGCGAAGGTCGGTCGCGAGCTGAGACCCAACCCCAAGCTCGATCGAGTGAAGTGAGTGGCGAGCTCGCAGTGGCGAGTGGCGAGTTAAGTCGTCCTGAAGTCGGATTCCCCTCGCAACTCGCCACTCGAAACTCCTCACTCGCAAATGGCTGGATTTCGACTTGACGGTGCCGGTCAGGCCAGGATGAAGACGCTCGACGAGGCTATGGCGCTGCTGCTGCGCGTCAATGGTCTCGTCGAGCAGTACGCCCTCCAGCTCAAGCGCAATCAGCCTACCAGCACGTTCGTCATGAACATCCGCCGGCAGCTACCGTCGCTTGCGGAGAAGCTCAAGACGCAGTTCGGCATGATCGCCGATCAGATTACGCAGGTGAACCTCGCGTCGAGCCGGGGAGCGAGCGAGCAGGTGCGTGTGCGCACGCTCCGCGAAGGCGTCGCTCAGGCTAAGACGGCGATCGAGATCGCGATTGCCCACGTCATCGACAAGCACAAGCTGAAGGACGAGAAGGAGAGCGACACGGCGAAGGAGTAGCGCGGCGTACATCGTGCGTGGATACCGGCGGCTTGATTCAGCTTCAGTGAGCCGGTACCTTGCCGATGCGTCGGACCAATTCGCCTCGAGCGCGTCGACGCCCGTCGTCCTCCGGCGGCGCGCTCGATACGCCGGTTCAAGGACAGCGCATGAATCGCCAACTCCGCCCGCGCCGGCTTACTCGCGCCGCGCTGACGGTAGCGCTGGTGGCCGTCGCACTCGTCGGCGCCGCCTGCGGACAACATCCGAACTCGATCTTTCACCCGCGCACGGAGTTCAATCGCGAAGTCGGGTTCCTCTTCAACATTCTCATCTGGCTCGGGACGCTCGTCTTCGTCTTCGTCGAAGCGGTGCTCATCTACACGCTCGTCCGCTTTCGACGCCGCGGGGGCCCGCGTCAGCCGGAGCACGTGCACGGGAACACGACGCTCGAGATCCTGTGGACGATCATTCCCGCCGTGATTCTCGTCTTCATCGCGATTCCCGCCGTCCGCGTCATCTTCCGCACACAAGCAAAGGCGCGCGCCGACGCACTGCAGGTCGAAGTGATCGGCCACCAATGGTGGTGGGAGTTTCGCTATCCACAGTACTTCGCGCGGAATCCCAGCGGCCGGATCGATACGGTCGTCACCGCGAACGAGCTGTATCTGCCCATCGGCCGCACGGTGAGCTTCACGCTCAAGTCACAGGACGTCGTGCACTCGTTCTGGGTGCCGTCGTTGGGTGGTAAACGCGATGTCGTGACGAATCACGCGAACTACTTATGGTTCACGCCGGACTCGACCACGACGACGGCGTTCAACGGATTCTGCGCCGAGTTCTGCGGCGCGTCGCACGCGAACATGCGGTTTCGTACGTTCGTCGTCACGACGGAGGAGTTTCAGAGCTGGGTCGC
>Ga0066686_10000453_pt1 | contig 14022 bp, 15 predicted proteins | sample GraSoiAngelo_135_FD_65627 | JGI IMG/M metagenome (GOLD analysis project Ga0066686, IMG submission 65627) | Grasslands soil microbial communities from the Angelo Coastal Reserve, California, USA - 14_0929_05_40cm | ecosystem: Environmental > Terrestrial > Soil > Grasslands | place: USA...
CATCCGATAGCGTTCTTTGGGACGCGGAAGATCAGCAGTGGTCCGACGAACAAGTAAGGCACCAAGCCGACCCCGTTGAGGACATACGCGAGGCGCAGCTGGTCGTTGGGGAGGTCGCCGAGGAACACGAGCGCAGCGAGGAGCAACGCCGCGTTCAGCGCCGCGGCGGCGAGCGCGAACCACCGCCATTGTCGCGCTCTCATCGCCCAGGCTCCCTCAGCCAGAGGCTCGCGTGAGTCGGAGACATCGTTTGCCGCACGGCGCCCACGAGGTCGGCGCGCACGGCATCGAGGTCGACCTGGTCGCGTAGACGATCCGCGAACGAATCGAGCATGCGCGCCGCGTCGTAGCGGGAGCGATCGAAGCGGCGGTCAACCAGCTCCTGCACGCGCCGCCGGACCGGTTGGAAGAGCGCGAAGCTCGCCAGGGTCGAGATGGCGACCGCGAGGTCGCCTCCAGCGGTCAGCGGTCGAAGGACCGGTTGGAGCAGCACGAGGCCGCCGAAGAACGTCACCGCAAGCGTCGCGGTGAGCACGGCATACACGAGTGTGCGATTGATCAACGCATCGATGTCGTAGAGGCGGTACCGGAGTATGGCCACCGCCATCGCGAGCGCGATCGTGACGGAGGAGACCACGTAGAGGGCATTCACGGCCGCGACGACTTCAGGACGGCCGGCGATACCGGGGAGAGTGGACACGGCCGTGAACAGCAGCGCGACAAGGAACGAGCTCGCGCCGACGATGAGCCACTTGAGCTGCTGACGCTCGGCACCGGTCGCGCGCCGAAGCCGTTGCACGACAGCCACCGCGGTGAAGGTGACGAACAGGATGCTGGGCAGACCTCCTGGTCCACCTGGCTCGACCATGTCGCCGAATCCAGCCACGCCAAGGGGATTTGCGATCCCGAAGTTGCGCAAGACGGTCGGCGAGAACACACGCAGCGCGAAACCGAGCGCCGAGGCGACCGCCAGGAGCAGGACGGGCCGCCAGCGTTTCGACGGCAGCCTCCCGGAAGGGAAAAACAGGATCGCGAGGACGGGAAGGAAGCTGAAAGCACGTCCCGCAACCGCCCACCACATGGCCACCCAGACAGCGCCGGGAAGAGCTCCGGGAGACGTCACGAGGGCGAAGCGCCCGTATTCACGGGCGAACCCGCTCTGCTGCAGGGCGACAAGAATGAAGATCCAGCCGATCGGATTCGCCGGCCGTCGCAAGGCGATGACCGCGCCGATGCTCAGGATCACGCCGCTCTCGAAGAGTGCGAAGAGCTGGAAGATCACCGGCCCCGGATCGGCTTGCGCGTTCTGGATCATGAGCGCCAGGGTGAAGAGAAGGAGCGCCACGCCCGCGAGCCACGTGGCGATCGCGATCTGGCGGCTCACCCCGCGGCGTCCCGCACCCGAAGGTGCGCGTGGGCACGGGCCCGCTGCATGGCGAAGTACCCCCATCCCGCGCTGAAGACCGCGCAGAGGACCACTGTCGGCCAGCCGAACGTATGGGCGCCGCCCGTGAGGACTTCCCCGAGAGCAAGGGCCAGGCTCAACGACCAGCCGGCGAGGTTGCCGAAGGCGATCGCTCGTCGCGCGACGGGATCGCGCGTATCACGCGCGAACCAGTTCATCACTCCGTAGCCGAGGTACGACGCCGCGAGAAATTCCCCCAAGCCCGCCGATGGCACGCTCTTCACGAAGCCTCCGAACGTGGCGAGCGGCTCGGTCGCTAGCAGGCCCACGATGCCAAAGAAAAGCGAGACGAGAGCGCTCAGCGTCATGAAGCGGTGTCGCAACGTCTTGCCGTCAGCGCGGCGCGGTCACGGGCGCCGCGGCCTCTCTTGCCTCGCGGACCGCGAAGGTGAAGTAACCCCAGCCGACCGTGAACACGATGCTCAAGCCGACTCCAACCCAGCCCATCGCGTTCGTCAGCCCGCTGGTCGCTATGAGTGTCGAGATGATGCCGCTGATCGCCCAGGCAACGAGGTTGCCGATGCCGAGACTGCGCCAGACGGTCGGGTCGGTGCTGAAGCGCGTCGTCCAGTTGATGATCGCGTAACCGAGATAGGAGCTCGCGAGCAGCTGGCTGAGAAGCGTGGCCGTGCGGTCTAGGGTCACTCCATAGAGCGACGCGACCGCGTCCGTGGCGACGAGTCCGGGGATCGCGTAAACGAACGAAACGAGCGCGGCTATCGACGCGAAAGTGCTGCGGCTCATTTCCCTGCCTCCCGACATCGGCGGTGCTCCGCGCGCCACCGGTCCGCGCATCATGCTCGTTCGTGACCGTCCGGAAAGCGTTACGGGCCAGCGAGGGCGAGGGCGAGAGCCGCAGCTCCCGCCTGACCCTGCGGCTTCTTGGGCCGCCGCGCGTCGAGCGCGACGGGGAGCCCGTGCAGATGGACACACGGAAAGCGATCGCGCTGCTCGCGTACTTGGCGGTCACCGGACAGCCGGAGGGTCGCGACCGTCTGGCGGCGATGCTCTGGCCGGATGCGGATACCGATCGAGCGCGCGGTGCACTGCGAAGGACGCTCTCCACGCTACGCACGGGTCTCGGGGGCGAGGAGCTGCGCACTGACGGCCTCCGCGTCGCGCTGGACCTCACCGCGATAGATGTGGACGTCCACCGCTTTCGGGCGCTCGTGGCGGAAGGCCGTCTCGAGGATGCGGTGACGGCCTATACCGGCGACTTCCTTTCGGGGTTCTCCCTCCGCGATAGTGTCGAGTTCGATGAATGGCAGTCCGCGCAGACCGATGCGCTGCGTCGGGAGCTCTCGAGCGTTCTCGAGCGTCTCTCGCTTGGCGCAACCGAGGCCAGGCGAGCGATCGACTATGCGCGACGCTGGGTCGCTCTCGATCCCCTTCACGAACCGGCGCACCGCGCGCTCATCAGACTGCTGGCTCGCGCTGGCGAGCGTTCCGCGGCGCTGAAGCAGTATCGCGAGTTCGCTCAGCTGCTCGACCGGGAGCTGGGGGTCGCGCCCCTGCCGGAGACGACCGCGCTCCGGGACGCGATCGGGCGCGGAGAGGAGCCAGGCGAGACGACGCGCCGACCGAGCGCCGCCAACGTGAGCGAGACCGTCGGTGATCTCTACACGCTGCACGGCGAGTACGCGAAGGCGGTTGCAAGCTACAGCGCGGCGGCAAAAGAGACCTCAGGCGCGGCGCGAGCCGCCATAGAGCACAAGCTCGCGAACGTGCATCACCGCCGCGGCGAGTGGGACGAGGCCGAGCGTCACTACCGCGCCGCGCTCCGTGGCGCCGAGGATCTCGCGCAAAGAGCGAGAGTCGGGGCCGACTGGAGTCTCGCGGCGCATCGGCGGGGACGGGAAGCGGAGGCAGCGCGCCTTGCAAAGGATGCGCTCGCGCTCGCCGAGCGGGCGCGGGACGATCGCGCGCTTGCGCAAGCCCACAACATTTTGGGAATCCTTACGGGCGAGCGATCACATCTCGAGCGAGCGCTCGCGATTGCCGAACGAATCGGCGACGCAGGCGTGAGCGTCGCTGCGATGAACAATCTGGCCCTCGCGCATCGCCGAGCGGGTGATCATTCGCGCGCGATCACTCTTACCGAACGAGCGCTCGCGGCGTGCCGGACAATCGGCGACCGCCACCGTGAGGCGGCCCTCCACAATAATCTCGCCGACCTGCTGAACAGCTCGGGCAGGCGCGAGGAAGCGATGCGCCATCTGAAACGCGCGGTCACGATCTTTGCGGAGGTCGACGAGGCCGGCGCGAGAGAGCCGGAGGTGTGGAAGCTAGTCGAATGGTGACTAGCCGCGCTCGAGGAGGATGCACAAAGATCGCCATCTGCGGGGCCTCCATCCGCGCGGTGGGTCAGCCTCCCGCTCACGACTCCTTTCCTTGAATGGCGGTCTTGTAGCTGGGTCTGATCGGGGACTTACGAATTTGCTCGATATCCCGACTGAGCCGACGGGCAGACTCGAACTGCCGACCGGCGGTTTACGAAACCGCTGCTCTACCGGCTGAGCTACGTCGGCCTGAAAAGGCAGAGAGAAGTCTAAAGGGTCGAGCGTGACCCGCGGCATAGACCTTCGGCTGCCGCAGGCGTCAGTCTGCGTGCGAAGTGGTGACGTCCACGCCATCCCTCTCGCGGAACGCCGATTTCATCAAGCTCTGGACCGGCTTCACGATCGCGCGCGTCGGGAGCCAGATCACGGTGCTGGCATTGCCGCTTACGGCCGTCTTGCTCCTCGGCGCCGGCGCCACCGAGACGGGTCTCCTCGTCGCGGCGCAGATGGCGCCCTCGATCGTGGCCGGTCTCTTCATCGGGGTGTGGGTCGATCGTCTTCCGCGCCGCCCGATCCTCATCGTGTCGGACATCGGGAGCGCGATCGTCATCGGGACCGTCCCGCTCGCCGCCGCGCTCGGGGTGCTCAGTCTCGCGCAGCTCTACGTCGTGTCGTTCCTCGGAGGAGCGTTCGCGGTCTCGACCGATCTCGCGCGCGCGGCCTTCGTGCCCGCCCTGGTCGGGCGAACACGGCTCGTCGCGGCGAACAGCCGGCTCCAGGCTTCGAATGCCATTGCGCAGGTCGCGGGGCCGTCCCTCGGCGGCATCCTCGTTCAGACGCTCACCGCGCCGATCGCGATGTTCTGCGACGCGGTCGGCTTCCTCGTGTCGGCGGTCTTCATCGCCGCCATCCGCGCACCCGAGGCACCGCGTTCGCGCGAGACCGAGGGCGGCGTTTGGCGCGAGATAACCGAGGGACTGCGTTGGGTGCGGCAGCAGCCGATCGTCCTCCGCTGCATCACCGCGATCGCGCTCGCCAACATCGAGTGGTTCGCGGTGCAGGGAGTCCTGGTCGTGTACGCGACGCGCGAGCTCGGGCTCTCGCCGGCGCTGCTCGGCATTTCGCTCGCCGTGATTGGCCCGCTGAGCCTTCTCGGGGCCGCGCTCGCGGGCACGCTCACGACTCGGTGGGGTCTCGGGCCGGTGATGATCGCCTCGCTCCTGCTCGAGACATTCAGCCGGCTGCTCCTTCCCTTCGCGGGCGGAACCCCGGAGCAGGGGGCCATCGTGCTCGGCCTGTCGCAGGCGCTTCTCGGTCTCACCGTTCCGCTCTGGGTCGTGAGCTCGGTCAGCCTGACACAGGCGCTGACCCCGGAGCACCTCCTCGGGCGGGTGAACTCCGCGACCCGCTTCGTCGCCTTCGCGGTCGCGCCGCCGGCCGCGTTCGGAGCGGGCATCGTCGGTGACCTCGTCGGGTTGCGGACCACGCTCTTTGCCTCCGCCGTGATCGCAGCTCTTGCTTTCCTGTACCTGCTCCTCTCGCCCGTGCGCCGGTTCCAACACCCGACGCCCCAAGCCGAGCCCGCCTGACCCGACAGCGGACGGACGCCGCGCGCTTCGGAGCGCACACTTGCGACGTGCCCCAGGCTCTTTGTGCTCACCTCCGTCGAGCGCGTGATCATCGGCCAAACACGCCACAAGGGTGCGAGGAGTGCCTCGCGGCCGGGGATCAGTGGGTCCACCTTCGGCTGTGCCTCGAATGCGGACACGTCGGCTGCTGCGACGACTCGCCGAACAAGCACGCCACGAAGCACTTCCGCACGACGTCGCATCCGGTCATCCGCTCCTTCGAACCCGGCGAGCGCTGGCGTTACTGCTACCCGGACGACCTCTTCATCGAGTAAGCCATCAGCGCGAGCTCGTGACCCCGATGCGCGGGCAGAGATCCCGCAGCACGCATTCCGAGCACCGCGGTCGCTGCGCGATGCAGACCTCGCGCCCATGTCGGATGAGGTTCATGTGCAGCGCGTACATCTCGTCGCCTGGGACACTCTCCTGGAACGCAGCCTGCGTCGCGACCGCATCCGACCGCGGCGGCACGAGACCGAGCCGGATCGCGACGCGGTGCACGTGCGTGTCGACCGGGAAGTACGGACGGTCCAGCGAGAAAAGGAGCACGCATGCCGCCGTCTTCGGGCCGACGCCGGGAAGTGCCACGAGGGTGTCCCAGAGGTCCTCATCGGGCATCGCGGTGAACGCGCGCTCGTCCAGTGGCACGCCGCTCTCGCGAATGCCGCGGAGCATCGCGCGAATGCGTACCGCTTTCGTCGGCCCCAGACCGCCGCGACGAATGGCTCGGGCGAGCGCTGGCAGCGGCGCGTCGGCGACGTCGTCCCACGTGACGAAGCGCCGACGGAGATCCGCGTAAGCGCGGTCGCGGTTCGTGTCGCTCGTGTGCTGCGAGAGCACGGTCAGCACGAGCTCCTCCAGCGGCGGGAGGTGTCGAGGCGGTGGCGGTGTGCCGTATGCCCGAGCGAGACGGCGCGCGATCGCGCGGAGACGGCGCCGGTCCACTCGTCGGAGCGTACCGGGAATGGGCGGAACGGCGAGGACGTTGGGATAAAGTGACCGGATGGCCGAGGACGCGTTCGAAAGCGAGGCGCTCTCCTACCTCGACGCGCTGTACCGGACGGCGCTCCGGATGACACGATCGGAGGCGGACGCAGAGGATCTCGTGCAGGAGACATATATCCGCGCGCTGCGGTTTCGCGAGCAGTTCACACCGGGAACCAACCTCAAGGCATGGCTCTTCCGCATCCTCACGAACACCTTTATCAACGCCTATCGCAAGCGCTCGCGCCAGCCTCAAACCTCGGAGCTCGACGATGTGGACGAGTTCTCGCTGTACCGTCGGATGTCCCAGGAGACCCCGGGGTCCAATACCGCTGACCCCGAACAGGAATTTCTGGACGGGATCGTGTCGAGCGAGGTGAAAGAGGCCCTCGCTGCCCTTCCCGAGAAATTCCGGACGACCGTCCTGCTCGACGTCGAGGGGTTCTCCTATAAGGAGATCGCCGAGATGGTGGGCGTTCCGATCGGCACGGTCATGTCGCGGCTCCACCGGGGCCGCAAGTTCCTGCAGCAACGGCTCTACGACCTGGCTCGAGAGCGCGGGATCGCCGCGCTTCGGACCAGCGGGCCACGGCCGGACTAGGAGGGGCGGGATGGACTGCGACGATTGCCTCGAGAAGCTGTACGCGTTCCTCGACCAGGAGCTCGGGTCAAACGAGCGTAAACAAGTGGCGAGCCACCTCGAAGGATGCACCGACTGCGGCGACAACCTCGCGTTCGAGGAGCGCTTCCTGAAGGTCATTCGCGACTGCGGGACCTCCGATGTCGCTCCCGCGGAGCTCCGACGACGAGTCGCGGAGCGGTTGCGGAGCGACGTTCCACCGACGACGGCTTGAGCTCTTTCCGGGCAGGTGTGTTGACATCAGCGACGTGAGTGTGTCTATATAACCGTCAATGAGTGGCCAGGAGGAGGTGATCCACTGATGCCAGCAAAGAAGAAGGCGAAGAAGTCCTCGAAGAAGAAGCACTAAGGTTGTCTTGAGCGACGACGAGAGTCGTCGCTTTTTTGATTTTCGTCTGGCACCTTTCGCGAACCCGCCGATCCGCGTAGGCCTCGCGGATCGGTTTTCTTTTTGTCCGAGTACGCTCGGGGCGCATGACGCAGCAGCGTGCTCTTCCGGCCATTCAGCAGATCGCGGTCATCGCAGGCATAGTCGTCGCCGCGACGGTCGCGTCCTTTATCCGTCTCGCGACCAGCCCGGACGCATCGATCTTTGGTATCGCCGCGCCGCTTTGTGGTATCGCGCTCGGCGCGGTTTTGGCCGGAAAACTGGCCAAATATGCGGGCCTGTACCACGGCGCGCTCGTGGGAGTCGGCTATGTGCTCATCGAGGCCATCGGTCTCGCGCCGGCGCCCTTTGACCCCGCGGGCGACGGGCTCGCGGAGGGTGTTTGGCTCATCGCGGGGGACGCGCTGCTGCTGGCCGTGGCTGCGCTCGCTGGCTGGATCGCAGTGCCGCAGGGAGCGTCTTCGTCTTCTTCGGGTACGGGCAGAGGTCGATGATCGGGCAGATCGGGCAGAGCGGAGTCGGCCTGCAGATGCGGCGACCGTGCAGAACGAAGCACCACGTCACCTTGATCCAGTCCTTCTTCGGATAGATCGCCCGCAGGCTTGCCTCGATGTCCGGACCGGCGCGGTGCAGTCGGAGGCGCTCGGCAACGCGAGCCACATGGCGGTCGACGGCCACCGCAGGGACGCCAAAGGCCGCTCCGAGGACGATCGATGCCGTCTTGCGACCGACGCCATAGAGGCTGGTGAGGCCCTCCATATCGGAGGGCACCTCTCCGCCGAAGTCCTCAAGGAGCCCGCGGGACATCCCACGAAGCGATTTCGCCTTCTCGTTGAAGAACCCCGTCGCTTTGATGTCCCGCTCGAGGGTGCCAGCCGGGGCCGCCGCGTAGTCGGCGGGGCTGCGGTACTTGGTAAAGAGGACGCGTGTCAGCTCATTGATGCGCTCGTCTCGCGCCTGCGCGGCTAGGATCGTCGCGACGAGGAGCTCGAGCGGATTGGAGAAGGTCAGGGTCGGTCCCCAATCGGGATAGGCCTTCGCGAGGCGGGTCAGGATCCTCCGCGCCCGCGAGCGAAGGGCGGGATCGGGCGGCTTGGGCGCGCGAGGCTTCGGTCGTTTGGGCCGCGCGGGCATCGCTGAACCATACTCGCGGCCGATAGGGGAGGTCCCCGCCATGCCGCCAAAGACGCGCGCACCGTACCGGCCCTTCGCGTACCTCGAGACAGGCGCCGACTATCGGGAGTTCGAGCTCGCGAAGGAGCTCGACCGGGTGCCGTCCTCGACCTACCCCCTCGACGCGGCGCAGACCAAGCGCCTCGAGCGGATCCTCGCGACCGCGCCCGTCGTCTCGTCACATGACCACTGCATCGTCATGCCAGCGGACATCAGCGAGATCCACGACTACGCACGCGAGCGTCGCACGTGGACCGGCTACGCGGGTCTTGCCGCAGCGGGTGTCGACGTGGTCCTCGAGGCGTTCCTCGACGGCATGGGCGGCTGGCGCTGGGATGACGTTCTGTTCGACCTCGGCATGCGCTACTCGGATATCGCGCACCAGGACTTTCTCTTCCGCGCGGAGACGAAAGCCGATCTCGATCGAGCGAAGCCGGCGGGAAAGTGCGCGCTCGTATCGACGCTCGAGTGCGCCACGATGATCGAAGACGATGTCGATCGGGTCGACGTCCTCTACGGTTTCGGCGTGCGCGTTATGGGCATCACGTACAGCGAATCGAACGGACTCGGGTCGGGTCTTCGCGAGGAGCGCGACGGCGGACTCACCGATCTCGGCCGGGCGACGGTGCGGCGGATGAACAGGGTCGGTATGACCATCGACGTCTCGCACTGCGGCGATCAGACGTCGCTCGACACGATCGCAACGAGCGACCGGCCGATCCTCATCACCCATGCCGGCGCGCGCGGGCTCTGGAAGACGAAACGAATGAAGCCCGACGAGGTGCTGAAGGCGTGCGCCGCGAAAGGCGGCGTCATCGGCATCGAAGCGGCGCCGCACACGACGCTCACCGCGAAGCACCCGCGCCATTCTCTCGAGTCGGTCATGGAGCACGTCGCGTACTGCGTGGAGCTGATGGGGGTCGATCACGTGGGTCTGGGCCCGGACACCCTCTTCGGAGACCATGTTGGTTTGCACAAGGCGTTCGCGGCGGCGCTTTCGATCGCCCGGATCCAGCAGGGCGTCACGTATACGCAGGTCGAGTACGTCGATGGGATGGAGAGTCCGGCCGAGGCGATGCCCAACGCGGCGCGCTGGCTGGTCGCCCATGGGTACACGGATGCCGACATCGCGAAAATACTTGGCGGCAACGTGCTCCGTGTGTTGAAGGAGACCTGGGCGCGCTAACCGAGCTTTACGCCGCCCGCAGGTCGGCCCACGTGATGAGCACGCGGAAGGCGCGGCACCAGACGACGACGCTTTGGTAGCTCGAGACCTCTGCCGTCGCGGGCAGCTCGTAATTGAAGGAGCCGTTGGTCGCCTTCAGCGCGCCGAGGTAGAGGCTGGTGGCTTCGCTCCACTTGCCCCCGGTCTCGCGTGAGAGGTAGACGTGGACGTCCGGGGCATTTGTGAGCATCACATCCTCGAACCGAACGAAAAGCCGGCCTCCGACGTCGACCAACCGGACCGGGCCCTTGCCGTTGTGGATCGCGTCGACATAGCCGAGTTCGCCCGTGGCAAGGACGTGCGGGACGGCCGGTGCGTCGCTGGCGGTCGTAGCGGCGGTCGGCTGGGCGCCAGCAGTCGCCGTTGCGACGGACGCGGTGCCCGTCGGGAGCGCCTCGTTCGAATAGGTGCGAACGAAGAGCGGCGAGCCCAGGTACCAGAGAATGATGGAGAGCGCAGCGAAGGTTAAGAGAGTGCCTGCGAGCCGCACCGGGTGGCCCGAGAAGAAGCGCCCGATGTTGGTCACGGTCACATGCTCCCATGGCCCTTGATTGACGCCTGCTCGGCCGCCTCCTACGCTCCTCCGTCAAACGCGGGTCGTTCGATGCGTGAGGCATAAGCGAACGCCCGAAGACGCAAATCGCAGTGGGAGGATCGAATGCAGCGACGTTGGTACACAGTCGGTGCGATCATCGCGGGCCTCGCGATGGTCGCGACCGCATGCACAGGAGGCACCGGCGGCGGTGGCGGCACGAGCAAGGGCGAGATCATCATCGCCAGCGATCAGCCGACATCCGGCGGCGACGCGTCCGACGGGATACCCGCTCAGAACGGGATCCAGTTCGCGGTCGAGTCGAAGGGGTCGATCAAGGGCTTCAAGCTCACCTTCAAGGGTTGGGATGACACCGTGAACGGCAACCACGACCCGCAGAAGGGCGCCCAGAACATCCAGGAGATGATCGCGGACGCGAAGATCCTCGGGATGATCGGGCCGAACAACTCAAACGTCGCGCGCGCGATGATCCCGATCGCCAACCGCGCGAGCTTCGTGATGATCAGCGCCGCGAACACCAACGAATGCCTGACCCAGACGTTCTCGTACTGCGAAGCCGACACGGGCACGACGCCGGCGAAGCTCCGGCCTAACGGCGTGAACAATTACTTCCGCGTGGCTGCCGCTGACACCTTCCAGGGACCCGCCGCCGCGGACTTCGCGGTCGACACGCTCAAACTCACGAAGATCGCGGTGTGGTCGGACAACGAGACCTTCGGAAAGGGCGTGGCCGACAAGTTCACGACGGAGCTTACGAAGAAGGGCGGCACCGTCGTCGTCCGTCAGGACTTCGACACCAAGACCACCAACGACTGGAAGCCCTTCCTCACCGACGCGAAAAACAAGGGGGCACAGGCCGTCTACGCCGGCGCCACCAGCGGCACCAAGATCTGCATCCCGCGCGCCCAGATGAAGGGCATCCTCGACGTGCCGTACATGGTCCCGGACGGCGGCGTGAACGCACAGTGCATCAAGGACGCGGCGGACAATGCCGCGAACCTTTATGGAACCGTCGCGGCCGCCGACGCGAACCAGAACCCGGACGCCAAGGCGACGATCGACGCGTTCAAGGCCCGCTTCACCAAGAAGGAAGATATCGGCTCGTACACGTTCCCGGCGCTCGACTGCGCCAACATCCTGATCGACGCGATCGGCCGCGCCATCGACGCGAACGGCGGCAACTTGCCGAGCCGCGAGCAGGTGCGCAAAGCCGTGAGCGAGACGAAGAACTTCAAGGGAACGACCGGCACATACACCTTCGACGCGAACGGTGACCCGACCAGCCCGACGATGGCGATCTTCCAGACGAAGGGCTCGCCACTCGACTGGGTATTCGTCAAGCAGTTCGGGGTCGGCGGCTAGCAGACACACGTGAGTGGAGGGGGCGAGACTCGCCCCCTCCCCGCTTGAGGGGGACATGTGGTCGGCTCGCTGAAACAGGCACGGATCGCGTTCGTCGAGGCCCCGGTCGGCCGTCTGCTGAACCTACTCGTGATCCTTGCCGTCCTTTACGTGATCTTCATCCTCGCGACGAAGATCCTCGCCCAGGGGCCCAGCTACTTCCTGCAGATACTGACGTTCGGCGTGGCCAACGGCGCGATCTACGCGCTGGTCGCGCTTGGCTACACGATGGTCTACGGGATCATCGAGCTCATCAACTTCGCGCACGGTGACCTGTTCACACTCGGCGGTTTCATCTCGCTCTTCCTGCTGCCGATCTTCGGCGCGAACGCGAGCAATGCCGGTACCGCCGGGATCATCCTGCCGCTGATCGCCGTTTTCATCGCGACGATGCTCATCTGCGGCGCCATCAACGTCTCGATCGAGCGTGTCGCCTACCGACCGCTGCGCCACGCGCCGCGCCTGGCGCCGCTCATCACAGCCGTCGGCATGTCGTTCGTCCTCGAGGGCGTGATGTTCCTCTGGAAGGGCCCATTCAACCTCCCTTACCCGAACCTGTTGCCCACGACAGGCATCGCGATCGGCGGCGCGACGATCGGCGTCAAGGACATCTTCGTCATCGTCCTAGCGGCGATCCTCATGATCGTTCTGGCGCTCTTTGTGAGTCGGTCGACGCTCGGAAAAGCCATGCGCGCAACAGCCCAAGACCAGGACGCGACCGAGCTCATGGGCATCGACATCAACCGCACGATCGCGGCCACCTTCTTCATCGGAGCGGTCCTCGCTGGCGCCGGCGGAACGATCTTCGGCCTGTACTACAACACCCTGGTCTTCGATCTGGGCTTCTCGGCGGGCCTCTTCGCCTTCACGGCAGCGGTCTTCGGCGGTATCGGGAACATTCAGGGCGCGGCCCTAGGCGGGCTCCTCATCGGTCTGATCACCGCCATGTGGGATGGCTACATGGAGTCCGCCTGGACGCAGGTCATCATCTTCGCGATCCTCATCCTCGTGCTCGTCTTCAGGCCCACCGGCCTGCTCGGAATGCGGGTGCCGGAGAAATGAGAAGACTCGTCTCGCGGCTCGGATCGATCCTGGAGAGCGACCCGCGGAAGAATCCGAACGCGGTCGTGTTCTTGCTGCTCGGGTTCGGGGCGATCGCGTTCCCGATCGGGGTGCAGATCGTCACCCGCGGCAGCGGCAGCTTCCTGATCTCGCAGGCCGCGGATGCGGGGGTCTATGTGCTACTCGCCATCGGTCTGAACGTCGTCGTGGGGTTCGCGGGCCTGCTCGACCTTGGATACGCCGCGTTCTTCGCGATCGGCGCGTACACGTACGCGTTCGTCGCCTCGGACCACATGGAGTTCACGCCGATACACCAGGCCATCCACATCCCGTTCTGGATCGCGCTGCTCGTCGGCATGTTCGCGGCCGCAGGCGCCGGGGCGATCCTCGGCGCGCCGACCCTCCGGCTCCGTGGGGACTATCTCGCCATCGTCACTCTCGGCTTCGGCGAGATCGTGCCGCGCCTCTTCCGTAACGCTTCGACATGGACGAGCGGCGTCAACGGGATCTCCGCGCTCGACACGCCGGCGCTGCCGATCTGGCTGAACGGGCCGTGGTCTGGCGATGCCCTGGCGATCGTGCAGAACTTCAAGATCATCGACCCGCTGGCTTACTACGTGATCATGGTCATCCTCGTCGCGATCTCCGTCGTCCTGGTGAACAATCTGCGTCGGTCGCGCATGGGTCGTGCCTGGATGGCCGTCCGCGAGGACGAGGTCGCGGCGGCCGCGATGGGCGTCAACACGGTCGGCGTGAAGCTCCTGGCCTTCGCCATCGGCGCCGCGTTCAGCGGCTTCGCCGGGACGTTCTATGGCGCCAAGCTCTCGCTGGTCTCGCCCGAGAATTTTGGCTTCACCGTCTCCATCACCATCCTCATCATGGTGGTGCTCGGAGGGATGGGGAACATCCCGGGCGTCATCGTCGGAGCGCTTCTCATCTACTACGTGATCTTCAACATCCTGCCCGGCCTCCCCCAGCAGGCGGCCGACTTCGCCAACTCGATCGGCGCGACGGGACTCAACAGCCCGAGCGGCGACTGGCCGGGTCTTTCCGGGGAGGTGCAGCGACTGAAGTACTTGATCTTCGGCCTCATCCTCGTGCTCACGATGCTGCTTCGGCCGCAGGGTCTGCTGCCGAGCCGGCAGCGCGCTGAAGAGCTCCACAAGGGCGTGCACGAGGACACGGTCATCGAAGACTTGAACGCGGAGACCACGTGACCGTCGA
>Ga0066686_10000457_pt1 | contig 13988 bp, 13 predicted proteins | sample GraSoiAngelo_135_FD_65627 | JGI IMG/M metagenome (GOLD analysis project Ga0066686, IMG submission 65627) | Grasslands soil microbial communities from the Angelo Coastal Reserve, California, USA - 14_0929_05_40cm | ecosystem: Environmental > Terrestrial > Soil > Grasslands | place: USA...
ATTCGCTCGACAAATACCGAGCGAAGATTGCCGGCGCCGCGCGCAACCGCGCTGCTCCCTACGAGCTCGCTCTCGCCAGCGGCCGTAATTATAAGCCGGGCGACCAGGTTAGTTACTACATTAAAACCACACCGAAGAAGGTTCCGGCGTACGAAGCCGCTAAGTTTGTCTCGGAGTTCGACCCTCAGAACCCGGACGAGAACGTGGATTACTATGTCGCCAAACTCAACGAACTGGCGAAGAAATTCGCGTCTATGATTCCCGCAGCCGAACAAGAAACGCTGAGGCTGTAGTGCCGCATCGCCGGGTTGAAAAGCCTGCCAGGGAACCCCGCTATACGGAATTCATTCCTGCAGTAGTTCAACCGTATTTGAAGAGCAACGGCACGTTTATTACGGCTAAATCAACTTGGCCTCGAGATTTATCTGGGTTCCGGCAAGGGCAACGGAGACTGGACAAGTCTTTTTTGTTAGCTCGGCCTGCTCCTTGAATTTGGTTTCGTCGATTCCGGGAACATCGGCCTCCGTTTTCAAATCGATGGAAGTGATTTTGAATCCGCCGTCGCCGGGCTCGAGCTTCACTGTCGCCGTGGTGCTGACGCGTTTGGCGGCATGACCTGCCTTTTCGAAATTAAACGCCAGCGCCATCGAGAAGCAACCGGCCTCAGCGGCACCGATTAGTTCTTCCGGATTTGTGCCCTTGCCGCTCTCGAAGCGTGATGAAAACGAATACGGTCCGTCAAACGCGCCGCTCCCGAGTTTCATGTTTCCCTTGCCCTCCTTCAAAGTGCCTTCCCAAACAGCCGATCCAGTTCGTGTTGCCATTCTGTTACCTCCTTTGCTTCGTTTGTTCAGTTACGTTTGGCTCGGAGACGAATACGCGCAATCTCTTTTCAGCGTAATCAACCGCCCAGCAATCACGCAGTTTCCGCCGCCGAGATATCGCCAAGTGGTGCGCTTTGAGCCCTCTTCGTTTGCGCGTCTGCTAGCGCTCGTTGTTTGCGCGCAAGCCAAAGACTGAGCACGCACCAACCAGCGGTAACAGGCACAGCAATCCAGCTAATGGTATTGAGGCTCAACCCAATTCCATTGGGTCCAAGCCCGCCATACGACCAGGCACCTAATTGATCGCCAACACGATAGCCCAGCGTGTCGGTGACGCTTTTCACCTTGTACTTATCCTCGCGTTTCAGAACGGTGAAAAGAATCTCGCGTGAGGGGCGCATCAAAGCGTAGGCCGCAGCACGACGCGTTACTTGGAAAAACGCCAACATCGACAGACTCGGCGCAATCGCCATTGCCGCAAAGCCGAGCATGCTGACGAACGGCAGCGATATGAGCGTGAACGCTACCCCAAACCACTTCAGAAGACGGCCGGTGAGAAAAATCTGAATGAAGAGCGTGATCGTATTCACCCAGATTTCCAGGTTCGACAGGAAAACTGTCCGGTCCGTGCTCGTCTTTAACGCTTCACGAGCGAGAGTGGTCTGCTGAAAATACGCCCACGTTGACGTGGTGGTGTAAAGCACGATGGCGGCGGCCAGGCCGAATAGATAAGGCGAGCGCGCGATGTGCGTGATACCGGACCAGGCAGTCCCGCCGATTGGTTGTTCTCGAGCAGGCACAACTCTGTTTGCTTCTGTGAAATTGTTTGGGAAAAACCGCACCAAAAAGCAGACAATCGCAAACAGTGTTGCTGAAATCGCGACGAGGTTTGCCGGTCCCATGCCTCGAATGAGATTCTTCGTGATGTAAGCGCCGGCGATCGCCCCGAGCGTTCCGCCGACCGCAATGAAAGCGTAGAGCCGTTTGCCTTGCTCGACGGTGAAAAGATCGGTCATGAACGCCCAGAAAATCGCAGTATTGAACAAATTGAAAACGCTGACCCACACGTAGAACGCGCGGCCGGTCCACACCTGCTGCGCCGGCGAACCGGTCCGCATCAACACGAAAAAGAGCACCAGAACCAAAATAAAAAATGCGTAGGCGAACGGGATAAATTTTCGACGCTCCATCCGTGCGACAATCGCGGCAAAAATCGTGTTGGCAATCAACATGACCACCAGCGTGGCCGTGAACATCCATGGCAATGTTTCAAGTCGATTGCTGGCTGCGATGCTGTCGCGAATTGGTTTAACGATGTAGTAGGCGGTCAGGATGATGAAGTGAAAGGCGAAGCCGAGCCACAACGCGCGGAGCTCATTCGGCTTTACGTCAACGATTTTGGAAAAGAGCGATCTCATGCGCGCGCAAAATTGTAGGCCGTCTCTGTGAGACACCGATGCAAATTAGTCGGCGTCTGGCACAGACGCCCTACAATTCATCCTTTCTGTTTCCACGAGGCAAGCACTTCCGCTTCCCATTCGGGCGTGAGACCGGCGCGCAAGTTGGATTGTCGATCTTGCGGTTGTGATTTGAACCAGGTGAGCGTGTCGCGCGTCGTTTCCGCGAGTGGACGGAAGGTTAAGCCTTTGGCGAGCGCTCGAGTAATATTTGTTCGTGCGAGGCCGAGTTCATCGCCTGCCCAGACCGGCATGTCCGACCAAGCTTCGACCTTTTCCTTTTTGAGGAAATCCGCTGGTACCCAGGCAAATTTCGCGGCTGAATTGAGAGCGTTTTTGATCTCGTCGAGCATGCTACCAATTTCGAGCGGCTTGGCGGGACCGGTCGCGTTATAAATTCCGGTCTCGCGATTCTCCGCCATGCGGATCGTCCATTCCGCCAGATCTCGCGCATCGATGAATTGAACCGGATCGCTCGGTTTGCCGGGTGCAAGTACTTCGCCGCCACGCTCGATGCGAACCGGCCAGTAGGTAAAGCGATCGGTCTCGTCGCGCGGGCCTACGATCAGACCCGGACGAATGATTAATGTTTTTCCCGGAAACCATTTCTCCGCCTGTTTCTCCGATAGCGCTTTGAGAGGGCCGTACGTTCTGTAGCTGGACGCCTTCATGGCCTCAAGCGTCTCTTTATACGGATCGGCACCTTCGTATTTTGCGAGCGGCGCGGTCTCATCGACACCTTTACTCGTGTCGGCATAAATGGAGATTGTCGAGATAAAGACGTAACGCTCGACATTGCCTCTCAGAATTTGCGCAACATCACGCACCCAAGCCGGAAGTGTCGTAGGATTATCGATGGCCACATCCCATTGCCGATCTCTCAGCGCATCCAATTGGCCGTTGCGATCGCCAATTAATTGTTCGACTTCAGACGGCAATTCGCCCGGATGCGTTTTTCCGCGATTGAATGTGGTCACTTTGTGACCTCGACTGAGCGCGTAACGAACTTCGTTGGGGCCGATAAATCCGGTGCCACCGAGAATGAGAATGCGCACGGGTTTCACGGATTTCTCTGCCAATAACCTTGTCGATCTAAGTCCTAATCCAAACGCGCCGCCGGCGGCAGCGGAGAGTTTGATGAAACCGCGGCGAGTCGTGGCCATGTGCGCGCTAACCTTTCTTGTCATTCCGCGCGAAGTCGAGGAATCTCTTATTATTAAGAATAAGAGACGTCTTCCGGCTGCCTGGCTCCACGTGACAAACGCAAAAATGAATGTGTCCCAGCAACTCACGCGCCGCGAAGCCACCAAGTTGATCAGTGCAGGCGCGGCAGGATTGCTTTTGCCGGTTGGTGCATCGCCCGCACAGACCAAAAGCGATTTATCAACGATGCTGATGCGCGCGATTCCTTCGTCGGATGAGAAGCTGCCTGTGATCGGCTTGGGAACGTGGCGAACGTTTGATGTCGATCTTACATCGGATACGCGGAGGCAGCTCGAAGGTGTTCTATCGCTTCTTGTTAAGCTTGGTGGGCGCGTGATTGATACGTCGCCCATGTATGGCCGTGCTGAGGAGGTGATCGGGGATCTCACGGCGACGCTCGGAATTCGCGACAAACTTTTTGTCGCCACCAAAGTGTGGACGCGCGGCAAAAAGAGCGGGATCAAATCGATGGAACGTTCGATGGCGCTTTTGCGTGCGAAACGGATCGACCTGATGCAGGTGCACAACCTGGTAGATGTCCATACGCACCTCGCGACACTGCGTGAATGGAAGGAGCAGGGACGGATTCGCTACGTGGGGATTACGCATTACGAATCCGGCGCTTTCGGTGAAGTGGAAAAGATCATGCGCAGCGAGAAGCTCGATTTCGTGCAGATCAACTATTCGCTGATGGAACGCGAAGCGGAGGAAAGGGTTTTGCCGCTTGCGCAGGAGCGCGGTATTGCTGTGATCATTAATCGTCCATTCGGCGGCGGTGATTTGTTCGAACGGGCGCGCGCGAAACAACTGCCCGATTGGGCGGCCCAATTCGACTGCCGATCCTGGGCGCAATTCTTTCTGAAATGGATCGTGGCCAATCCCGCCGTCACCTGCGCCATTCCAGCGACCAACAAGGCGCGCCACCTCGAGGACAACATGCAAGGAGCAATCGGACAGCTTCCGGACGCAAAGATGCGCCAGCGAATGGTTGAGATTGCTTCTTCGTTTTAGGAGTCGTCGCTTCGGCGAAGTTTAGTTCCGATTGTAAGGAAAGCCACTTTTCGGGTCGAAACATCCGTATCAATAAAACCGTAATTTTCTTGAAAAAACCACTTGCAGAGGTGGCCAATCTCATCAACGTGACGCGGTCTTTATGCGAAAAATTCTCCCCCTTACCGTCATCCTTCTTTGTTGCGTGGCGTTTTGTCCGCGCCAGGCCTCCGCTTTAAATATGTCGCCGTCGACACCGCCGAAGCCGAGGTTTGTTTACAAGGGTGCTTCCGGCAAACTGGCCTCGGCTGATGTTGTGGAAAAATATTATCCCAAGAAAATCGTGCAGCCGTTTGCCAAAGTCGATTCCCACATCGACCCAAAGTTATGCCGCGCGGCCACGATTGCCGAGGAACGCGCCCGCGCGCACTCGCATTGTCTGTGCTGGCGTTTTGTGAAAGAAGCGCTCGTTGCCGCCGGCGTCGTGAAGTCTCGCCCCCAAACGCCGTTGGCGAAGCAAGCCGGGCAGGAGCTCGTGAACAAGTACGGTTTCAAAAAACTTCCGGTGTCGAATCCCTATGAAGCGCCAGTCGGCGCGGTGCTCGTCTATGACGGCGGTCGCGCGGCAGGCCACGTCGAGATTCGGACGCAAGACGGTTTCGTCAGCGATTTCCGCTCGAAAACGCCGTCGCGTCGACCGCTGATCGGCGTTTTCGCGAAGGTTTAGACTGTCGCAGCACTTGTTTGCTCCGGTGTCCGAAGGTCCGCGCGAGCGGCGACGGGCCCCTTACGCAAAAGGCTAGGCTTGGAAATCATTCGGCCGTACCGAAATCGACGCGACGGTCGCTGGCAATATTCGGAGGCGACGACTCTGGATCTTCCGCGGTTGCGACCTTACCTTGCTTTGCACCGGGCGTCAGAATTCGCACCGTCATGAAATGCGGGTGCGCTTTTGCCCAAGCGAGCGCCTCTTGCTTGGTGTCGAAAAACCGATCGATGACGATGGCATTGCGCTCAGCCGCGTTCCGCCCGCACGAGCGCGCAGCTTTGCGATTGACCACATCCGGCCCGCTGTCTACGGCCACACACGCGGCGTCGGGAAAGACGACTTTGCTGGCATAAGGAATTTTCTTTGGATCAACAGCGCAATGCCCGTCGCGCAGTTGTGCACCGTTCCAAGATGCGTGCTCGCCCGAACCTTCGCGATGCCAGTAAACCGTGATGCGTGCGAAGGCTGAATGCTCGCTGGCAAACGCGTAACACGCGAAAAGCAACACCAACGCGACCGCTGTAATCAACCCCTTCACACTTCTCTTCGGCTATTCCGGATTACAGAAATCCGGTGACGTCCAAATGGTTAGGGGAAAGTGTGGGGCAATCGTCTCTATATAAAATTCGCATCTGCGGCGCCGTTTGGTTCTCACCGACGACGAATTTCTGAGCGAACCTGTGGAATCAGCCCTGATGATCGATTGTTAGAAATCCGTTAAACAAACCGAAACCATTCGTAGCCGCTTTCGTTGATTGCGCCCCCGCGATTACGAACGATGGCTACGTACGCGGGTCAGAAAACCCGGGCGACGATTACTTCTCGCAATCGACTCGATGTAATTTGATTTTAAGAAAATGTCCAGCGCCCACGGTCCAATTCGCATCGCCATGTGGTCGGGCCCGCGAAACATATCGACCGCGATGATGCGCTCGTGGGGCAATCGGCCAGATACGCTTGTCGTCGATGAGCCGTTTTACGCGTTTTATTTAAAAGCGACAGGCAAAAAACACCCTGGCGCGGATGAAGTGATCGCGACCGGCGAAACAGATTGGCGGAAAGTGGTTGAGCGGTTGACCGGCGTAATTCCCGACGGCAAGCGTATTTTCTATCAGAAACAGATGACCCATCACCTGTTGTCGGAAGTTGATCGAGGATGGCTTGGCGCGATAATGAATTGTTTTCTCGTTCGCGATCCGCGCGAGGTGATCGCGTCTTATCTCAAGAAGCAAGCGGATCCAACGTTGGAAGACCTCGGGTTTGTGCAGCAGGAAGAGATTTTCGATTGGGTGCGCGCTCGCGCCGGTGGGACGCCGCCGGTGATTGATGCGCGCGATGTGCTGGAAAATCCGAAGCGAATTTTGAGATTATTGTGCGATGCAGTGGACGTCGAATTTAGCGATACGATGCTCTCCTGGCCTAGTGGCCTGCGCGAAACGGACGGCATCTGGGCGAAGCATTGGTACGGCGAAGTTGCGGGATCCACGTCGTTCCGGCTATATCGAAGGAAGAATAATCAAGTGCCAGAGCAGCTACGCGAAATTCACGATCGCTGTCGCGAATCTTATGAACGGCTTTATGGACACCGCCTGCACTGAAACAGAAAGCTGAATTAGGAAAGCAGGAACTCCGGAAATAGTAGCAATTTCATTTTAATTCTTTTCGGGCTTTCCTGTTTTCCTGATTAATCCTTCCTTCTTTTCATGCTCCAGCAATTTAACGAGAAGAACCGCGACTTGATCGTCAACATCAACGGACACCTGGTGCACCGCGACGAAGCCGGCATCAGCCCGTTTGATTCAGCGGTGCAAGGCGGTGACGCAGTCTGGGAAGGATTGCGGCTTTACAACGGACGGATTTTCAAGCTCTACGAACACCTCGACCGACTACGTCGCTCCGCGGTCGCGTTGTCGTTCCCCGAAATTCCATCGCGCGAAGAAATCATCGAGGAAATCAAACGCACTCTCGCCGCAAACAAAATGCGGGATGGGGTGCATATCCGTCTGACGCTCACCCGCGGAGTGAAAATCACTTCGGGAATGGACCCGCGCCTCAATCAAAGCGGTCCGACGTTGGTTGTTCTCGCGGAACACAAAGCTCCCGTGTACTCGAAAAGCGGTCTCAAATTGATCACCGCAACGGTGCGCCGGCCGCCGCCAGAGATCCTTGATGCGCGACTTCATCACGCGAACTTGCTGAATTCGATCCTGGCCAAAATTGAGGCGAACAACGCTGGTGCGGACGACGCGCTCATGCTCGACACGCGCGGCTTCGTTGCGGAGACGAACGCAACAAACGTGTTCATCGTGCGCAATGCCGAGTTGGCCACCAGCCGCGTCGTGGCCTGCCCGGAAGGAATTACCCGCGCGACGGTGATCGAGATTTGCGCCGCCAAAAAAATTCCGTGTAAGGAAACCGATCTGACCCTCGATGACGTTTACGGCGCCGACGAAATGCTTTGCACCGGCACGATGGGTGAGCTCGCCGCTGTCACGAAAGTGGACAATCGCGTCATCGGCGATGGCAGGGTTGGCCCGATAACAAAGCGTTTAAGCGATCTTTACACCCAACGCACCGCAAGCGAAGGCGTACAAGTTGCTGATCTGTAGCGCCAGTCCATGACCGCGGCATTCATTTCTCTCGCGCGTTGTCACGCGGAAATTCGAATCGTGAATTACATGCTCGTCGGTCCCAATGCTATCGCCCATCACCCCAGGTTTTCTTTTCGAAGGAAACCCGACCCGATCCTTTCTCGAATGCCTCAAAGTGCTCCGGGTTCTGTTGGTAATATTTCTGATGATAAGCCTCGGCCGGATAAAATTTCATTGCCGGCAAAATTTCGGTGACGATCGGTTTATCGAATTTTCTCGAGTGCGCGAGCTTCTCCTTTGAGGACTCCGCGATATTCTTTTCCTCATCACTGCTATAAAAGATCGCGGCGCGATAGCTCGGCCCGATATCGGTGAACTGGCCATCGGCCTGCGTGGGATCGATTTGCCGCCAGTAAATGTCGAGCAACTGATCGAATGAAATCTTTGTCGGATCGTATGTAATCTCGATCGATTCACGGTAGCCAGTCTTCTCGGAGGAGACGAGGTCGTACGTGGGATTCGGTTCCGTCCCGCCAGAATAACCGACAACGGTTTTGATCACGCCTTTGGCTTTATCGAACGCCGGTTGGATGCACCAAAAACAACCGCCGGCGAAGACTGCAGTCTTCGTTGTTGGAGAAGACGAATTTTGGCCGTGAGTAGGATCGACAAAAAGCGCAACCGCAGTGCTACAGAGCAGGGCGAAAACAAGGAGTCTTTTCATAATTGTCGATCTTAGACAACGCAGGGAGCAGTTTGTTCCGGGTTTTGGGCTTGCCCGTATTCGACGGGACCGCCATAAGCATAGGTTTTCACATCAATGATTATTGGGATAATGCGATCTTTGGGTTGATCGCGAACAATAAGGACGACATCCGGCTGCATGTTGTGCTGGCCGTGGTGATGCTCTTTTTGGGATTCGGCACGGTTAAGCAAACGGCTTATTTTTTGGGTTAAGGAGGGACGGTTGAGAAAGCGCACCTCCTTGGTTGAACCACCGCGCGGCGGGCGCGATTTGTCTCCGTGGTCGAATTGATTCCGGAGTCGTACGTTGCGCCCCTCGATTTAGAAAAAATTTTTGGCCGGGTCGCACCGTTGCGTGTTGATCTTGGTTGCGGCGACGGTTCTTTTATTTGCGCGCTGGCGCAGCGCATGCCCGATAAAAATTTTCTCGGGATCGAGCGGTTACTCGGTCGAATCCGCAGCGCCGCGCGAAAAGCCGCCAACATTGGCAATGTACGCCTGCTGCGGATGGAAAGTTCATATGCTGTTCGTTATTTGCTGCCGTCGGGCTCGGTGGAAAAGTTCTATCTTCTGTTCCCTGATCCATGGCCAAAACGGCGTCATTGGGGGCGCCGGATTGTCACGGGAGATTTCTTGCGCGCAATCAATCATGCATTGGTAGGAAATGGAACCCTCTACATCGCGACCGACTACCCTGATTACTTTGAAAAGATTCAAGAGACCGCGCGGGCAAATCCTCATTTTGCAGTGGTCGAACCTGCCGCTGTCGATCTTCCGCTGACAAAATTTGAGGCAAAATTTCGCGCGCAAGGCACGCCGATTCACGGGCTCGAGCTGCGAAAAGTTTCACCTGTGAGATAACTTTGCGCTTCCCAACCATGGGGGCCAAAGCGCAGTGTCGCTGCGCCGGTCTCATCCTGGCGAAAGAGTTTGATTCCGCGGGCTCGCACGTCCTCGGCCCATTTGTCGTCAATCCGTTCGTACTCAGGAAAATCGCGCGAGGTGGCGATGATCAAGCGCGGCTGCACAGCATCGAGGAATCCGTCGGAGCCGGAATTCCCGGAATGATGCTGGCCCTTGATCCAGACGTCGCTGTGCAAATCTGCGTTCCTACGAAGCAACTGATCTTCCGTTTTGATTCCACTGTCCGACGTTAACAAGACGCGTGTTCCTGATGAGAGAACAAGCTGCAACACGCATGCCTGATCGTCAGCGATTGGGGCGCTGAAGCTTCGTGGCGGAAAAAGAACATGCGTAGTCACTTCACCCGACAAATGGAAACTATCTCCTGCGGCCAAATCGGTCGGCTTGATTCCGCGTTCTCGAAATAGACGCTGCAATCGTTGATGAATATTCGAACGATCCGGCGCCGGATTATCGATCAAACGAACACGAGGAAAATCGCGCAGCAATTCCGCCGCGCCCCCGATATGGAGCGAGTCGCCGTGCGTGAGCAACAAACCGGAGAGCCGGTTTACTCCCGCCCAGTGCAAATATTCGCGAACCAGACTCTCATAAGTTCGCTCGCTCCCGCAATCGACAAGCCAATCCGCGCCCCCTGTCCGCAAGTGGACAGCCGCGCCCGCGCCCAGATCCAATACCGTGATCTTTGCCGTGAGCTTTTCGGGCCATTGTGGCTGCGCGATGTAAAAATGTCCGCCCGGAATTTGTGCGAACAGTTGCACGATCCCGAGAACAAGATGTGCCAAAAGCCAATTGGCATTGTTGAAGATCACGGCGAGCCACGTCAGCAATGGCGTCGAGAGAAGCGACAGCAACGCGATGGCGAGAATGAAGAAGGCAATCGGAACAACCACCAAATTCGCGAACAGTGAGATTGGGGTAACGATGTGAAAGTACCAAAGCACGAACGGCAACGAACCAATCCAAGCGGCGAGCGAAACGGAAGCTCCGCGGCAGAGCCATTCGAAACCAACATGTGTCAGACGACGCGGTCCATGCAGCAAAACCCGTGGCAGGAAAGGATCGGGCGCGCTCCAACGCTGTAAAAAACCAAAAAGAGGGTCAGCCAACAATATGATTGCGCCCACCACTGCGAAGGAGAGCTGAAATCCGGTCGAAAAAAGTTCGTTAGTATTCCAGCAGAGAAGAAAGAAGGCCGCCGCTGCGAGACTGTTAAGCACAAAAACTTTTCGGTCGAAAAAGAAGCCCCCTAGTAGAATCGAAGCCATTACCGCGGCTCGTACACTGGAGACGTGCAGTCCGGTCACTGTCGCGTAAAAAAGCAGCAGGGGAATAATGAGCGCAGTCGCCCATTTGCGCGAAAGGCGTGCCACCATCGCCAGCATCCACAAGAGTGCCGCGACAATACCCACGTGGAGACCAGCGACAGCGAAGAGGTGAAGCGTGCCGGTTTGTTGGAACGGTTCCTCGATGTCTTCAGGTGTTTGGTGTCTGAGTCCAAGTACGATTCCGCTGAGAAAATTTTGCACCTCGGGTGCGTTCTCCAACCCTCGGCAAAGCGCGTTCTGCATCCAGGCGCGCGATTTTTGGGCCGCATGCAGGATCGGGTTTCCACCGGCGTGGCGAATCAGCGTGCCGTCTTCCGGATAACGAACAAACAGCATCCGACGAACGTCCCGCCGCGCAAGATAGGAGCGCATATCGAATTCGCCGGGATTTCGCGGCGGCGTAATGACTTCCGCAGTTCCGAAAAGCCGCAATTCGTCGCCAAATTCCGGGGTTCCGCGCCAGCGGACCCGCCAGACCGCGCGTGCCGGTTGTGTCCTGCCTTCGAGTTCAATTAACTCGAGCCTAAGCAAGAACGTCGCGAATCCATTCGGCGCGATCTTCGGTTCGCTTATTATGAATCCGGTCGCCACGACAATGCGTGGCCTGCTGCCAAGCTCAACAGCAAGCTGCTCGCCTTCGGTGTTGCTGGTTCGCAAGCCGTGCAGCAGAAAAAAACCGGATCCGACAATTACATATGTCGCGATCAGGTTGGGCCAACGTAAGAGAGCGACGGCGCAGATCACGACAGCAATCGCAGTTGCGAGCAAGGCGGAAGGAGAGAGTGGAAAGAAATTCGCCGAGATTATTCCTGTTGCAGCCATGAGCGCCAAGCCGACGAATGGTTGACGCGGTGCATTCGAGAAATTCATCGTCCCGCTTTTCGTTCATTTCGCGGCGGCAGCGCAAGTTCTTCCGACGATCACGCGCTTCAGCTAAGTTCGAGGAGCTGGCACGAGTAACACGGGGCGCCTACTGTGTTTGAGGACCCCTTTGGTCGCGCTTCCCACGAGCAAGTTATACATCGCGCCATGCCCGTGCGTGCCCATCACGATCAGATTGGCGTTGAGAGCATCCGCCTGATTCAAAATTTCTTCGGCCACCGCTCCGGTTGGCTCATGCAATGTGACCTTGACGCCGCATTGAGCGATTTCTCTTTGCCACTGAGCCAACTTCGACTTGTGACCTTCATCCTTCGGAATTGGCTGCGGCATTGGATCAAACGCCGCAACCGGCACACCCGACATCGGCGCCAGCTCGGGCATCCCCGCCAAGCCATAGCCAAGCACACCCGGCGCTGCTGCCGCACTGAGTTCCTTTACGTGAACGAGATGAATCTCCGCGTCTAAGCCTCTGGCCAACTGGCACGCTTGACCGATCACTTGCGGTGTTGCATCCGAGAAATCGATCGGGACGAGAATGCGTTTCATGTCCTCAATCCAGCTTAGTTGGTCGCCCGACGTGCCGGCCAGACTAAATCTGACCAATCCCAGCCGGAAATGAGATGCAGAGTCGGCGGCGCGCCGTATTTTTTCCCGTGCAGGATCTTTTCGAGGTGGAAAAGGAAGATGTGGATGTCGAGAGCCCAAACCCGTCTGAGGCGGGTGCGCCGCTCGCCACGCGTATGCGTCCGCGCTCGCTCGAGGAATTCGTCGGCCAGGAACATATTCTCGCGCCTGGAAAGCTTTTGCGCCGAGCGATTGAAGCCGATCGTTTGCCTTCGGTGATCTTCTCTGGGCCGCCCGGCAGTGGAAAAACCACGCTTGCCCGGATCATTGCGGCGATCACGCACGCAAAATTCATTCGGATAAGCGGCGTCGAAAGCAACGTCGCCGAAATGCGCCGGGTCATCGCTGCGGCAACGAATCGTCTCCGCACTTCAGGCCAAAAGACGATCCTCTTCATTGACGAGATCCATCATTTTAACAAGGCGCAACAGGACATCCTTTTGCCCGATGTTGAGACCGGAAATCTCCGTCTGATTGGCGCGACCACCTACAATCCGTTCTTTTATGTAAACAGTGCACTCGTGTCGCGTTCACAGGTCTTTCGACTTGAACCGCTCCAAGTTGAACAGCTCGAACAATTGATCGATCGCGCGTTGACCGATAAGCAGCGCGGACTCGGAAATTATAACGTTAGGATCGACAAGAACGCGCGCCGTCATCTTGCGAAGTTAAGCGACGGCGACGCGCGGAAATGTTTAAACGCGCTTGAGATTGGCGTGCTGACGACGCCGCCAAAAGTAGCGCAACCGTCCCCGGTTGCATCCGGACAAAAGGCAAGCGAGGACGCTCATGCTACTATTCATTTCACTCTTTCCGTCGCGGAGGAAAGCATTCAACAAAAAGCTGTCGTGTATGATCGCGCGGGCGACGCGCACTACGATACGATCAGCGCGTTTATCAAAAGCATGCGCGCGTCGGACGAAAAAGCCGCCATGTACTGGCTTGCGAAAATGTTGCATGCCGGTGAGGATTTCCGTTTTATCGCGCGACGCATTGTCATTTTCGCGAGCGAAGATGTTGGTCTCGCCGATTCCGAAGCGCTGCCACTTGCTATCGCCACGCAACAAGCCGTGGAATTTGTCGGCTTGCCCGAAGCTCGAATTCCCCTGGCGCATGCCACCGCTTACATGTGTCGCGTAGCGAAAAGTCGCGAAGCTTACGACGCGCTGAACGCCGCGGCCGAAAAGATCGAGATGGAACAGACCGAGCGCGTCTCGGAACACCTCAAGAACAAGCATTTCCCGGTAAATCCGGAAGGCTAAGTTCCAGACTTGCGCGAGTTTGAGCGGCGGGACCTGAACGACGATTGTCTCACCGGTGAGACCAGTGTCAGATTTCGACCGAATCACTCCAGATGTCTGCGTTTGGCACGGTTATGATCCTGCTGTTAAAGCGGACCTTTACTCCACTTGCCTTCTGACTGCCACCGGCGCTTATGTTGTCGATCCAATTCCTCTGGGGAACCAAGCGTTTAACGAACTTATCGGGTTCGCTCGTGTTGCGGGAATCGTTGTGACGAATTCCAATCATCATCGCGCCTCTGCTCAGTTTGCCGAGCAGTTCTCGGCTCCCGTGTTCGCGCGTGGCGAGACATTTCCGGATAAAACATCAAGCGAATTCAGGCGAATTGCTGATGGCGACGAGATTTGCGA